>ODAI012868287.1_pt1 | contig 11780 bp, 10 predicted proteins | sample 1539321 | NCBI WGS metagenome assembly ODAI01 (sample SAMN02144231, study PRJEB22623) | gut metagenome | biome: sheep rumen | host: Ovis aries | place: New Zealand
CCGCTCGCTCCCTCTGCACACTTCGCAGAAAGAAATAGAGACCACCCCCAGTTACTCGGTTTTTGAATATCGCTTGAAGCCTACATACGACTTTGAGCAAGAGATATTATCGCATCGGGAAGATGTTGAAGTATTGGAGCCTCTGGCACTTCGAAACAACATCATGCAGAGCATCAGGAAGATGATAGAATTATATCACAACAAGGACTAAAAAATAGAAGTGTGTACTTTTTTAAACTTGTAAAGAGCAGATACAGTTGTTTATGTGAGTTCTCATATGATAAGAATCAGTTTGTTTGTCTAACTAACCTTATAATCGCCCCACATCGCCTCTGATGGTGCGGTTTGTTTGGATAAAAATAGTTAATTATGGCGCAAGCAGTTGATAATCAACACGAAATAGTCTAAAATAAAGTTTTCAACGAGGATGAATATTAAAAAACAAGCGATGTGGCTCGAAAGCTACATCGCTTGTTTTCTTTTGATGTTTAGCAGCCCAGCATGGCGGCCAGGGGGATGGGCAGGGTGGAGCATAGCAGACGAGCTGTCTTCAGGGTTGGCTCTGCCCGCCCAGAAGCATAGTCGCTGATGCATGATGCACCGACACCGATTTCTGCAGCCAACTGCTTTTGAGTCGCTGCTTGTCTTCGAGCGAGAGCTGTATCAATTGAGCAACAGTCGGTTTCCCGATGGGAAAATGCTCCTTCTCGTAGTCTGTCACCACGTCTGACATCATTGTCGGCCAATGGCAACAGCTCTTCAATCCTTGCCGGCGCGAACTCATATTGTTCTTTCGTAAACTTGCCCACGACAGGGTCTCCTTGTTTGACTTAAAATCGCTTGCCCTGCTTGCGTCTGTGGCTTTGGGCTCGGACAAGCTCCGGTCATTGCCTCGTCTTGTCTGGCTTTGGCAAGTCGCCCGTCCGGGTTAGCACGAAGTCTGTGGCAGAGAACCATCGCGCCTGGCAGGGCTTGCCCGTGAAGCTCGTGTCGGTGGAGATGCCATAGGCGATGCTGCCGTCGCTGACCACGATGTTGTCAATGTTGACAATCGACCACCCCAAGCCGCGATTTTGGGATATGAAATTTTTGTTGGCACTGTCGATGACAATTTTCATGCCTAAAATTTCCATGCGTATTTGTGCTGTACCATCAGGCCTTCGTGTCATGTCCAGGCTGTCCGTCATCTTTTGTTGGATCATTTCCACGAGTTCTCCACCCTCATTTCCGTAAACAGGGATGGATTTTAATGTTTTTTCGTCACCAACGGCATAAATGCACGGCCCAGGGCCTTCGGCTCTTGCCAAACAGCTTAATCGATAGATGCCCGGCTCGACGGCTTCTTCGCGCTCGGCCTGATACACGGCCTTGCAGTATTCGTTGTAGCCCTCAAGGTATTGTTTGCGGCTGTTTCCATTATAATATTGCCCACTGCTGCTGTAATAGTCGCAGTTTTCGTGTTTGGTCAGTTTCCAGCCGTTTTGCCGTAGAAAATCATCTTCTTCGGCGCTGTCTGTCGTCATGTATGACTCGTCCTGAGGCCAATCGCTTGAGGGCAAATCGTTGTAATTGCTCATTGTGATACAGCATGGGACGATGCAGCAGAGTGCCACGAGCCACAATATGGTCCATGCAATGCGTTGGGCAACGCCCATGGGCTTAGTCTTTCCTGTGAGCGAAAGTACCATGCGGACGATGGCGTATATGGGCACGAGCAGCAGGATAAACAGGAAAATGACAAAAGCAATCAGAACCAATGGCCTTTCTTGGTAAAGTGCCGTCAGCCCCATGTATTCTATGCTGAATGGCAGCTCGCTTGAGATGGGAAATGCCAAGGCGGAGATCAGCACGATTATCGTAAATATAAAGGCAAAGCACAAGGCAATGCCGATGATGATGGCAATGCCGATGGCGAAGGCTATGGTTATCTTCAAGAGAATGGAAAAGAGCGTTTTCAAGAGGTTTGAGCTGCTGTTAGGCTGCTCTTTCCTGTCTTCCACCACGACATCTGCAATGTTTTGCGGCGTGATGTCTTTTCCTTGCATCTGCAATTGCTGCTCTGGCGCTTTCGCCTCGGGCAGGATGATGGCAAGGGCGATGTATAGGATCAGTCCGATTCCATAGAAGAAAGTGAAAATGACGGCCAACAGTCGCCAGATGACCGGGTCGGTTCCAGTGTAGGTCGCCAATCCCGACAGGACGCCTGCCACCATCTTGTCGTTGGGATTGCGATAGAGGCGCTTGCCGGCGGTTCTCGTGCGTATGTTGTCGAATATGCCTTGGGCCGCCGATTGAAAGGAGTCGTACTTGTGCCCTTCGTCTCCGCCGCTGTTCTTCTCGTCGCTGTCGGTCAGCTGCTCGGGCTCGCCGATACGGGTGATGATGTCCTTTACATGTTCAATCGTAATGGCTTCTATTTTCTGCTGGTGCAGTTCGTCGAACAGTTCGGCAATGCGTGCCTCAATGTCATCGACGATTTCATTGCCGCCTTCTTCTTTCCCGAATGATGAGTGGAGCGACTCGATGTATTGTCGCAGCAGTTCGTAGGCATCCTCGTCAATTTGGAACAGGCGCCCACAGAGGTTGATGGTTATGTTCTTTTTCATTTTGTTTCTAATAATAAGTTGGGATGAATGTTCTTGAGGTAATTGATAGTGCTGGAGAGTTCTGCCCAGGCTCCGTCCAGGCCGTCCAGGAATTTCTCTCCTTCAGGGCTGAGCGTGTAATATTTGCGGGGCGGCCCCTGTGTCGACTCTTGCCATTGGTATTGCAGGAGCCCGTCGTTCTTCAGGCGAGTTAGCAAAGGGTAGAGTGTTCCTTCTACCACGAGCAGCTCGGCCTGTTTCAGCTGTTGGATGATGTCGCTGGCATACGAGGGGCGGTGTTTGAGGAGCAGCAAGACACAAAACTCCAACATGCCTTTTCGCATTTGCGACTTTGCGTTTTCGATGTTCATGACTATTGAATTTTAATGACTTTAATATGTTTCTGGCGACAAAGGTATGTAAAATACAAGTACCTTGCAATACAGAGTACTATAAATTTTTATAAAATTACTTTTATTTAACATGTTTGTGTTTGTTTTATTAAAATATACGAAAATTTACTATAAAACAATAAATATTTTGTTGTTTTGAATGAGTTAATAAAATATAATTGTATTTTTACCCCCGTTTTTTGAGGGCGAGTAGAATTAAAAAAGAAAAAATCAGGAATAATAATGCTTTCAGGCAGTTTGTGAAACTCTTGTTGGGGAGTAGGTCCAGCGTGTTTTTCTCATTTATAGCTTGATGTGCAGTAAGTGAAAATTAATGAATACAGAGGTTTTCAACAAATTTTAAAGTAAAATCAAGTATAGCATTATAAATAAATTATAACAAGTATAAGAACTATTTTAAATGAAAAAGATGAAAGAATTAGGAGAGCAGAAGACAAAGTATTCTGCTCCGGAGATGTTAAAGTTGGCTCTTTTGGATTTAGACTGTCCGATTTTGTCCGCAAGTAATCAAAAGCCTGGGTACGACGAGGGGTCTGAGGGTGATAATGGCGGTTTCTCTGACGATGACGATGATGATTTCATTATCGGCGGCGATGCCAAGAATTATGATTTTGAAGAAATATGGAGTCTGCAAGAAAAAAATTAAAAATAAAAAAGAAAATAAGAATTATGGAAAAAGTAATGAAAAAAATGCTTCGTGTCTTGGTGGCCTTGATGCCGCTGTTGGTTTTCTCTTGTTCAGATGAAGAAAACATTGTCGAAAACGCTTCTGCCTCAATCCGTTGGATCCGTCCCGAGGTGGAATTTAGGGCAGTGAGCGCAAGTCCAGCTCAGGGGCAGCGTCGCGTGGTCTTGAAAGACGAAGGCGTGGGCAAGGGACTCAGCACGCACTGGAACAAGGAAGACCGAATCGGCGTGTGGAACGTTACTGCGCAAGAGGAGTCGTACGACATGGTTCATCCCAGCGCAGATGCTAAAAGTGTGGACTTTTTAGGTAAAGTCCATTGTAAGCCAGGCGACAGAATTACGGTTTTTTACCCTTTCCCATCTCCAATTGCGGTCTTTAACAAAGGTACGTTGACCTTGGATTTGAGCCGGCAGAAAGGAACGTTGGACTTTTTGGCGGAAAACTGCGACTTGGTGTTTGCCAGCTCTGAGGTGCGCAGCGCAAACGAGAAAAAGGTTGACGCACGTCTGGGCACCTTCAAGTGTGGTGTGACCTACTTCCAGTTTGGCTTCAAAGACGAGAACGGCGAACCGCTGAAGGTAAAGCGCATGACCTTGAAAGTTGCCGGCGCGAAGAGTAAGGCGACGCTGGACTTGGCTACCCACGACATCACGCCTGTGGCCGCGGCAACCGACCTTTTTGAAATCAACCTCGACACACCTTCAGAGTCCGTCTATTTTGCTACCTTTGCCGACGTCTCTGGCTTGAGGTTCCAGCTCGAGGTGGTGGATGAGCTTGGCATTGCCCACAAAGTGAGTGCAAAGGCTCCTCAGCTGGGCACTGGGCAGCTGACCCGTGCGACAGCGTTGAAGGCGCACACCGGCGATTATATTGAAATCGATGACATCAAATGGGCAAAGGGCAACCTGATGTGGCACAACGGGCTCGTTCAGAACAACTTCTACAGAGCCGCCTATGACTTCTCCATTGAGCACTATTTCATTGCCCCTCAACAATATTGGGCACCGGAATTGTTGGGCCACAAAAACATCAAAGACGTGCCGATGTGGCCGCAAATGCCTCCTGCTTCAGTCCCCAACGGCACTACGGCGGACGGCTATTACAGCAAGTTTACGGTAACCTCCGCCGCTTTGCATGGAGAAATCTCAGGCCGTGGCCGCGTACCTAATAAATTAACCGCTCCCACTTCGACTCGCTTTTGCTATACCAAAGGCTCTTTTGCAGGTGGGCTGGAATTCCACCAGCGCATTTGGCGCGATGAGTACATGAGGCATGAAGTTTCCTTGGAAGAAGTATTGAATAAGAAATATACGCCTGCCAACGGTGGGCTGGAGCAGAAAGACACCTATTATGGCGACTTGGCCTATGTGGCAACCAAAGGGAAATACCGCCTGCCAAAGGTGTCTGAGCTCGAACAGCTCTTCACCAGCAAAAGTTGCCACCGTGTGTGGGGAGTCTATCTGGTTCCGCTGAACAACCTGCCGGTCAACATGATGCATGGCAGCTTCCACAAAGCCAATGGCACCACCTACATCCCCGTCTACGGCATGTTTGTATGCAAGAGCCAGAAAATTATTGACGACATGCGCGATAAGCGCGGGCTTTTGAACAGGTCATACATCCTTTCCGACTATGAGTTGACCAAGGGGATTTTCCTGCCGGCTGAAGGCGAGCGCGGGTGGAATGACTTTGTGTATGATGCAGGCAGGCAGCCCGGCGTGAGCTGTGCATACGCCTCAAGCACCATCTTTTCAGGCGGCGGACTGTTCTACCGCAACATGGACGGATGGTATGCGACGAGCGACCCATGCAACTATGGTGGTGCATACACCAGCCGCTCAAGGTCCACCAATGTGAAGGCCATGAGTATCCGTCCTGTCTACATTGCCAATCCATTATCAAAACAATAAGTAATAATCAAATCTCTTTTTCTCCCCAAGTCTGAGAAAAACAGGCTTGGGGAGTTTTTTGTCCTGTCTTTCAGCTAAAAAATCAAAAAAACAGGTCGTAAATCAAAGAAAAAAAGTATTTTTTTTTTGTATTTTGCGCGTTTATTCGTAACTTTGCAGCCCGATGTGTGATTTGTCGACTTATAAGATTGATTTAAAGGGACTTTCAACACCGCAAGCGATGTTGGAATTTGCCCTTGACAACGATTTTTTCAAATCGATAAATGCGCCTGATGTGCATCAGGGGAAAGCAGACGTGCGGTTGTTTATACGCAAAACGGCCGACTTCTTTGAATTGATGTTCCACATCGAAGGCGAAGTGCTCATCCCTTGCAACCTATGTCTTGACGACATGGTGCAGCCCGTGGTTGCGGAGACGAAACTGACGGTGAAGATGGGAGACACTTATACAGAAGACGACGACCTCATCGTCATCGACCGGCAAGACGGTACGATTGACGTTGCGTGGTTCATTTACGAGTCTATCGTGCTCGCCATTCCCATTCGGCATGTACACCAACCTGGAGTGTGTAACACGGCCATGGCAGTTAAATTGCATGAACTGTCAACTGCCCGAAGCAGCAGCAATGGGAAAGAGCAGGAGGTCGACCCGCGCTGGGAGGCGTTGAAAAAATTGAAATATTAACGATTTAATCATTTAAAAACAATTATGGCACATCCTAAAAGAAGACAATCGAAGACACGCACCGCGAAAAGAAGAACGCATGACAAAGCTGTCGCTCCAACATTGGCAGTATGTCCCAACTGCGGTGCTTACTATGTGTATCACACTGTTTGTCCAACTTGCGGCTATTATAGAGGAAAAGTAGCTATCGTTAAGGCTGAAGTTGAATAACGATGGGAAAACTGAAAGCGGTCATTACCGGAATCGGTGGATACCTGCCCGACTATATCCTCAACAACGAGGAGCTTTCGCGCATGGTCGACACCAACGATGAATGGATAGTGACTCGTGTAGGCATCAAAGAGCGCCACATCCTGACAGAAGAAGGACTGGGGACGAGCTATATGGCCAGGAAGGCAGCCAAGGATCTGTTGGGCAAGACGGGCGTAGACCCCGACTCAATAGACGCACTGATCGTTGCCACCACAACGCCAGACTATAGGTTCCCGTCGACGGCATCCATCGTCTTGGGCAAGCTGGGCTTGAAAAATGCCTTCGCCTTCGATCTCTCGGCAGCTTGTTGCGGGTTCATCTACACCCTCGACATGGTTGTCAACATGATAGAAAGCGGACGCTACAAGAAAGTCATCCTCATCGGTGCGGAAAAGATGTCATCGATGACAGACTACAAGGATCGGGCCACCTGCCCGCTTTTCGGGGACGGTGCCGCGGCGGTTCTCATTGAAGCCAAGGAGGACGTTGAAGAAGGCTATATCGACTCCTATTTCCGTACCGACGGCAAAGGGCTTCCCTTTCTGCACATGAAGGCGGGCGGGTCGGTTTGTCCTGCGTCACACTTCACCGTGGATCACCGTCTGCACTATATTTATCAGGAAGGGCGTACCGTCTATCGCTTCGCTGTGTCGAACATGAGCAGCGACTGTGCCCTGATTGCCGAAAGGAATGGGCTCAACAACGAGACCATCGACTGGGTCGTTCCACACCAGGCCAATCTCCGCATCATCGAGGCGGTGGCCAAACGCCTTGAACTCTCCGAGGAAAAGGTCATTGTGAACATCGACCACATCGGCAATTCCAGTGCAGCCTCCATCCCGCTGGCACTCTGGGAGAACGAGAAAAGGCTCAAAAAAGGCGACAACATCATTTTGACAGCCTTTGGAGCCGGGTTCGTGCACGGAGCATGCTATTTGAAATGGGGATACGACGGCGCGGAAGTGGCGAGATGAAATAAACAAAAGAAATTAACTGTTGAGAGTTGGCCGTTGAACATCTATTGCTCAATTGTCAACTCTCAATTGTCAATACCAAACGCATGCATAAAGCTGGATTTGTAAACATCGTAGGCAATCCTAACGTCGGGAAATCGACGCTGATGAACCAACTCGTCGGCGAGCGCATTTCCATTGCCACATTCAAAGCGCAGACCACGCGCCACCGCATCATGGGTATCGTGAACACCGAAGAGGCACAAATCGTGTTCAGCGACACGCCCGGAGTACTCAAGCCCAACTACAAGCTGCAGGAGTCCATGCTCGCTTTTTCGGAAAGTGCATTGGCAGACGCGGACGTGTTGCTTTATGTAACCGATGTTATTGAAAATCCGGAGAAAAACATTGAGTTTTTGGAAAAGGTGCAGAAAATGACCGTCCCGGTGCTGCTACTGATCAATAAAATAGACAGTCTTAACACGCCAACCTCTTCAAAAGGAGGCAAAGAGGCTCAGGAAAAGCTCAATGCCATCGTGGAAAAGTGGAATTCCCTATTGCCGCGTGCCGAGATATTGCCCATCTCCGCCCTCAACAAGTTTGGCACGGAAGTCCTGTTGAAGCGGATCAAGGAGCTGCTGCCCGACTCCCCCCCCTATTTCGGCAAGGACCAGTGGACGGACAAGCCCGCCAGGTTCTTTGTCAGCGAGATCATTCGCGAGAAAATCTTGCTCTATTACGACAAGGAAATCCCCTATTCCGTGGAAGTGCGCGTGGAAAGCTTCAAGGAAACCGACAAGAACATCCACATTCGTGCCATCATTTACGTGGAGCGCGACAGCCAGAAAGGGATCGTCATCGGACACCAGGGCGTGGCATTGAAAAAAGTATCCACGGAGTCTCGCAGGTCGCTGGAGCGCTTCTTTGGCAAAAGCATCTATCTTGAAACCTACGTCAAGGTCGACAAAGACTGGAGAAACTCACAACGCGAGCTCAACAGTTTCGGGTATCACCAGGAGTAAGTGGGGCTTTTCCCCCTTTACCCATGGAAGACGCCGGCCACCGTCGGGAAGAGATGAGATCCCAGGAGCATATTTCAGGTGCATTTTCCTTTTCTATGCCTTTTCCTCATTTTTTCGCAGTTTTTTCGTACCTTTGCACACAAAAAGCAAAAATACATGAGCAATTTAGTAGCCATTGTCGGACGTCCGAATGTGGGCAAGTCCACGTTATTTAACCGACTGACCAAATCGCGCAAAGCCATTGTCAGCGAGGAGGCCGGCACGACGCGCGACCGCCAATACGGCAAGTGTGAATGGAATGGCCGTGAGTTTTCTGTCGTTGACACCGGGGGGTGGGTGGTCAATTCCGACGACATTTTCGAGGAGGAAATTCGCAAGCAGGTCCTGATTGCAACGCAAGAGGCAGATTTGGTGCTGTTCTTGGTTGACGTGACCACGGGCTTGACCGATTTGGACGAGGATGTGGCACAAATTCTCCGCAGGGCGAAATTGCCAGTGATAGTGGTTGCCAACAAGACAGACAACAATGACCAGATTTATGACGCCGCCGAGTTCTACAAACTAGGCTTGGGCGAGCCTTACTGCATCAGCTCTGCCACGGGCAGCGGGACGGGCGACTTGTTGGATGTTGTTCTCTCCAAACTCAGTGAAGACAAGGGCGAATTGCTCGAAGACGGCATCCCCCGCTTTGCCGTGGTAGGTCGCCCAAATGTGGGAAAATCGAGCATCGTCAATGCTTTTATCGGAGAAGACCGGAATATCGTGACCGAGATTGCCGGCACGACGCGCGACTCCATTTACACTCGTTACGACAAGTTCGGGTTTGATTTCTATTTGGTCGACACGGCAGGAATCCGCCGCAAAAACAAAGTCTCTGAAGATTTGGAGTTTTACAGTGTCATGCGCTCCATCCGTGCCATCGAGAACAGTGACGTTTGCATCCTGATGATTGATGCCACGCGCGGCATTGAGGCGCAGGACATGAACATCTTCCAAATCATCCAGCGTAACAACAAGTCGCTAGTGGTGGTTGTGAACAAATGGGACCTGGTGGAGAACAAAGACCAAAAGGTCATTGACACTTTTGAGAACGCCATTCGCAATCGCATGGCACCGTTTACGGACTTCCCGATAATTTTTGCCTCGGCCCTCACGAAACAACGCATCTTCCGTGTGCTGGAAACGGCTAAGCAGGTTTATTTGAACCGCACGGCGCGCGTGGGGACGAACAAGCTGAACGAGGTGATGTTGCCATTGATAGAGGCCTATCCGCCGCCTTCGGTCAAGGGGAAGTACATTAAGATCAAGTATTGTTCGCAGTTGCCCAACACGCAAATCCCTTCGTTTGTCTTTTATGCCAATCTGCCACAGTATGTCAAAGAACCTTATAAGCGTTTTTTGGAGAACAAAATTCGTGAGAATTGGCAGATGACGGGTTGTCCGATCAATGTTTTCATTAGGCAGAAATAATGTTGTTGGACTAGGCGAAGCTTTTGCACATGAAATGGGTAGGAATAGCAGTCGGGGCACTTTTTTTCATCTCATGCTCACGCGATGAGGGGAAAATTGCGGCAAATGCGGCAAAAGTCTATTATGAACAGTTGTTGGAAGGGAAGTATGCAGACTTCGTGGACGGCACTTTCCATGGCGGCCCGATACCAGACACGTTGCGCAACCAGTTGATCTTAAATGCGGAAATGTTCGTTGAGCAACAGCAAAAAGAGCATGCAGGCATTCTGCGGGTTGAGGTAGGGCATTTCCAGGCTGACTCTTTGGGCACTTCAGCACAGGCGTTCTTGATTTTCCATTACGGAGACAGCACCAGCGAGCAGGTCGTTGTGCCCATGATAAAGCATGGAAGGCTTTGGCTGATGCGATAAACACTTGACGGCGCGATGCTTGCGAGATAATCCTTTTCTTTTGAATTGTGCGAGCCCCTCCTCTCAACAAAGGGCAAAAAAACATGCGGAAACTTGAAATGGCCGAAGTTCCCGCATGTTTTATGTATATTTTTTAGCTTTTCCCTCTTTTATTCTGCGACGAACTCCAACCCTTCTGCGGTCAAAATGTCCTTGAGTTTGTTGAAAGGAATGACTGCCGTGGGCATCCCGTCTGCATAAGAGGCAATTTCATACTGGTTGTATGTCAGGGCCATTCCCTCTTTTGTCAAATAAGGTGTTGTCGTGGGAAGCGGGAGGCTGTTCACTTTCACCTCAATGAGATGCTCTTCCAGCTCTGTGTCGGTCTTCACTTCCCAGTATTTGCGCAGTCCTTCGCGCAGCAGTTCCTGGAAGGCTTCGCTTTTGTGGTCTTTAATCATCTCTGCAGTAAATTGCTTGCCGGTTTGCTTGTTGAAAGTCGCCGTTTCGGAGAAGTTGATACCGTGTGCCGCCTGCTCAAACTGGTAGAGGTTTGCCGTGAAGCTGACGTTTTTGTCGCTCTCATACGATTTCCTCACCTCACCCGAACACTCATATTTCATGTAGCCGGCGGGCTTTTCTTCCTTGGCTTGTTTGGCAAATTCTTCAAAGCTCTTGTTGCCGTAGAAGTCTGCCATGTGTTGCACGTTGGCGACATTGCCCTCATAGGTTTCACCAAAGAATTTGTTGATGAACGTCAATACAGCTGTTGTCAGCGGTGCAGAGGGGTCGTTGGGGTATTCCATCATGTACTTGACGTCGGACACCTCATTTTTTTTCTCAAAAACGACAGAGTCGGTCTGAACGGCGTCCATCACGCCTTCCATGGCAGAAAGCTCAGTGCTGTCTTTGGCAAAGCTGTTGTCAGCGGTGCCCTTCCCATTAGGCTGGCAGCTGATGAGAGATGCTGCGGAAAAGAGGATCGCAGCAGCGTAAAAGAAGTTTTTCATGTTAAAAAAATATTAAGTTGTTATCGTAATAGTTAAATCTTTGGGCAAAGATACAAATATTCTTCCAAGAAAATCGTATAGTTCTTCTTTTTTTGTTCATTTTTTTGTTTTTTGTTTTCCCCTCCTTTTTCCTTTTCCCTTTCCCTTTTTGCTGTGTCTCTTGCAGTTGGAAGGGATGTTGTTGCTGTCGTTTTTAGTGCGAGAGGGACAAAATATAAAAATGGACTGTCCGAACTCCTGGCTTTACCGACAAAGTGCAGAATTTGAAGTGTTTTCAGGACGGTTTTTTCAATTTAAAGGCTTGAAATTGGGGTTTTTAGCTATTTTTTTGTATCTTTGCAGCCGAAAATTAAAATGTTTATACACTAAAACTAAACACATCTTAAAGGTATGACTATAGTAA
>ODAI014100918.1_pt1 | contig 11780 bp, 15 predicted proteins | sample 1539321 | NCBI WGS metagenome assembly ODAI01 (sample SAMN02144231, study PRJEB22623) | gut metagenome | biome: sheep rumen | host: Ovis aries | place: New Zealand
CCGCCCCATGGACACAGCACATAGGTATACAGCCGGGTCAGACCTTCCATATGCCATTTCAGCGTATCCACAAACAGGATTCCCCTCAAAAGAAACGCTGCCAGGAGGAATAATGCCTCATTTTCCAGAATACACATCAGGCCTTTACGGCATTTAACCGTCAACTGATCCATTCTTGACCTCCAAACACATCGACTGATTTAAGCCGAATTTCCCGGATTAGAAAACAGCAGAGAGCCACTCTCTGCTGTCTATCATCACTCTTCAGAACCTTCCTCAACGATTTCAATCACGGGAGGCATCTCCTCGCCGTTCATCTCCGGAACATTCTGTGCCGCATTCGCTTTTTTCGGTCCGCGCCTGCGTCCTCTTTTCCTGCTGCGGCCTTCTCCGGGATTTTTCTCCTTGTTCTCCGGTTTTGCCGCACCAGGCTGATTCCTGAGGGTAATCACCACATGCCGGTTCGGTTCCTCGCCCTCGGAATGGGTGGTTACCGCCGGATGGTTCTGCAGTGTCGTGTGAAGCACACGGCGCTCATAGGGATTCATGGGCTCAAGCACCACACGGCGTCCCGTCTTCTGGGCACGGTTCGCCATGCGAAGGGCCAGCCTGCGCAGACTGTCTTCCCGCTTTGCGCGATAGTTTTCCGAATCAACCGTTACACGGATGTATTCATCCTGTCCCTTATTGACCTGCAGACTGGTCAGATACTGGAGGGCATCCAGTGTTTCCCCGCGTCTGCCGATGAGAATCCCCAGGGTATCCCCCATCATATGTATGGCAACGGTGTCCGGCTGAGAATCATCCGCGAACACCTCGACCGAAACATTCATCCGCTTCGTCATTTCCATCAGGAAACGCTGCGCCTTGCCTGCCGGTGTATCCTCCGGGAAAAGGTGCGGTGCGCCCTCCGGCACAAAACCGTCCTCTGTCTCTGAATGGACAGCGGGCTCCCCGGCAATTGCCTCATCTTTCACTTCATCCGCGGCCTGTGCCGGCAGTTCTTCTTTTACTGCTTCCGTCCCGGGCCTGTCCTCCGCCGGGCTCTCGGTTTTCACCTGCACCTCTGCCACGGGCGGCTCTGCCGGCTTTTCCGGTTCCGCCTGCCGCGGAGCCGGCACCGGCTCCTGTGAAGGCGCGCTTTCCTGAGCCGCCGGTTCCTGCTTTTTCTCCGTCTTTTTGGGCTCAGCTGCTTTGGACTGGGGCTTTGCCTTCTGCTTTTTCGTATTTGAATCGAGAGAGAAGCTGCCGAGAAGATCACTCAGTCCGCCGTCTTCCTCTTTTTCTTCCTCAAATACCGTTATACGCACTTTGGCCGGTTTGCTTCCAAACCTTCCGAAGAGACCCTTTGCGCCTTCCTGGAGAACTTCCACACGTACATCGGCAATGGTTACGCCAAGTTCGCTCAGCCCATGATCTATCGCTTCCTGTGTCGTCTTGCCCGTAAATTCACATGTCTTCATCAGATACCGACCTCCTCAGCGGTAGCAGCCTTGGCCTCCTGATTCTTAAAGTACTGGTTAAAGCCAAGCTGTTCGACGATCGCATAAATATTGGATACCACCCAGTACAGGGCGAATGCCGCATTGTACTGTGCGCAGAAATAGAGAGACATGAACAGCATCACATAGATCATCGTCTTCTGGCTGCCTGCCTGCTGCGGATTGGCAACCGTCTGCTGCTGCATGGTCAGCTTCTGCATGATGACCTGTGTTCCCATGGAGATCAGCGGAAGGAGGAACAGACCGTTATATTCCGCATAAATGGTGATGTTCCAGAACAGGAAACGCAGATTGCTGAGTCCCGCAAGCGGTGCGAGATGTGCCGCATAAACCTCAGAGGAAACAAAGGGAACCACCACGCTGTCAATGTAGGCCGTCATGGCATCGCGGCCGGCAAAGCCGAGAGCCTCGGGAATCGTTCCGGCAGCCGCCAGATTGGCACTGACCTGATTCCAGACCGTATAATCCACCATCCGCAGCGAATTGACATCCGGCAGGAATGTGGCAAACGGGGTATCCGGCATCCAGAGGTTCTTGATCCAGAGGAACGGCTCAACGAGTGTCTTGGGATCGATCTCCGGATTATGATAGAAGGTCAGGAACTGACGGACCAGCTGCTCATTGGCAAATGTCCGAAGAGCATAGAACATGGCAAACAGAATGACCATTGAAATGATCATCGGCAGACAGCCGCCAAGAGGGTTGACCCCCTCCTCCTTGTAAAGCTCCTGCATTTTCTGATTGAGCTTTTCCTGATCATCCTTGTACTTATCCTGCAGGCGCTTCAGTTTCGGCTGAAGGGCGCTCATCTTCATCGTCGAACGACGGCTTCCGAGATTCAGCGGCATCACGAGAACTTTAATCAGCACCGTAAAAACAATAATGGTAACGGCATAATTGTTTATGACGGAATACAGTCCCTTGATAACCGTCAGCAGAAGGTCATTAAGAAAATTCATGGACAGTTCGTCTCCTTGTACTATCGTTAGAGGAGTGCCCCCAGCCTCCTCATAATGGCATATTATGGTACGGGATCGTAAAGGTTCCCTTTGTAAAACGGATGGCAGCGCAGAATACGGCGGATTGCCAGATACGTTCCTTTCAGTGCCCCGTATTTTTCAATCGCCTGCATGGCATACGTCGAGCAGGTCGGAGTAAAACGGCAGCATGGCTGGTGCATCGGGCTGATGCGTTTCCTGTAAAACCGAATCAGTGCCAAAAGCAGACGTTTCATCACGAATCCGCCTTTCCTGCCTCCTGCATCAGCAAACTCTGCTTTTTCAGCATATAAATGATTGATTTCCGCAGACTGGCAAAATCTGCATCCACCGCAGGATTTCGGGCAATAAAAATATACAGTCCACTCTTCATTCTGGGAATCACCGGATCCACTGCCGCCCGAAGCCGACGCTTCACACGGTTGCGAACCACCGCACCGCCGATTTTCTTTCCGACAGAAAATCCGATTTTCAGAGTACTGGACCGGGTATACAGCAATACCATTTCCCTGGAACCACTGGAGGTTCCGCGTCTGTAGACATACTTAAACTGTGCATTTTTCTTGAGGCTGTATTTTCGCTGCAACTAAAACGCCTCCGGTTCATCCAGCATGCAATGCATGGTCTGCCTCCGGCCGAAAGGCAGACGCTTTTCAGCCGGAGGCAAAAGAAAAGAAAAAGGTCCGTTCCCGGTCTTTACCGGGCCGGACCGAACGTTCCCCTGTTCCGGCAGGAAAAACGATGCCGCACAGCGGCAAATGAATCCAGTTATCAGACGGGATTGGAAACCGTCAGCTTGGCACGGCCGCGATTACGACGGCGTGCAAGAACCTTGCGGCCGTTTTTGGTGGACATACGAGAGCGGAAGCCATGTACCTTGGCGCGCTGACGCTTCTTCGGCTGATAAGTTCTGACTGATGAAGCCATTATGATCTCACTCCTTGCGAAACGATTATTTTTAGTTCAATCCATGTTTCAGGAAAATGCGGAATACTCTTTTTATACGGCCAGGCCGCATCAAGGGGCAAGAATCTCCTCAAAATCGAAACACGAACAGCAACAACAACTCCTGCTTCTGCGTTCCACGCAGAATCTGTCATAGTATAAATCACGCCGTTGAATGAAGTCAAGAAGAATTTTTGGCTTTGAGGGCGATTTCCTTGACTTTCTCCGCTGTCACAGCGTATAATGAGCCACGATTTTGAACAACTGAAAGAAACTGACCGGTTTATTGGTCTTTTAAGAGAGGAAACCTGTATGCATCGTATTGGTGTATTAACCTCAGGCGGTGATTCACCCGGGATGAACGCTGCTGTTATGGCAGTCGCCAAAGCCGCCCGTTATCACGGCATGTCCCTGATCGGCATTAAACGGGGGTATAACGGCACCCTCTGCAAGAGTCACCATATTGAAGATGACATGCTTGAACTGGATCTGGATACCATTCTGGATATCGCCGATCAGCCGGGAACCTATCTGCGCACCGCCCGCTGTCTCGAATTTCACCGTCCGGAAATGCGCGTCCATGCGGTCAACAACATCCGCGAAATGGGCATTGAAGGCATCGTCGTCATCGGCGGTGACGGCTCCTACCACGGTGCCATGGAACTGTGCGCACTCGGCGTTCCCTGCGTCGGCATCCCCGGCACCATCGACAATGATCTCGCCTATACCGAAATGACCCTGGGCTATGATACCGCTGTCAACTCCTGTGTGGATGACATCCGGTCCATCCGGGCCACCAGCCGTTCGCATGACCGTCCGGCCGTTGTCGAGGTCATGGGACGCCACTGCGGCGATATCGCCCTCAAGGCGGCCGCAGGCTCAGGCGCTGAAATCTGCATCGTTCCCGAGGTAAACTGGTCCATCCAGGAAGTGGCCAACCGCCTCTCCCGCCTCATCGATATGGGAAATCCGCGCGCAACCGTCGTCATTGCCGAGGGCGCATGGGACGCCATGCATCCCATGGACTGGCATCGCTTTCTCAGGGAAAACGGCTGTCACGTCCATGATGACGATGTAATGAACACCCATTTCCTTTCCCTCATGCTGAAATACAAATGCAAATGTGAGGCGCGCCCGACGGTCCTTGGCTATACGCAGCGTGGACGCACGCCTTCTGCCTATGATTCCTGGTTCGCATTTGAAGCCGGAAATCTGGCCGTCAATCTGCTTGAGAACGGCATCGGCAACCAGGTCATCGGACTTAAAGACGGACGGGTCTACTACCTGCCCATCGGCATGGCCCTCCAGCAGAAACGGGAATTCAACCTGCAGCTGTACAACCTGATCAATACCATCTGATTTGATTCTCCTGGGAATATCCGGGCTTCCGGATATTCCTTTTTTAAAATGATTTTTGTCAATGCTTGATGACTGGAGGACCCTATTCCGATGTTTGAAAAAAACAGCGTCCACGAGATGACCTGTCTCTCCCTCGGGCAGGATGCCCAGGGGGTCTGCCGCTGCGATGATATCGTTGTTTTCGTTCCGGAGCTGCTGCCCGGTGAGCGCGCGCTTGTCCGAATTGTCAAAACAGAACGCCGCTTTGCCTATGGAAAAGTTGAAAAGAGACTGAATGATTCCCCTGACCGGCAGATTCCTTTCTGCCCGATTGCCAGACGCTGCGGCGGATGCACCTGTCAGCATATGACCTATGACGCCTCTCTGGCTTACAAGCGTCAGCAGGTTCAGGATCTGCTTGAGCGCGTCGGGCATGTCCAGATCCAGGTCCCGCCGGTTCTCGGAATGAAAACGCCCTTTCGCTACCGGAACAAAGGCATGTACCCGGTCGGTCCCGGAAAAGACGGCCCTGTATGCGGCTTTTTTGCCCAGCGCACCCACGAAATCATCCCGCTTCCGGAAATGGGCTGTCAGCTTCAGGATGAGGCATCCCACCTGGTGCTGAAGACGGTCCTTGCCTGGATGACGGCCTGTCATGTGCCGGTCTATGATGAGCGAACCCACACCGGCCTCATTCGCCATATCATGACACGAACCACCACCGCCGGCCGTCTGATGGTTGTGCTCGTTGTCACCTCTGCAAAGCTGCCGGATACTGCCGCGCTGATTCATGCTCTCCGAAACGCCGTCCCCGGTATCGAAACGATTGCGCTTTCCGTCAACCCCAAACCCGGAAACACCATTCTCGGACAGGACATCCGTGTTCTTTTCGGTCCTGCAGAAATGAGCGATACTATTCTCGGGCTGTCATTTTCCGTCTCACCGCTCTCTTTCTTCCAGGTCAATCCCCGGCAGACCGAAAAGCTGTATCAGCTTGCCCTCCAGTATGCAAATCTGAACGGAAATGAAACCTGTATCGATGCCTACTGCGGGACCGGAACAATCTCTCTCCTTCTGGCACGCCGCTGCAAGCACGTGATCGGCATTGAAATTGTCGATGCAGCCATTCAGAACGCAAGACGGAATGCCGAAGATAACCAGATCCGCAATGCGGAATTCATTACCGGCGCAACCGAATCCGTTCTCCCACAGCTCATCCACAGCGGTCTGAAACCGGATGTCATCGTGCTTGATCCTCCCCGCAAAGGCTGTGATCCTGCTGTTTTAAATGCCATTCAGGAAGCTTCGCCGGAACGAATCGTCTACGTTTCCTGTTCAGCCCCCACCCTCGCCCGGGATGTAGAAATCCTCTCACGCCACGGTTATTCCGTCAAAGCCATCCAGAGCGTTGACATGTTCTGCTGGACTTCATCAATTGAGACCTGTTGTCTGCTTGAACGACTTCGAAATGCATAAGATCACATTAGCTTTAGTCACAATAAGATTCATTCATAAAACATTTGATCTAAACACAGCAAAAACACGAATTGCGATCTGCATGGAAATATGAGGAACAGGTGAAAGGAAAGAAGTAAACCTTCTATGAGAGATTTTGGTAAGCAAATGGAAATGGTTCTCTATCATTCTGATGAAGGGGATGTGTCTGTTGATGCCTATATTAAAGATGAAAGCATTTGGATAACACAGAAAGCGATGGCAGAACTGTTTGGAGTCAACGTGCCTGACATATCGAAGCACCTTTCAAATATATATGATGAAGGTGAATTGGAGAAAGAGGCAACTGTTTCTAAAATGGAAATAGTTCAAAGAGAGGGAAACAGGAATGTAAAGAGAACTCCGATATTCTATAATCTGGACGCGATTATTTCTGTTGGATATCGCGTAAATTCAATTAAGGCGACTAAATTCTGCATCTGGGCGACCACAGTTCTTAAGGAATACATGACGAAAGGCTTTGTTCTGGATGACGACCGTCTGAAGCAAGGGAAAACAGCTTTCGGAAAAGATTACTTCCGCGAGCTGTTGGAGCGTGTTCGTTCGATCCGAGCCAGCGAACGGCGTATCTGGCAGCAGATTACCGATATTTTTGCCGAGTGTAGTATTGATTACACAAAGGATTCCGAAGTAGCTTACCATTTTTATGCAACGATACAAAACAAGTTCCATTATGCAATCACAAATCATACCGCTGCAGAAATAGTTTATGAATCGGCGGATCATACGAAAGAACACATGGGACTTACAACATGGAAGAATGCTCCGGATGGAAGGATACTGAAATCAGATGTTTCGGTTGCAAAGAATTATCTGAATGAAAAGCAGATTCGTCAATTGGAACGTGCTGTCACAGGATATTTTGACTATATCGAGGATTTGATCGAGCGCGAGAATGTATTCACAATGGAAGAGTTTGAAAAAAGTGTAAATGCTTTTCTTGAATTCCGTCAGTACAAGATTCTTAAGGATAACGGAAGAATATCTCATAAACAAGCGATGGATAAGGCCAATGCTGAATATGAGGTATTTAACAAGACCCAGCCTATCGAATCCGATTTTGATAAGGCTGTAAAGAAAATGATCGAAGAACAGAAATAATCATAGAAGCTAAAACTTCATGTAGCGGATTAGTGGCGTAATAGATGACGGACAAAAAATGCATTGGTAGAAATGGTCCCTGTGATGATAATTCGGTTGCTCAAGCAGACAACAGTCGAAACGGCATTCCTTCTGTCCAAATAAAACTCGGATGACACCAATCATGCGGTCTTCTCCATCAACTGACTGATTTTCGTCTGTGACAATCATAAAAGTAGCGCTGATCATCCTGCATTTCTTCCAAATGCAGGATTTTTTGATGATTTGGAAGAAATGTTGGCAAACGTGTTCATTCATCGTACAATACTGCCACATTTTTTTCAAATATCCTGATTTCAAAGGCTATTTGGAAAAAATCTCAGTTTCGGTCTGAAGAAGGTTTGTCAAATGATAGGACGTATTGAAGAGCAAAAACTGCTCCTGTCGCTGTTAGAAGAAGACGTATCGGAAAAACGTATTTAGTCCGCGAAGTTTTTCAGCACAGGTTTACTTTCCAGCACACTGGAGTAAGTAATGCCGATCTTTTCCCCGGTACCAGGAAAAGAAACCAGCTGGAAAAATTTAAGGAGTCTCTCACGGAAGCTGGATACAATTCCCCTGAGAAGTTGAAATCATGGAACCACGCCTTCAACGGTCTGAAAGAAGTCATTCGGCATTCTTCAGAACGAAAAAAGGCTATTTTCAAATTATACACTGGAACAAAGTATGCCATTCATCCGACATTAATCACTGTATATGGGCTCTTCAGCAATGCATATGCTGCTGACATTCAAGCTGTCATCACGGCCAACGATCTCTTTGAATAAGCATATGTGTATGAAAAAGCATCCCCCATTATTTGAAGGATGCAATATGTGGAAGCCAATCACAAATACCGTTTGAGCATAACAATGTCGAAAGGCTGAAGCTCTCCCATCTTGTAGATCAGGTCTTCTTCCTCCAGCCTCAGCTGTCTGGTAAGTCGGATTGTCGATGGCTTTTTCAATCCCGCTGACTGCCATTTCGTAATATCGTAATCTCCAAACACGTTTCGCTGCTCATGTGATGTAATCATCAGTCCGATAATGTAGACCGTTCCGTCTTCCAGGACCAAAACCGGACGTTCTTTTCCATCATCAATATCCTCAAATGCGACATACGCCCACCAAATTTCCCACGGCTGTGCCTTGCTCACCGTTCACGCCTCCTCGACCGCAAACACAGGCACACCGTCTTTTCTATACAGTGGCTCAATCACGGGAATATCGGCGAGTTTCTCTCTTGTCCCGGGAAGGGGAACTTTGGAAAAGAACTCACCGATTTCCTTCGTTGAAATCTCGCGGGATCTGCTGTGATTCCAGGCCCTGTCCCATGGAGTCCCCTTTTCGTGGGTCAGCGTCACCAACTGCGAAGTGGAATACTTGGACAGTTCTGTCCAGGTGTCGAGCAGGAGCTCATACTCTTCTGCCGTAAACACTTCCCTCGGTGGCATATCGGATGTGAGAAAGTTACGACCAAATCCGCTGTACCATCCATAGCAGACAGGCACTACAGGGCCATACGGCCACGCCTCGATCGCTTCCTCAAACAGTGGCTTTCCAAGACGCGTTAGTGACCACCCCTGCGCAAAATACAGCATTTTCTGCAGTCGGAGGTTTGTCATCGCATCGCCCATCTGCATTTCTGACATGTCCTGCCCCAGGGCGATAAAAAACGCAGCCACATCTCTTAGCTTTGCCATTTAAATTCCCTCCTCGTTTTGATTGTATACTCCTGCATGGATGTTTGTCAAGATCGACAGAAACAAAACCCATGTTCCTCCAGGGCTCCTCCAGGGCTGCGATGTTTATGCTGCTATTTTTTCCAAACATTCGTTTTCTGCATAGATGATCTGAAAGATGAATTTCCTGTTCGTCTTAGAACTTGCATCAAAAGTACACTACTCATCATACAGCAATTCGTTTTGACTTTACTGAGATTTTACAGATCAGCGGTTACAGGGCTTACAATTTGCTTTTATCCTGATCATGCCAAACTTTCGCAGCCCTGAGTGCTGCGAAAGTTTGGCAACTGCAAGGTCTCAGATAAAGACGCTTCGACTGAAACCCACAGTTGAGAAGGAGGATGTTTCCGTATGATTTATTGCGTTGAGGATGACCGTGCTATCCGGGATCTTATGATTTACACACTGAGAGCATCTGGATTCGAAGCAATGGGCTTTGAAAATGATTCCGGCTTTTGGACTGCCATGAAAGAGCAGCGGCCGGAAATGATCTTGCGGATGTAATGCTGCCCGGAGAAGATGGACTGACAATCCTTCGAAAACTGCGGTCATCCCCTGTTACATCGGATATTCCCGTCATTATGGCCACTGCAAAAGACAGCGAGTACGACAAAGTCATTGGTCTGGATTCCGGTGCGGACGATTATCTCGCGAAACCGTTTGGAATGATGGAAATGATCTCGCGCATAAAGGCGGTCCTTCGCCGTACCGGCAGTCATCAGGAGGTAATCTTATCCTGCGGGAGTATTTCAATGGATAAAAACAAGCACATTGTAACGGTGGGGGTGAAAAACCCGTTTCACTGACTTTGAAAGAATATGAGCTGCTGAGGCTTCTGTTAGAGAGCCCCGGGAGGGTTTTCACAAAATTGGATAAGGAAGAAATCATTCACCAATATTCTACATACGTTTCAAACAACAGAACTGTTACGAGTCTCCGATAAGGTCCACATATAAGCTTAAAAAGCCCATAACTGCAAGGAATAAACTGTTTCTTAAAAAAATGGGCATCGCATTCGAGTAGCTTCATTTCATGTAACCATTATACGGGGTTAAGGGTAAAACCTTCACAACCAAAACAAACCGCTCTGCTTCCTCATCGACGCTTCTCATCATATAGCTCAATTTCGCGTGAGGAAAGATGAATCTGTTGTTGACAAGTGCAATCAGATTCTTTGTTTCATCGATCGTTCTTAAATCCAATCCAAAGGCGTCTCTTTCATTTTAAACGCCAATAAAAATATATCCTCCCGCACCATTTGCATATGCTACGATGTTATTTGCCCATTTGACTGGATTTTCCCTGTTCAGAATTGCTTTATATTCAAACTTGGTATCCTCTGTCATAACATCGGGAAGCAACTCATTTACCTTCATTGTTGCACCTCCGTCGCCATCATATCACGACACTCAAACCAGCACAATGACATTTCACAACATTTCTGAACATTTTTATCTTTTCCCACTCATTTTATTTCACTCAGCTCTGATCATGTTTCGACATTGCATAAACATTACTGGGCTCAGAAATGTTTGAATTGTGTTATAACCTCCTTCACTGATTGCAAAATATATCCAGCAGTCATCATATTGATTGGCAAAACCTGATCCCGCTGGATACGCTCGGCCGGATCACTTTTTTCACCATCATTGGTGTAAAGAAAAGCATCCTCCCTATTTCCATTTCTTCCATTATCAGCACTTTGCTGAACTTTACCTATGAGCTATTCAACAAAACAGCTGCCGTTTCTGTTATGGTTGAGGCGATTCATCTTCTGCCATGAAATGACATTCCCTATCGAATCACGGGTTGAAATGCAGACAGAACAGAATGTTGCTTAACAACCTCTTCCCCACTCTGTCGTTTCCCGTGAAAGGATATTTTCCCTTCGACTCAAATCATACGTAGGCAGACAACTGTGCGCAGACTGTCTCCTGCACTTTCTCGGCGATCTGCCGCGCCTTGGATTCCTTCATGCCCGCTTTTCTTGCCACCTTCAGGATATCACCCATTCCGGGGGATCTTCCCTCTCCGGCAGTGGTGGTTGCGTGTTCTCCGCCAATGAACTGGAGTAGGTAAGATCATACGCCGGAGCAAGACGCCATTTTCCCGAATCACACAGGAAGTTGAAGTTGTTTGAATGATCATCTCGGTTGTGTGCAAAAACGTTGAAACACATCCGTGTAAACAACTTTTTCAGCTCGTCCGCCTGCTTTGTCAGCTGCCATGTGAGCGACATCAGCGTCTCGTAATCCAGTGCCGGTACCCTGTTGGAAGCCTCCAGGAGTGCGGATGCGGAAAACATGTGCAGCTTATTTTCTCTGTCATTTTTCCCTTCTCTGTCAAAGCGTCTGCTGCCAAAATATCCGGCACAGTTCTTGGAGGGAAACAGCCTGACCTCGGGAATCTCGATGCCGCATGCCCGGGCGCATAGATTGAGTTCATATTCCATCCGCCCGATATTCCGGGAATCGCCTGACGAGGGAAACTTGACAAGCCATTCTCCATCATCCAGTCGGAGAATCACTTTCGGTCTAGCACCACCTGAGGAGCTTCCATGACAAACAACCTATCCAGGTCATCCGAATCTTTGGACTGCAGGATTTTTCGACATTCCGA
>ODAI011863842.1_pt1 | contig 11778 bp, 5 predicted proteins | sample 1539321 | NCBI WGS metagenome assembly ODAI01 (sample SAMN02144231, study PRJEB22623) | gut metagenome | biome: sheep rumen | host: Ovis aries | place: New Zealand
AGACGGTCCAGGGGACGATGATACCTGCATCGGCCCAGCCCAGGCGCATGGTTTCGTTGCCGTACTGGGCCGTCGGAGCGACACCCGGGAAGCCGCCCAGTTCGCTCTGGCTGTCACGCATGTCGCGCATCCACTTGTGGAAGAAGCGGTCGGTGTTGGCGAAGAAGGTGCCGGTTTCGGTGAACACCTGCGTATCCGCCGTCCAGCCCAGCCGCTCGTTCCGCTGCGGGCAGTCCGTCGGGACGGAGAGATAGTTGGACAGCTGGCCCCAGCGCGTGTTGGAAATCAGCTTGTTGATGTCCTCGTTGCCCGTGACGATCGTGCCGGTCTCCAGGTTCTGGGCGATGGAAGTGACCGGGACGGACTCCATGGACAGAATCCTGACCTCGTCGGTGACGGTCACCGAGATGAAGCGGTAGCCATAGAAAGTGCAGCGCGGGATGAAGGAAACGGGGCCTTCGGCCGGGCCGAAGGTATAGGTGAGCCAGATTTCGTTGTCGTTGACGCGGAGATTGCGCCGATGGGTGGAGCCTTCCGGACCGTCCATGCCGCGGCGCTCGGCGCCGTTGCCGTCGTTCAGGATCTCGGAGGGCCGGCAGACCAGCAGGGTGCCCTCCTTTCCTTGGAAGACAAAGGAAGGCACGGCGGCCGCGTTCTGGCCGAAGTCCACGACCAGGGTCTCGCCCGGCTTCAGGGTGACGGGCTCCCCGGCGGCATACTCCTGCTTGATGACGACCTTGCCGTACTCTACTTCCTCCTTGTTCTCGGAAGCGACCTCCCCGGTCACGCCTTCCCAGACATAGGTCTTGACCGGCTTGAGGGCCAGGTCCTTGCGCTGATAAACCTCGGCGCCGGCGGAAGGAAGGATCTCCCCGGCGAACTCCGTGTTCACCTCCGGGGTGGAGAACTTCTCGGGCGTGGCGAAACCGGGCAGTTCCCGGGCGTCATACTCCTCGCCGTCGAAGATGGCGGCATGCTTCACCGGACCGGCGATGCCAGCCGTCCAATGCTCCGTGTCCGTACCGAACCGTTCGGTGGTACCATCGGCATAAGTAAGCTCCAGCACACTCCGGAAGGCGCATTTCTTGCCTTTGAAGTCACTGCTGTTGGAGACGATCTTGTCCGCCCACCAGCCCGGGGTCACCTGCGCGGAAAGGACGTTCTCCTTCCCGGCCTTCGTAACGAACGCGTCGGTGATGTCATAGGTGAAGGAGCGCTTTGTCTTCGCATAGTGCGTGAAGCCCGGCTTCAGGACTTCCTCGCCCACCAGGCGGCCGTTCACGTACAGGTCATAGACGCCCAGGCCGGCCGTCATCCAGACCGCCCTGGTCACTTTCTTGCCGTTTTTCACCGTGGACAGGAACCAGCTGGCGCCGTCTGCGGCCCGGTCCCCGTTCTCGTCCGAAAGTACGCGCGCAGGGGCGTTGACGACGGAAATCCACTGGGAGACGTCCCAGGCCGATGCATCCAGCGCATCGACGCGCTTCCCGACGGGTTCGGGACCGACCTTCGGCCCGCAGGCCGCCAGCGCGGCGGCGACCGCCCCCAGCTGAAGGAATCTCGCTTTCATATCGATTCGTTTATTTCACAGTTACTTTCAGGTAGAGCACCCCGTGCGGGGCGATATGGTACAGGCCCATCGGAATGTCCTTCTGGCGCCACAGGTCACGGACTTTCGCCACCTCCTCGAGGCCGACCTTCGCGAGGGCGCCGGCCAGGTCGACCGGAAGCGTCTCCTCGTTCAGGTTGAAGATGCCGACGGCGATGCTGCCGTCATACAGGTCGCGGCTCCACGTCTGGACTCCGTCCTCCTCCAGGTCCATGTGCGCCTGATGGCCCAGGATGTCCTGGTTCACGGCGTTCACTTCGTTGTTGCACAGGAGGTTGAAGGTGAAATCGTCGATCTGCGCGATGTCGCAGCCGATGAGCATGTTGGCCGCCAGCAGGGACCACAGCGAGATGTGGGCGTACTGCTCGTCCGGTGTCAGCCGGCTGTCGCGGAGGCTGTTGCTCCAGCCCACCTTGCCCACCACCAGCATGTCCGGATCGTTCCAATGGCCGGGACCGGCGTACGGGTGCAGGCCGACCTGGCGCTTGAAGCCGATGTCATAGAGGGACTCCCAGGTGTCCGTGATGTCTCCCGTCGTGCGCCAGGAGTTGGCGTCCACGGCGTGGCCCCAGGTCCACACCTGGGCCATCCCATACTGGCACAGGGAGTAGAAGATGTCGCGGGGCTGCTGGCGCAGGTACTGCTGCATCTTCATGTATGGACGGGCATAGGCGGCCACCGAATGGTCGGGATCGGGATTGAACACCTTGCGGTAACCGCACCAGTCGTATTTCAGGTAGTCCACGCCCCACTCGTTCCATGTCTCGGCATCCTGCTGTTCGTGGTCCAGCGTGCCCAGATAGCCGCCGCAAGTGCGGTCGCCCGGGCTGGAATAGATGCCCATCTTCAGGCCGTTGGAATGCAGCCAGTCCCCGAGCCCCTTGATGTCCGGGAATTTCTCGTTCGTGACGATGCGGCCGTCCGGGGCGCGCTCTTCCGCCTCCCAGGCATCGTCGATGTTGATGTAGGCGTAGCCGTAGTCCGCCAGCCCCCGGTTGATGAGGGCGGCCGCCGAGGACATCACCTTTTCCTGCGAGACGCTCAGGCCCCAGCAGTTCCAGGAGTTCCAGCCCATGGGCGGGGTGAGGCCGATCCGGGCGCCCACCTTCAAGGTGAATTCCGCGCGCGCTTCGCCCTTCGCGTTCTTCGCGACGAGCACCAGGGGATAATCCCCCGCCTTGGCGACGCTGCCGCTGAGCACGCCCTTGTCCGGATCGAGAGAAACGCCCTCGGGAAGTCCCTCCACGGCATATTTCATCGGTTTCTCCCCGGAGAATGCGAGCCGGAAGATGACCGGCGAGCCGGGGCGGACGCCGAACACCAGCGGTCCGTTGTACCGCGGGGTGGCGGGCGCCGGCGGCGTCAGGATGTATGGGGCGGAGGCCGAGGCGGTGAGCGTCTCCCCGAACTTGTCGTCCGTATAGGTCACCGTCACCTGCTGCTGTCCCTGCATGGTCACGGGGATAGCGACGTCCGCCCGCGGAGAAACCGTGGCTTTCCATTCCTTCTCGCTGACGACCTTGTCTTCCAGGACATCCCTGACGACGACATTGACGAGGCCGCGGGACTGGGCCTTGGCATGAATGACGGCTTGATGCCGATCCTCTTTCTTCACCATCGTCAACTGGACGAAATCGGCCAGTTCAGGCTTTCCCAGACAGATGGGACGGGCGTAGAAACCGCCCGGATCGCCGCCATTGTACACGCGGACGGCAATCACGTTGTCCTTGTCCCATCTGACCAGTTTCGGCTCCACCAGATAGCGCCGGGGCGTCTGCCACTCGCCGACGAAGCCCGCCGCGTCACCGGGATTGGAGCCGGTCTTTCCCACCAGGGTTCCGTTCAGGAAAGTCTCGTCCGCATCGTCGATGGGGCCGAGATCCAGCACGATCCGATCCGTGTTCCCCTGCTTCAAGGAGGAAGGAATCACCAGATGGATCCGGTACCAGGCGTATCCGTATGGATTCTGGATTCCCTGCAACGTCCAGTCCTTCTCCAGCGAAAGGACCTGCCAGTCGCTGTCATTGAATCCGGCCTGACTCCAGGCGGGATTGTCCCCCTTCCGGAAGCGGCCTTCCTTCACGGAGACCTGCGCCGATACCAGGACCGAGCATCCCAGCGCCAGCGCGACCATCAGCAGAAATTTCTTCATAATCAAGTCGTTTATCAGTTTATCACTTCACCTGTCTGACTCCCTTGGGGAGTTTGACGTCGGACGAAACACTTCCGTCCGCATTCTTCTGATGCCGGACCTCGATCAGGCCGTACGGCGTCGGGAAGGTTCCTTCCGCCCATTCCAGGTCGCCCAGGTGCGGGTCGATGCGGACCGTCTTGAAGCCCGGCTCCACCGGTTCGATGCCCAGCACGTGCTCGCTGAGCCACGCGGTCGGGCCGGAGGCCCAGCCGTGGCAGAAACTGTGGCGGAGGCCCACGTAGCACCAGGAACCGCCGTCTGCGTGGATGTCGAACTTCCCTTCCGGAACGATCTCGTCGATCCGGCCGGCATTCTTCGCGTCATTGTAGTTGAAATCCTCCCAGAAGGTCGTGGCGCCGAGGTCCAGCATCCGGCCCCAGTAGTCGGAAATCAGCCGCATCGCCTCGGCGTAATGACCACCCTTCGCCAGGGCCTCCAGGAGATAATAGCCCATGAAGGAGGTGAACTTCTCCGGACCGTTCCCGAGGATGATGGCCGAGGCCTCCTCCGCGTCCATGAGCCCTTCGATGGACAGCAGCGCCGCCGCCTGGCTGTTGCTCACGGCGTCCGGCACATAAGTGCGGAGCTGCTGCGCAACGGCCGTGCATTCCTTCTGCAAGTAATCTTTCCCCAGGCACTCCGCCATCCCGGCGCCCGCTTCCAGGGCCCGGATTGTCAAGGCCTGCAGGCCGGCGTGGATGACGTCCGGCTGGTCGTTGGAGGGCCAGTCGATGAAACGGCCGTCCCGGTAAGCCTCGCGGTTCCCGTCGACATTTTCCATCACCGAATGCAGGAGGGCCTGCAGGTAATCTCCTTGCTCTTCCAGGTATGCCTTGTCCCCATACCACGCATACAGGTGGTGCTGGAGGATGATCCACCACAGGGAGTAGGAGCAGATGCCGTTCATCCAGTCGGTCGGAGCCGTCTTATCCCGGACATAGTCCAGGCTCTTGCGCACGACCTGCTGGTTTCCGAACACGGTATTGGCCGTCATGATTTCCGGGTGCATGTCCCCCATCCATACCAGGCGGTCGCGCTTGACACCGTCCCAAAGGTAGTCCTGCATGCACAGATGCACCGTATAGGCGCCTGTCTGCCAGATTTGGTTCAGGCGGTCGTCGCTGCAATTGAACGAGCCCAGGTACTCCAGGTCGCGCTGGCGGGAGATGGCGCGGACGGCCAGCAGGTCGATTTCATCGCCCCGGCCTTCCGCCAGCTCGATCCGGGCGAACCGGAAGCCGCTGTTCCCCACTTCCACGCTACCCAGCCAGGGAACGGCCAATTCGAAGTCCCGGACCGCATGGTCGTTGGTGGCCGTGCTTCCCGGCGCGTCCCATCGGCTCAAGGCCTCGGTGACGGACTCGCCCAGGACAATCCGGAAACGGATTTCGTCCTTGGGCCCGCTCAGGGTGCGGACCAGCTGGATACCGCCCTGGATCTCCTTCCCGAAATCCAGCAGCACATACCCGCCCTGCCCGAAGGAGGTCACCTCCGGCTCGTCGGTGGAAACCTGCCCCACATAGGGTTTCAGCAGGTGTTCCGCATTCTCCACAGCCCCGGCCATACAAACGATGCGGGTCGGCGTCAGATATTCCGTCACAAAGCCCGAATCCTGCGGACCCGCGGGTTCGACAGGGCCGCCGCAGGCGGCCACGCACAGGGCGAGAAGGGGTAGGAGGACTTTTCGCATAGGCTTATCGCGGCAAAAACTCGAACACATCCTGCACCTTACCGGCGAAGATGTTGTGGACGGTGAGACGGAGGCGGTCGCCCAGGACTTTGCCTTCGATGACCGTCGGGAAGCCCGGGCCTTCCTTCATGTCGCGGCCGCCGCCCACCAGCTGCGCCCAGCAGCGGTCCGCACCCGGCGCATAGGAGCGGTAGCGGGGCAGATGGCCCACGATCAGGACCTGGCAGCCCGCTTCATGCAGGAGCGGCCCCCACATGTTGCCGCAGGTGCGCTGCCAATAGGCATAGTCGGTGGTGTAGCGCGGATCGGTATCGTCCGGGGCCACGTCACCGGGGTTATGGGAAGGGTCGTCGTCGAAGAGCGGGATGTGGCAGAAGGCCACGAGATAGGGCGCGGAGGCGATTTCGGGGCGTTTCAGGGCGTCCCGGAGCCAGGCCGTCTGCGCCTCGCGGTACTCGGCGCTCTTGAACAGGCCGGCGAACCGGGGATTCGTGTCCAGCTTGTCCTCGGCCGTGTCCAGGCCCACGAGGGCCATCTCGCCCAGGCGGACGGCGAAGTTCCGGCCCAGGTCCCAGTCGCGCACGTCGCGCTCCTCGGGCTGGCGGTACATCCAGACCTTCTCCAGGTGCCGGTTCGCCCGGCCGCGGGAATCGTGGTTGCCCGGGCAGAAGAGATAGGGCGTCTCCGCCGCATAGTCCTTCCGCTCCAGCGAATGGTCCAGGTAGATGTTGACCAGGTTCTCCAGTTTCTCCTCCGTATTGGAGGCGTCGCCGTTCCAGATGACGCAGGCCGGCGCGATTTCCGCGATCTTGTCCAGTTCCGCGCCGATGGCGGGCCAGCGCACGTGCGTGTCGTTGATGACGCAGAACTTGCCCTGCAAGCCCTGGCCGGCGGTCGTGAAGGAGTACACCCGCGGATCCTCCTCGTTGCCCAGCACTTTCATGTCGTAGCCGCCCCCATAGTGGATGCGGTCCGCGCCGATGCGGTAATAGTACTTCGTGGTGGGTTTCAGGCCCGTGATGCGGACCTGGATCACCCGGTCGTCAATGTCCGCGAGCCGATAGCCGCCGCAAAGGACCTTGCGGGCGTCCTTGAGGTCCTTCCGCTCGCCGATGAGCACATACCCGTTGGCCAAGTCGTTCACGGCGAAGGCCACGCCGATGGAGGTCTCGGCAAAATTCTGCAGCATCGGAGCCGATGCGAGGAGGGGCTTCCCCTCCGGTTCCTCTCCCAGGGAGGAAATGCGCTCCGCCGCTTTCGCGATGTCCGACGTTCCCGCCACCGCGGCCGCCGCGGCTCCGGCAGCGGAATAACGGAGAAAATCTCTTCTTTGCATAGGGGTAATCAGTTATTATACAAATGTAACAAATTATCGCGCATATTCGCCGGAGCCGACCGTCTTTCCGTCAATCTCCGCCGTAATGCCCACAGGGATAGATACTTGCAGGTGCTTTCCCTGCCGATGGACGGTGATGGGACCGTATGGGGTTTCCTGCGTCACCTTCACCCAGTCGAGCCCTTCCGGGGCCTGCGGGTCGATGCGGACGCGACGGTAGCCGGGCTCCAGGGCCTGGATGCCGCCGAGGGCCTCGTAGAACCAGCTGCCGATGCCGTTGTAGCAGTTGTGGAGATGGCTCCGGCCGCCGTCCCATTCTTCCCAGACGCCGGTGGCGCCGTTGTCGACCATATACAGATATCCGGGATAATCCCGCTGCTTGAGCAGGCCATACAGCCAGTCGCACTCCCCTGCTTTCGTCGCCCACTCCGTGATGACCGGAACGCCCACGAGGCCGGTAGCCAGATGGCCGCCGTAGAGTTCCTGTGTGCGGGTTTTCAGCGTTTCGACCACTTCATCGCGAAATACCTCGGGTACAACCCCAGTCAGGAGCGGGAACACCAGGTCCACCTGGCTGCCGGAAGCATAAATCCCATCGTGATACAGGGCTTCCTGGATCCGCTGGCGGAGGGCTTCGTACCGGGCGCGGTATTCCGTCGCATCGGCCTCCTGCCCCAGCACCCGCGCGATTTCCTCCAGTTTCAGATACACCTGGCACAGCGTGCAGTTGGCCACCAGGTCGATCGAAGCCGGATCCTGCACGTCCACCCCGGCCGGCGCGGCCCAGTCGCCGAGGTACCACCACCGATAAACCGGGGTGGGCCAGGTCTTCAGCAGGCCGTCCACCGAATAGGCGTCGACATAGTCCAGCCAATGCTTCATCACCGGATAGAAGCGCTCCAGGGGACGTTTGTCGCCGTAATTCATGAAAGTGCGCCAGGCTGCCTGGACCGGGAAACTGCACCAGTAGGGGCCGCCGCCCGCCTTGTAGGGATTGGGCGCGGTATGGGGGAGGCCGCCGTCCGGGCGCTGGGCATCGGCCCAGGCCTGGAGCCAGTTCAGATACAACGGAGCGACATCGGCCATCGACTGCAGCGTTTGCGTGGATGCATTGCCGTCGCCACCGTAGCCCAGGCGTTCGATGCTGGCGCAATCGACCATATAGCCGGCGAAGGTAAGGTTCTTCACGGACGCCTCCACCAGGCCGTAGATGGCATTGAGGTCCGGATCCGAGCTTTCGAAGCTGCTGTTCCAGGACAGGGCGTCGCCAATCCTGTAGGCCCGGATGTCCTTCGGGGGCTCCGGAAGCCCTTCCAGGACCATGTAGCGCATGAGATGATGGTTGAACCGGTTGAAGAACCGGTCGTCAGCAGCGCCGGAAGACACATAGACATCCCGGCTCTGCGTGGCCGCCTCGAGGGTGCCGTCGGGGTGCAGGAAGTCGCTGAATGTGGCGGTGACAGCCGTGCCGGCAGGCAGCTGGGGCAGTGTCATATCCAGCATCGCGTTCACGATGTGGCCGAAGTCCACCAGCAGGGTCCCGTCTTCCCGTTTTTCGACGGAGACCGGCTCCAGCGTTTCCTGGAACCGGATGGGGCTGCACATCATCGGAGTGGACACGATCCCTTCCACGGCGACGTAATCCACAGGGCCCCATTCGGGGTCCACCCCGGCCTCGATCCATTCCCCGCCGAAGCGGTGCGCCTCCCAGGTGCCCAGGTCTTTCCGGCCGGTCCAGGCGCCTTGCCAGGAATCGTCGGTCCAAAGGATAGGCACGCCGGCCACATCCAGCTCCGCCTTCACCAGCGGGCCGTCGTAGGCTACACCGAAAGTCTTGGGCTTATACCAGCCCGAGCCGGCATGGATCAGAAGCTCGTTCTCCCCTCTCCGCAGGTTCAGGTCGTAAGTGACGATGATCGAACGCTTGTCCAACTGGGAAACGGCCGGAAGCAGCACGGCGTCCGAGACCTTCTTCCCATTGAACCATACCTCGTGATAGCCGAGGGAAGTCACGTACAGGATGGCCTTGCCGCCTTTGTCCGCCTTGAACACCTTCCGGAACACCGGCTGGCGCCCCTCGCCCGGGACCGCACCGATGAAATCGCCCTTGAGACCGTCCAGAACGCCGATTCCGAAGCGTTGTTTCGGGCTCCAGGCCGAGGCCTTCCCGGCGGCGTCCCACACGCGGACGCGCCACCAGGCCTGCTGCCGGGAATAGAGCGGCAACCCTTCGTACGGGACCATCACCTGGTCCGGGGATTCCACCTTTCCGGACTGCCAGAGGTCCGGGCCCACCTCGATCTCGTAGGCGGACTGTTCCATGGGCTGGTCCGAACGGATCTTCCAACTGAAATGCGGGTTGGCGCTGTCAATGCCGAGCGGCTCTACGAGCCCCTCGCACCTGAGGTCGTATACTCCGAAGGAAGGCTGGCAGGCGGCCAGGAGAAGGACCGCCCCGGCCAGGGAAAGCGCGCGTCTCATAGGATTACTCGAAGACAGGGATGCAGACTCCGCGCCAGCTCTGGGGCTTCTCCAGGTGGAAGACCTCGGCCACCGTGGCGGCCAGGTCGTACTGGATCACGGTTTCCGTAATCTCGTGGTTCTTCTTGATTCCCTTGCCCCAGATGACGAGCGGCGTCTCGATCTCGTTCAGCGCGTGGCCGCCGTGGCCGGTGCCTTCGTGCCCATGGTCGGAGGAGATGATGAGGATGCTGTCGTCATAGATGCCGGCCTCCTTGACGCCCTCCACGATGCGGCGGACGCGGTCGTCCACCAGCGGGAGTTCGGCATAGTATTCGGCGGAACCCTGGCCGTAGGCATGGCCCATATGGTCCAGCGCGTCGATGTGGATGAAGCACAGCGCGGGCTTCTTGTCCTTGATGTACTTCACGCTCTCTTCCACGATGGCGTCCGGATGACCTTCCGGGTCCTCGATCCGCTGGAAATAGTCCAGACACAGCGTATCGGCATAGTTCAGGAAATCGCCCCACTCGCACACGACGCCGGTTTCCGCATCGGGTCGGACCTGCTTGAGAAGGTGGAAGAACGTCGGTTGGGCATTGTGCTCCGTGAGGACCAGCGGCTTGAAATAAGGGGCGGCATCGTTGCCGATGATGCCGGAGGATTCCGCCGGGGTGCCGTTCATCATCGCCGCCCAGTTGGCGCCGCTGATGGACGGAAGCACCGTCCGTTTGTACAGGGTGTAGCTCCCCTCCTGCATCTTTTCCCGGATGAACGGGGTGTCCCCTTTCTCGAAACTCCAGGTACCCCAGCCGTCCAGGCCGATGATGATGACATGGCCGGCGAGGTCTTCTTGAACCTTTTTCCCGGGACCGGGCTGGCAGGCGCAGACGGACACCAGGACGGCGGCCAGCGCGAACAGCATTCTCTTCATATCAAGTATTGGTTATCAGTTTTCTATTCAATTCTACAAACAAGCCTCCGGTTCCTACGAATTTTCCTTTATTTCGCTTTTACTGCAAAACAGTCCGATCGTCACGAATCCTGTCAGTTATTTCTCTTCAGTGAAAACGAAATCCCGGAACCAGGCCGTTCCGCCTCTTTGTTCCGTATTATAGCTATACAAAGCAGGACGGGCGCCTTTCCAGAAACCGTTGTGCGCCGCAAAGGCTTCTCCAAAAGGCTCGAAACGCTTTCCGTCCAGGCTATACTGGAAGGAGAAGCCCGCTTCCGGAGCCTCAGCATCGAAAGAAAGACGCAACCAGACTTTCGCGGCCTTCAGGGTCCGGGAATCCAGGACCACCCCGTCTTTTTCAACAAACAGCTCCCGATGGCCGGTGGCCTGATGAATGCCGATACAGTAGTTGTTCCGGCCCATGCAGGCCAGGCCGGCTTTCTGGCCGTCGGCCAGGTCCGTCAGGTCCAGACGTACCGTATAGGCGCCCCGATAGCCCATCAGTTTCTGAGTCAGCGTGTTCCGTGCCCAGAGGAAGGAAGCGGCCGGCAGCCCGTCCAGGGCCAGGCGACCCTTCCGACGCGTCAGAGACCAACCGTCGTCCTGCGGATTGTGGTTGAACTGCCATTGGAGGCCCAGGGCAGTGCCCCGGAAGGAATCGGACGAGGCGGGAAGCTCCCGTTTCCTGGCCCGGGCCGATGCCGGTTTCCTCCAACGCGAAACGGGCTCTCCGATACCGTTCCCGTCATAATCCTCGCCCATCACAGGCCAGCCGTCCTCCCAATGCATCGGTTGCAGATGGACCACGCGGCCCAGCGGATCCCGCTCCTGGAAATGGAGGAACCACCATTCTCCTTCAGGGGTATCCACGATAGCGCCCTGGTGAGGGCCATTGACCTGGGTGGACCCCGTCTCCAGCACCACCCGCCGCTCATACGGGCCATAGATGCTCTGGGAACGGAGAACTGTCTGCCAGCCGCCCCCCACCCCACCTTCAGGGATGCTCATGTAATACAAGCCATTCCACTTGTGGATCTTGGTCCCTTCCGCGACAGGCCCCCGATAGACCGTCACGCCATCGTCCAGCAGCTCCCGGCCGTCCGGAGACATCTTGTGGATGATGATCGGACCGGCCCCATGGAGACTGTGTCCCAGATAAGCCTGGCCGTCCTCGTCCCAGAACGGGCAGGGGTCTTCCCAATGATAGACGGATTTCACGCAGTGAAGCGGAGCCCACGGCCCGGCCGGGTCGGAAGCGGTGCTCATGAACAGGCCCTCGTCGGGGGTACAGAAATAGACATAGAAGAGCCCGTCGTGCCAGCGGATGCTGGGGGCCCAGGATCCGCCGGAATAATGCGCATTGGCATCCCAGCCCGGGAGATCCAGCCGGGAGTAGATCTGGGAAACGAGGCGCCAGTTCACCAGGTCGGTGGATTCCAGCACCTGCATGCCCATGAAATGGAAATCCGAGGCAACCATATAATAGCGGTCCCCGACGCGGATGGCATCGGGGTCGGAATAATCGGCCAGCAGG
>ODAI012240231.1_pt1 | contig 11776 bp, 9 predicted proteins | sample 1539321 | NCBI WGS metagenome assembly ODAI01 (sample SAMN02144231, study PRJEB22623) | gut metagenome | biome: sheep rumen | host: Ovis aries | place: New Zealand
AGCTTCCTCGTCGCTTTCACCAAGATAGGCCGAAATTACTTCCGGATTATTCTGACTTTCTTCAGGACTTCCCTGAGCAATCAGGGCACCAAAGTTCAAAACGTAAATGCGGTCAGAAATATCCATAACAAGGTCCATGTGGTGTTCAATCATAAAGACTGTAAGGTGGAATTCATCCCGGATGCGGCGGATAAAGTCTGTAAGCTCGGCAGTTTCCTGAGGATTCATGCCGGCTGCCGGTTCATCAAGCAGAAGAAGGCTTGGATTTGTAGCAAGGGCCCGGGCAATTTCCAGGCGGCGCTGAAGTCCGTATGGAAGGGAAGTACAAAGCTCGTTGCGAACCTCATAAAGTCCCAGGATTTTCAAAAGCTCTTCTGTTTCTTCACGCTGCTTTTTTTCTTCTGCGTGATTAAGACGGAAGGTAGCCGTAAAAATATTGCTTGTCTTTCTCATGTGTTTTGCAATCAGAACGTTTGTAAAAACAGTCTGACTCTTCCAGAGACGGATATTCTGGAAGGTGCGGGCAATTCCAAGCTTTGTGATTACATCAGGAGTTGGTTCAAGGCGTTTTGTATAGTCGCCCCGGTTTGTTCCGGCATAAAGCTTTTTCATTTTGCCGGCAGGAAAATTTTCTACGATTTCTTTTCCCTTGAAGTAAACTGCACCGTTTGTTGGAGCGTAAACGCCGGTTACAACGTTAAAGGCTGTTGTTTTTCCGGCTCCGTTAGGACCAATCAGGGAAACAATTTCGCCCTTATTTACATTCAAAGAAAGATTATTTACTGCCACAACGCCGCCAAACTGCATTGTGATGTTTTTCATTTCAAGAACTTTTTCTGCTTCAGCCATTATCGAACCTCCTTAAAATCAGGATTTTTCCGTGCTTTCAGAGGCTTAAAGCTTTTTATGCGTTTTATAATTCCCGCAAGAGAAAATTCATGCTCGCCCATAATTCCCTTCTGGTAGAAAAGTACAATCAGCATGATTACAACCGAGAAAACAACCTTTCGGAAGCCCGGACGCAGAATCTGCAGGGAAGTAAAGTTGAGGTTTGCGTTATCAAGGAAGCGCAGCCACCATTCAGAGCAGGCAATAAAGAGGAAGGATGCAATGCAGCTTCCTGTAACGCTTCCGATACCGCCGATTACGACAATCAGAAGAATTTCGTAGGTCATTGCCGATTTGAACTGGCTGGCCTGAATTGTTGTCTGGAACATGGCAAGAAGGGCGCCGGAAATTCCTGCAAAGAAGGAGCTTATTGTAAATGAAAGCTGCTTGTGTTTTGCAAGGTTGATTCCCATTGCCTCTGCCGCAACTTCATCATCGCGGATTGCCTTAAAGGCGCGGCCGTAAGTTGAATTAATCAAAAGCATGATGATTGCAATACAGATTCCGCTTACCGCAAAGTAAAAAAGGGTTGAACGGAAAACAGGATATTTTCTAAGCAGGTTTGAACCGTTTGTAATTACGCCAAGCTTATCCCACTGGAAAATGGCGCGGATGATTTCTGCAAAACCAAGGGTTGCGATTGCAAGGTAGTCAGACTTCAGGTGAAGAACCGGAAGTCCGATTAAATATGCAAAAAAGGCCGCAACAAGGCCTGCAAGAATGAGGGCCGCAAAAACAGGAATTGTAAACTGAATTGCGCCACCGTCAAAATACTGGTAAACCTGGGCGCGGGCCGAAACTGGAATTGTAAAAATTGCGTAAGTGTAGGCGCCAAGCAGCATAAAGCCTGCCTGGCCAAGGCTGAAAAGTCCTGTAAAACCGTTCAGTAGGTTCATTGAAACGGCAACAAGGGCGTAGATTGCACCCTTTTTCAGTACGGTAAAGAGGATGTGGGTAGGGGGCACGACGGCTTCCAGAACGGCAACAAAGGCAAAAAGGAGCACTAAAAGTCCCCAGCTGATTATCTGATATTTTTTATCTTTGAAACTTATTTTTTCCATCTGATTTCTCCGGTTTGATTAAACTTTGTCGGTAACTTTTTCACCGAAGATACCGGTCGGCATGAACATAAGGACACAAATCAAAAGAACAAAGGTGAAGGCATCGCTGAAGGTTGTAAGGCCCACACCCTTGATGATGTTTTCGCAGATACCGATTAAAAAGGCTCCGATTACAGCGCCCGGAATGGAACCGATTCCGCCGAATACCGCCGCAACAAAGGCCTTGAGGCCAGGCATACCGCCGACTGTAGGAGTAACGCCCGGGTAGTTACTGAAAAAGAGGATTGAACCAACTGCCGCAAGGAAGGAACCGATAATAAAGGTCATGGAAATTACCGAGTCGATTTTAATTCCCATAAGCTGGGCTGTTTCAAAATCCTTGGAAACAGCCCGCATTGCCATTCCGATTTTTGTATGATTAATCAGAAGAACAAGGGCAACAACAAGAAGGATTGTCAAAAATGGAGTGATGATTGTAACCCGCTTTGTGATTGCACCGGCGATTGTAATTGAATCGCTGATCCATGGGATTGTCGGATATTTTTTAAGAAGACCGCCGGTTACATAAAGGGCAAGGTTCTGTAAAAGATAGCTCATACCAATTGCGGAAATCATGATAGACATACGTGGTGCTGTGCGCAGAGGCTTATAGGCAATGCGTTCAACTGCAAATCCAAGCAGAACTGTCAGAAGGATTGTAAAAGGAATTGAAATCCAGAGGGGCATAACGCTGTATGAATAAATCATAATAAGGCCCGCTGCCATAAAAACATCACCGTGGGCAAAGTTGATAAGGCGGAGGATTCCGTAAACCATTGTATAACCGATTGCTATGAGCGCGTACTGTCCGCCCGTAGAAATGCCGGCAAGAATATAAGGAAGGTTATTTTGTAAAAAATCCATCACTTTTTCCTATAATTTTAAAATATCTGTGTAATTATATAGAAAAATGATGATGAAAAAAAGGGGGAAGAAGAAGCGTGCTTTCAGCAGACCAAACGCATTATAATATATATTCACCGATTGCAGAAGGACGTACGCTGCATTGTGTGCGAAAACACAGGTCTTCGCATTTTTTGTGAAAAAAATCCTGCGACATTTCGCAAGCGAAAGTTTCGGATTTTTTTTTTCATGGAAGGCTCCAAAAATGCTCACAATGTGTTTTGCACCCAATTCCGCTTCCGTCCTTCTGCTTACCGCTAACAGCTTATAGCTAATAGCTTTGCTCTACTTTACACTCTGCTGAGCTACGAAGTCCCATTTGCCGCTTTCGTTGTTTACTTTTTTAACGTAAGCTACGTCGCGGACTGCGTCGCCGTTCTGGTCGAATGAGATTGCACCAGAAACGCCTTCGTAAGTAACGCCTGGAAGAGCCTTGATTACGTCAGCGCCTTTTGTGCTGCCGGCAGCTTTAAGTGCTTCGAGGGCTGTGTAGTAAACGTCAAAGCCCATTGCAGAAACTGCTGCGATTTCGTCGTCGCCGCCGTTGTTTGTTTTAGCAGTTGCGTTTGAGTTCAGGTAGTTGCGGAAGCCGTCAACAAAGGCTGTAACTTTAGAATCTTTAGAACCTTCAACGAAGAATGTTGTTACGTAAACCTGAACCTTTGTGCCCTTAGCCTGTGCAAGAACAACGTTAGAGTCCCATGTATCGCCGGCCAGGATTGGAAGTGTAAGTCCCTGTGTGTTAGCCTGTTCGATAATGAGGGCTGCTGCTTCGATTGAAACCGGGCTGAAGAATACGTCTGCGCCAGTTTTTTTAGCGTTTGCAACGTAAGCCGCAAAGTCAGAAGTTCCGTCCGGGAAAGTTTCTTCTACAACTTCGCCGCCAAGCTTTTTGAAGGCTTCAACAAAGTATTTTACAAGACCGCCCGAGTAGTCATCACCGAGCTTAGAAAGACAATATGCTTTTTTTGCAGCGAATTTATCTGCTGCGAGGTTTGCAAGAACAGTTCCCTGGAATGGATCGAGGAAGCAGATGCGGAAGTAGTGTTCGTTTCCAAGTGTAACCTGAGGGTTTGTACATGTAACGCCGATTGCAGGAACGTTAGCGGATGCAAAAGTATCGCTGGCAGCGATTGAAACGCCTGAACCGTAAGATCCGAGAACTACAGAAACGCCTTTTGAAATGAGTTCTGAAGCTGCAGTTACGGCTTTATCGTTTGAAGATTCGTTGTCTACGATTTCAAGCTGAACCTTGTATTCTTTTCCGCCGATTTCAACAGTCGGGGTAACGCTGTTTGCGTACTGAATACCCAGAGTTTCCTGTTTTCCGCCGGCTCCGTTATCTCCGGAAGCAGGTTCAAAAACACCGATTTTTACTACGGCAGCCTTTTCTCCGCCGCAAGACACGAATGCCGCAGCCATCAAAGCGGCACACATACCAAGCAATACTTTTTTCATAATCTCCTCCAAGTAAAATGAAAATGTTGCTTGTATGATAACAAAAAGTAATGAGAGTTTCTATATAGAAGAACGCGAGGAGGGGAAAGTCTTCCCCTTCGCTCGCACTTCGTTGCTCGCTACCCCTTCTGCGGGCTCAGACGCCGCCCTGCCTACAATCGAAGAGCCGTTAAGAAAATTGCATAGCAATTTTTAGGCTCATCGATAAAATCGGCTCGAAACAATTAATTGTTTCGCAACGCCTGCTTTTGAAAAAAAATCCATTGAAAACACTTAAATTCCATTTTATACTTTAGGATAGGAGACCTTATTATGGTGAATAAATTGAAATTGCAGACCGCAACAATTCAAATTACAGAGGGAATGAAACCTTATGTAAATTCTCATAAAGAAGAAATTGACTTTAAACAGAGAGCCTTGCTGCTTTATCCATTTATTCAAAACGGAACAATTTCACACGGAAAAGCTGCAGAAATTTTAGGAATTTCAAAATGGTCTCTTATCCAGCTTTACGGATCTTTAGGTATTCCCTATATTGATATGTCTGAAGAAGAACTTCATGAAGATATAAAGAATGCCATGGTGGCAGCCCTTTAATTATGATAATAGTTGCCGATACAACACCTCTTATCAGTCTTCTCAAAATCAAGCATTTTGATTTGCTAAGTAAGCTTTATGGAGAAGTTCATATTCCAAGAGCAGTTTTTAATGAATTAACTGAAAATTCTGATTTTCCAAATGAAGCAGAAATTATAAAGACTTGCAGTTTCCTAAAAATTCACGACGACATAAATCCCGAAAAAGTTAATATTCTTCGCAGGGCTACAGGCTTGGATTTAGGAGAAAGTGAAGCAATAATTCTTGCAGATGAAAGTGATACAAAAGTTCTTTTGATGGATGAGGCACATGGAAGAGCTGTAGCAGAACAGATGAATATTCCGATTACTGGAGTAATTGGTGTTCTGCTTGCAGCTTATAAAAAATCTTTCCTTTCAGAAGATGAAATCAAAGAATGTATAGAAATAATGCGCACTTCCCACAGATTTATTTCAGAAAGGTTGTATAAATTTTTACTTTCGCAGATTTCAGATTAAATTTTTTAATCCCTGCTGCGGTTAAAAAATCACTTTATATTAAAGTTCTCCTAACCGCAGCATCAGCTTTTGCTCTGCAAAAGCTGACATTTTATGCGACTTAATCCCTTATACTATCAATATTCGCCTTGCCGCCCGGAACGAATGGCAGAACGTCTTCTTCGTTGCCTACGCTTACGCGGACAAAGCAGGGCTTGCTGGCGCGGTTGGCGTCGAAGGCTTTTTTGTACCAGTCAGGGTCAGAGTCGGCGTCGGCGGTTTCAATTCCAAAGCCTTTGGCGATGGCAAGAAGATCCGGCTGGTGGCCGAAGATTGATGCGCTGTAGTTTTTGTCAAAAAGATATTTCTGCTGCTGGTAAACCATGCCCAAAGTTCCGTTCTGGAAAACGATAACTGTTACCGGAAGATTCTGTTCAGCAAGGGTAGCCAGCTCCTGAATGTTCATCATAATTGAACCGTCGCCGGAAAAGCAGACTGTGCGCTTGTCAGGATTTGCGATTGCGGAACCAATGGCTGCCGGCAGACCGAATCCCATTGTTCCAAGGCTTCCAGAAGTAAGGAAGGTGCGGGGCTTTTCAACCGGGTAATACTGAGCTGCCCACATCTGGTGCTGGCCAACGTCAGTTGTAACGATTATGTCTTTTGCAGGAATTCCAGCCTTTTCTGCAAGGCCCGGAACCGAGCGGATAAACTCGCGCGGGTTTGTAAGCTTTGCGTCTTTAGGGCGGCCGCAGGTCATAGAATCATTTTCCTTTTTTGTATTCCAGATTTTTTCAAGCCATACGGCGCGGGCTTCGGCTTCCTGCCATGCGGCCCCGTATTTTTCCTGCTTTTCAGAGCTCAGCTGAACCAGAACCGGGAAAACCGACTCAACATCAGCAACAACTGCGATATTTGCTTCTATAATTTTATTTACTTCAGCGGCATCAACATCAATATGGATGATTTTTGCATTAGGACAGAATTTTTTAACAACGCCTGTTGCGCGGTCATCAAAACGAACGCCAGCCGCAATAACCAAATCAGAATCGTGCATTGCAACGTTAGCCGCATAACTTCCGTGCATACCAACCATGCCAATCCAGAGCTCACTTGATTCCGGCACGCAGCCGATTCCCATAAGGCTTGAAACAACCGGAAGCCGGTAACTCTTCAAAAATGCAGAAAGTCCCTCAGCCGCAGCCGGGCTGTTACATCCGCCTCCGCAATACAAAACCGGACGGCGGGCAGAAACAAGCGCGTCTGTAATCAAATCCATTTTTGCGGCATATTCGTTTGCCGGAGTGTGAAAGCGGATATCGTGAAGTTTGATACTCTGAATATCAGGCCAGGCGTCAAATTCAATTTCCTGCAGCTGAATGTCGCGTGGAACATCAATCAGAACCGGGCCCGGGCGGCCGTTTACCGCAATTTCAAAAGCCTGGGGAATTACAGTCAAAAGCTCGGCGGCAGATTTTACCATAACCGAATGCTTTGTAATCGGAAGGGAAAGACCAAAGGTATCAGCTTCCTGGAAAGCGTCAGTTCCCAGAAGATAGGTGTTTACCTGGCCTGTAATTGCAATAATAGGAATGGAGTCGCAGCGGGCATCCGCAATGGCAGTCAAAAGGTTCATTGCTCCGGGACCCGAAGTTGCCATACAAACCGCAGGCTTTCCTGTTGTGCGGGCAATGCCCTGGGCAATAAAGCCGGCAGCCTGCTCCTGGCGCACAAGGACGTGGCGGATAGAGCTTCTGTTAAGTTCATCATAAAGCGGAAGAATAGAACCTCCCGGAATACCTGCCACCGTGTCGATTCCGTACATTTCCAAAAGTTTTACGATAATCTGTGCGCCTGTCTGTTTCATAACTACCTCTGTGTAAACCCGCCGGTCAGGGCGGACAATATTTTATATAACAAAAAAGGCTTTCCTTTTACCGGAAAGCCTTTTCTTATATCAGTGTATATTTTTCTAATCACTATATAACAAATCTTCCGGTTTATCTGAAAACCTTAAGGACGAGGACTGTTACGACTGTGACTAGAAGTTTTGCGTTCATAATTAAGCGTATTTTTACATAAAATTCAAAAATAAGTCAATAGGGGCGCAGCCGCGTCTACCCAGTCGCATTTCGCCGCTTGCTACGCGCGGTGCTTCGCACTGCCTTCGGCACGGCTCAATTCTCGGCGCAGTTGTACCTTACAATTGCCACAACTTCTGCCTAAGCAAAAGTTAAGCGATGGTACGATGCCTTGCAAATTTCAGACTGAATTACGACCATCGCAATGCTCTGGCGCGGTGTAATTTCATTTTGAATATTTTACACTCCTAAGTTACAATAAACTTATGACAAACTTAATCCACAAATATTTCATCAATAAAATACGGCGCGAATGGGCTTCTAACGATGCAAAACGCGATGCCGGTCTTGCAATTTCAGACAAAGTAAATATCTGCGATAATATTTCTTACGGAGCTCACGGACGCGATAACCTTCTCTGCGTTTATACTCCAAAAAATGCGGAAGGAAAGCTTCCTGTAATCATAAATATTCACGGCGGCGGCTTTTTCTATGGCGATAAGGAGCTTTACGGGCTTTATTCGGCTGATATGGCGGAACGTGGCTTTGCGGTAGTCGTTTTTAATTACCGCCTCTGCCCGGAAAATTTATATCCGGCTCCGCTTGTGGATATCAACAATGTAACGAAGTGGGTTTTAGCAAACTGCCAGGAGTTTAATTTTGACTGCGACCGTATTTTTATTGTCGGAGACAGTGCCGGCGGTCAGCTTGCCCTGAATTACACTACAATCCTTTCAAATCCTGATTATGCAAAGCTTTTTTCGGCAGATTTTGAAGTGCCGGATTTTATTCCCCGTGCAGTCTGCCTCAACAGTGCCCTTACAAATCTTGTAAAAGATGGAAAGATAAGCGAAGGGGCAAAAGAGATTCTGACAGTTTATCTTGGTTCTGCAAAAAAAATCAAAAGAAATGTTGAACGCCTTGATGTTCAGAAATACATTACTTCAAAATTCCCGCCGGTTTTCGTGATGACCGCTCCGAATGATTTTCTCTATAATGAAGCAAAGCCTCTTCACGAGCTTTTTCTTTTCCGCGGGGTAAAATCAGAATACCACCTTTACGGCGAAGCCTCTGACGACTGGGCAAATCACGTTTTCCATCTGAACCTGCGCCTGCCTGCCGGCCGACTCTGCAATGATGATGAAGCAGATTTTTTTAGAACTCATTAATCTGCCGGGTTTTGAAAAGCAAAACTCGAGGTTGCGGTTAGGAAAACTGATAATTTTAGGATTGATTTTCGACCGCAGCCGAAATTCTCAAAAAAGTAATTTCACTTTTCCAGTTGAAGACTGTTTTTGAGCAGGCGGCAAGAAGCAGGTTTACGATTTTCTGTAAATCGGCAGTGCCGACAGCTTCGCACATTTTGGCTCCGTAGGCAGAATCGGCATTAAACCATTTTTCAATGTCATCCGGGGTAATGCGGCGTTTTTCAATTACTTCCTGTGTGGCGGCTTTTACTGTAAGGCCCCGCTTTCGGAAGGTGTTGGCAATAAAACTTCCGTCCCAGCTGAAAAGCGGATTATCCTGATTTCCAAAAAATTCTTCCTCTGCTTCTTCCATTTTATCAAGAATTGGGGCAAAAGAGCCTAAGGTTTCCGGCGTTAAAATCTGGCTGGAAACAAGCCGGCCGATATGCTGGCCTTTACATGGAATTTTCTGGGAAATGATTGCGGTCCAGCCCTTTGCAAGAGGACTTTCCCAGGCAAAAACTTCGTCATCAGAAGTTACCATAGGGGTTTCGCTTTCTGAAAGAACATTCTGCAAAATATCAGCTTCTGCCTTCTGCGGCGTCAGCACTCCCTTAATTCCGTCTGCCAGTGCAATAATCGAAGCTTCCGAGGCAAAAGGATCAACAAAGAAGAGCCTGTCAAAAAGGGCTCCCTTATACTGGAACTGCACAAGTACATCGTAAAAATCTTTTTCAGTCATAAAGTCCTGAGACATGGTCTGTCCGCGAACTTTCAAAATCGGACGGTCAAGAGTTCCCAGGGTGCGGCCATACTGCTCCAGAATCTGCTTTCCCTGTTCTGTTCGGCAGACACCGCAGGTTACTCCCTCAGGAGTTTTTCTTGCAACTTCCCACAAAAGAAGTCCGTTATCGGCATTCCAGACAAGGGAGCGGTGGTGACGGGCAAGTTCCGCCATAGAAATCATGCTGTCTCTGATACCAAGAAGCACTTCGGCCCGGTTCGAATCAAGGCGCTGCTGCCAGAAACGGTCGGCCCGGTTTAAAATGACATCTTTTGAAGCATCCTTTGGGCTAAAGGTAAGGTTTTCTGCCTTTTTGCTGTCGCCGCTTTTAAAATGCTCGTTAATCCACCACTGGCTGATAGGATTTTCCCCGAATTCTGATTTTGCGCAGGATTTTGCGGTAGGTGAGCGCATTCCCTGTTCGGGCATAAGGTTGATTGAACCCGTTTCTTCCGGGGCGGTTGCAAGCTGGTCTACATTTATATCATCCGGCGAGTTTGCCTTTTCAAGAATAGATGCAATCTGAAGCTCTCGCAGAGAAAGAACGTCGTCGCGAATCTTGCCTTCGTAGCCCTGTGTGCTTGGTGTATAAAATACCCTTCCGACAAGGCTGTCTGGTAAATACTGCTGGGCAACCCAGTGGTCGCGGTAAGCGTGAGGGTAGAGGTAGCCGGCCCCGTGTCCAAAGCCTTCTGAATCCCGGCTGGAATCTTTGAGGTGATTTGGTACTTCAATGTCTTCTTTTTCAACTGCGGCCAGGGCGTCAAAAAAGGCCATGCTGGAGTTTGATTTTTTTGCCGTGGCAAGATAAAGGGCTGCGTGGGCAAGAAAGTAGCGGCCTTCTGGCATTCCCACCCGGTCAAAAGCCTGGGCGCAGGATTCAACTACGGAAATTGCCATAGGATCTGCAAGGCCTGTGTCTTCGCAGGCAGAAATAAGCATGCGGCGGAAGATAAAATGAGGATCTTCCCCGGCGCGAACCATGCGGGCCAGCCAGTAAACGGCAGCATCCGGGTCGCGGCCCCGCAGTGATTTTATAAAAGCCGAAATAATATCGTAGTGGTAGTCGCCGTCGCGGTCGTAAAGAACAACTTTTTTCTGAATGGACTCTTCTGCGGCTTCTTTGGAAACGTAAATCTGGCTTCCCCAGGCAGGAACCGGCGGATCATCGTATGGCCGCCAGATTTCCGGCGTTGTTTCTACGGCAAGCTCCAGGGCATTCAAAAGGGAACGGGCATCACCGTTTGCGGTTTCAATCAGATGCTCAAGAGCGCCCTCTTCAAACTCCACCTTCCAGTGTCCGTAGCCCCGTTCTGTGTCGTTCAAAGCCTGGTTTGCGGCCTTTCTTAAATCATCTTTTGTAAGTGCCTTGAGCTGAAAAACGCGGGAACGGCTTACAAGAGCCTTGTTTACTTCAAAAAAAGGATTTTCGGTAGTTGCGCCAATCAGAATGATAGTTCCGTTTTCTACCCAGGGCAGAAGGGCGTCCTGCTGGCTTTTATTCCAGCGGTGAACTTCGTCAACAAAAAGGATTGTGCGGCGGCTGTAAAGATTGTAAAAATCCTCAGCCTTTTTGATGGAATCGCGGATATCCGCAACGCCCGTCAAAACGGCATTCAGCGTGATAAAGTTTGATTTTGTGTGATTGGCGATTACCCGGGCAAGGGGGGTCTTTCCGCTGCCCGGCGGGCCGTAAAAAATGACAGATGTAAGCTGGTCTGCGGCAATGGCGCGGCGCAGCAGGCGTCCCTTTCCAACTATGTGGTCCTGACCAATGTATTCATCAAGATTGCGGGGCCGCATGCGGGCTGCCAGCGGTTCTGTAGAGCGTTTTGCCTGGGAAAATAAATCATCTGCCATAGGAAACAGTATATAACAGAAATTGATAAAAATCTGTTTAAAAATATAAAAACTGCTTTCGCGTAGATGCTTATGTTACCTTTGCAGCTGGGCTTACGCTGCATTGTGTACTAAAACACAAGTCTTCGCATTTTTTGTGAAAAAATTCTGCGACCTTTCGCAAGCGAAAGTCTCGGATTTTTTCTTTGGAAGTCTCCAAAAATGCTCACAATGTGTTTTGTACCCAATTCCGCTTCCGCCCATCTGCAGTGCAACCTGCATCCTTGCGCTTTCTTAAATTTCAGTTTATTCGCGGTTCCAGTTTCCGCGTGACGGATAGTAGCTCCAGAGGCCTATGCTTGAATAGGCAACGCCGGTTGAAGAGCCGGTGCCGGCTATTCCGATGGCGGCGTCGAGGGCACTGGCAAGCTCTGTTTCTGCCGGATTTGCATTCAAAAGTGCA
>ODAI011089421.1_pt1 | contig 11775 bp, 5 predicted proteins | sample 1539321 | NCBI WGS metagenome assembly ODAI01 (sample SAMN02144231, study PRJEB22623) | gut metagenome | biome: sheep rumen | host: Ovis aries | place: New Zealand
GACACCGACGGCGCGGTAGATATCTTCGTGGCCGGCGTGGGCACCGGCGGCACCATCTCTGGCGTAGGCAAGGCCCTGAAGGAGAAGAACCCCAACGTCAAGGTCATTGCCGTCGAGCCTGCCTCGTCGCCTGTGCTGAACGGAGGCCAGAGCGGGCCGCACAAGATACAGGGCATCGGTGCCGGTTTCGTGCCCAAGACCTACGACGCTTCCGTCATCGACGAAGTGATAGATGTCGATAACGACGATGCCATCCGCACCGGACGCCAGCTGGCTCGCGAGGAAGGCCTCTTGGTAGGCATCTCCAGTGGTGCCGCAGCCTTTGCAGCCGCACAGGTGGCTGCCCGTCCTGAGAACAAGGGCAAGAAGGTGGTGGTGCTGTTGCCCGATACCGGCGAGCGTTATCTCTCTACCGTGCTTTATGCTTTCGATGAGTATCCCCTCTAAGCGTACAGCCTTCGAGACCGAGTCTCTTTAGTCAATCATAATAATACCTTGCTACAGGCGGTGGACACCTCGTGTTGTCCGCTGCCTGTTGCCGTCTCTATGTGAGTGCTGCCTGCTGTTGTTTTAAGCAGATAGTCATCGTCTGCAGCCCTCTACAGTAAAAAAACGTCAAAATATTTTGTCGGAAAGCAAAAAAAACTTATCTTTGTAGCCAATATAACCGTAACTGTTACTCAACCGGACATGAAGATGCGCAAATATGTAAGGGAAAACATCGTGAAAGTCATGCTGTCAGTCATGCTGTCGGCATGTCCATCATGGCTCTTTGCGCAAGTAACCCATTACGGTCTGGTTTACGATGCCAATCATCTGCTGGCTTACGCCGTAGCCGCGATGCTGATAGGCATCTTTGTGCTGTTGTTTTATAACAGGCTGTTCACCTTCCGCGAACAGTTGGAGAACAGAGGCGGACTCAGCCAGAACGCCCGTCTGGCCTTGGTGCTGCAGAGCAGTAATCTGCGCCTGTGGCTCTACGACCCCTCGTCGCGCCACTATACCGTACTGTCAGAAACCGGTGTCCCCATTGCCGAATACAACCCCGTAGAGTTCTCCCGCCTTTACGACCGCGACGATTTCGAGAGCTTGCGCAGTGCCGTGTTCGACATCTGCGACGGCAAGCGCCTGTCTGCCTCGCTGAAGCTGTGCGGCTGTGTGGAGGACGACGGCCTGCAGCGGCGCTACGAGATTAATGTGTCCATTGCCAGCCGTAATGTGAAGGGCCGTGTGCGCCGTGTGCTTGGCATCCAGCACGATGTCACCGACGAGTATCTCAAGCAGCAGCAGGTCAACCAGCTGTTGATGCGCTTCCAGACGGTATTCAGTTCGTCGCTGATGGATATGGTTTACTACGATGCCGACGGTGTGTTGCGCAATATCAACGACAAGGCCTGCCAGACCTTCCGCATACCCAACAGTTCTTATGTGCTGGACGGTACTTACCGGCTGGAAGACAGCCCAATCTTCAACGGCATCAACTATGACCACATGGAAAACACCCGTACCACCTGCATCATGAACCTGGACGAGCTGAAGGGCCAGCTGGTGAAGACGGGTACGGATGAAAAACCTGCCATTGTCTATTACGAGTCAACCATCAATCCCATTCGCACTGCCGACGGCAAGCTGGATGGCATCTACATGGCCGGCCGCGATGTCACCGAGATGGTCGAGTCGTTCCACCGCATGCAGGAAGGCACGCTCCGTCTGCGCCGTGCCACCCAGCGGATTGAAGACTACATCAACAATATCAACTATGCCCTGCGCGTCACGGATGTCCGTCTGGTGAACTACTATCCCTCGACCTATACCCTGGAACTGACCGACAATGTCAGCCAGACCCAGCTCCGCCTGTCGCAGTTGCGATGCATTCGTCTGGCCACCATGCGCTTCCGCCGCAGCGTGTCCAGCGTGCTCAACCGCATGGACCACCTCACCCGCTACAACGTGGTGGAGACCATTGAGACCGAGATACGCGACAAGAAAGGCCGTCAGATATGGCTGATGTTCAATATGGTGCCCATGTTAGGCCCCGACGGCAAGGTGGAGCGCTATTTCGGCATGTGCCGCAACATGACCGACCTGGTGGAGACCGAGCGCCGCCTGGCCGTAGAGACCAAGAAAGCCCAGGAGACGGAGCTGCTCAAGCAGTCGTTCCTCACCAATATGAGCTACGAGATACGCACCCCGCTGAATGCCGTCGTCGGCTTTGCCGAACTCTTTGAGGCTGAGCACGACGTGGCCGACGAGCCGCTTTTCGTCGAAGAAATCAAGCGCAACTCCAACAGCCTGCTACAGCTGGTCAACGACATCCTCTTCATCTCACGCCTGGATGCCAACATGATTGAGTATAAGAAAGAGGATGTCGATTTCGCCCTCGTCTTCGACAGCTATTGCCAGATGGGGTGGAGCGCCATACGGCCTGAGGTGAAGACCGTGGTGGAGAATCCCTATTCCAGTCTGGTGATTGACATCGACCAGGCCAACCTCGGCAAGGTGATACACATGCTCTGCGAACTGGGTGCCAAGTACACCTTCGAAGGCGTGGTGCGTGCCAAGTACGAATACCGCCTGGGCGAGCTCATCATCGGCATCGAGGACACCGGACAGGGCATCGACGCACAGACCCTGCCCCACGTCTTCGACCGCTTTGTGCGCAATGCCTCGCAGGAGCTTTGCGGCACGGGCCTCAACCTGCCCATCGTCCAGCTGTTGGTGCAGCAGATGGGCGGCACGATAGAGGTGGAGTCCGAAGCCGGGAAGGGTACTTCTTTCTGGGTGACCATCCCCTGCGAGGCCAAAAGCATGGAGAAGAAACGCGACCTGATTATAAACCCCACTGAACCGCCTTTGTTCCTATGATAGAAACCATTGCCATAGCCTCCTTCCTGCAGCTGCCTTTCCAGCTGGAACCGCTGACCATCGTCATCGTGTTGTTGGTGGTTGCGGTGTTTGTCGGTGTGGTCATCACCAACCGCTTCGTGCTGCAGCGGCTGCGCCAGTCCACACGGCAGATGGTCTCTACCAACAACCTGATGCAGAAAGCCTTCAAGATCAGTGCCAACAACGTCGTGGAGTTCGACCTGCGCCGTCGCTATATCTACCGGCTAAGCGGTCACCTGTTGCCCGAAGAAGGGCTGCCCGTCGATGTGTGGAAGACCCACCTCCACCCCGACGACCTTGAGGCGACGCTGCAGCAGTTCCAGCGCATGATGAATGGCGAACTGAAGGAAGCCGAGTTCTACTACCGATGGAACCTTGACTACAGTGGCGGGCGTCCGCGATGGGGCTATATACACAACCGCAGCATTGCCGAGTTCGTTCCCGGCCATTCGCAGCCCATGAGCATCATCAGTTCGCTGAGCGACGAGACCAAGCAGCGCGAGCAGCAGGAAGAGGAGCGCCAGTTGTCCGAACGCTACCGCCAGATATTCGAGAACTCCATCATCGGCCTCTCCTTCTACTCGCCCGACGGCTGGCTGCTCAACTCGAATGCCATCATGCGGCAGATCTGCCACTTCGACAGCGAAGAAGGCGATGCCCACTTCTCGAATACCAACCTCTTCGACGCCGCCCCCTTCAACGAGGTGCTCGACCGTAACAACGTGCAAGACATGTGGATGTGCTCGCTCAGTGTGGTGCCCGAGCGTGGCATGCATCTCTACTTGGAGATTCGCGTGCGCCCCATCCGCGACGACGAAGGCCGCCTGATGTATATCTCGATAGCCGTCCGCGACGTCTCCGAGGAGCGCCAGCTCTACCTGCAGGCCAAGCAGAACGACATCGAGATACAGAAGGTCAACGAGGCTATCCAGCTCTACGAGACGGAGCTGCGCTACATGATGGAAGCCTGCGACATGCGTGCCTGGCGACTGCTGATAGACGAACGGAAGATACAGTTCTATCAAGGCCTGAGCACCGTCGAGCTGGAGTTGTCGTTCGACGAGCTGCCCGACTATTTCATCGACAGCCGCGACCTGGTGGCCCGTCGCCTGAAAGACGCCCAGCGATACTATTCCAAGCCCATGGCCTATATGTCGCGCATGCGTTCCCTCTTCCATGACACCGACGAAGAGCAGTGGAACCAGATCAACAGCGTGCCTATCTTCGACGAGAACGGTCGGCTGACCGCCACCTTCGGTCTGTTGCGTAACATCACCAACCTGATGAAGAAGCAGGAACAGCTGAAGCACGAGACCGAGCGCGCCAACGAGTCGGGCCACTTGAAGAGCGTCTTCCTGGCCAACATGACCCACGAGATACGCACGCCGCTCAACGCCATCGTCGGCTTCTCCGACCTGCTGCAAGCCATCGAGTCGCCCGACGACAAGCGCGAGATGATACGTATCATCCATAACAACTGCGACATGCTGCTGCGGCTCATCAACGACATCCTGGTGCTCTCCAATGTCGATGCCAACGCCATGCAGATAGAGCCGCAGGACATCGATTGCGCCATGGCCTTCGACGACCTCTGCCAGTCGCTCGCCCAGCGTGTGCAGAACCCCGCCGTCGAGTTCATCAAGGAAAATCCATACGTCCATCTGCGCACCCGTCTTGACAGTGCCCGCATCAACCAGGTGCTCACCAACTTTGTCACCAATGCCGTGAAGTACACCCAGCAGGGCCACATCCGCCTGGGCTACCGCATCGAGGAGCGCCACGGCCACGGCGGCTTCTATGCCTATTGCGAAGACACCGGCGCCGGCATTCCCGCCGACCAGCAGAAGCGCATCTTCGAGCGCTTCGTCAAACTGAACGACTTCGTGCAGGGCACCGGCCTCGGTCTCTCCATCTGCAAGGCCATCATCGAGAAATGCGGCGGCGAGATAGGCGTCGATAGCGAGGTAGGGGCGGGCAGCACCTTCTGGTTCTGGGTTCCCGCCGACATCCTTTCCGTAGAACACCGCACGTAAGCCACATACAATTAACCAAACATATTGCCATCCAATATTCGCATGAATAAACGCATCACATTACTATGGGTCTGCTGCTGCCTGACGTTCACCCTGTCGCAGGCTGCCGAGGAAGATAGAACTTCGCGGATTTTTACCGAGACCCATCCGCTCGTCTATGAAGACGCGTGGGACCTCTGGCCGTATGTCTTCCTGAATGAGAACGGCGAGCCTGTGGGCTATAACATCGACCTCTTGAAACTCATCTTCAAGGAACTTGACATACCCTACGTCATCAAGCTCAAGCCCACCACTTCTGCCCTCAAAGACCTGCAAAGCGGTACCGCCGACCTGATGTGCGGCATGGATGCCCACTTCCACGACGAGTATGGCAAGTACAGCAAGACGGTCATCCAGATTTTCACCCACAGCGTGGTACACCGCAAGGGCGACAAACCCCTCATCAAGACCGTCAACGACCTGGCCCACCACAAGGTCATCGTCCATGAGGGCAGCTTCAGCCACCACCTCATGATGCGTCGCGGGTGGGGCGGCAATGCCATCCCCATCAACGACATGCACGAAGCGGTGCAGATGGCCCACAACGAGGGCACGCAGATCGTGTGGAACACCATGTCGCTGGCCTATCTCATCCGCAAGCTCCACTACGACGACCTCCAGCTGACCCCCGTCCGTGTGCAGCATGGCGAGTATAAGTTCATGTCGAACAATCCGCGCCTGCTGCACCAGATAGACAGTGTCTATACCATTCTCAATGCCTCCGGTCGGCTGCAGGCCATCCAGAACAAGTGGTTCTATCCCGACCGTCGCGACAGCGGCATACCCTCGTGGATATGGTATGTCATAGCCGCTGCCCTGCTGGCGCTCCTGCTGCTCTCGGCCTTCGTCATGCTCTACCACCGCCGCGAGCGGCTCCTCACGCGCGACATCCGCCGGCGCAACAACCGGCTGTCGCTCATCCTTTCTACCAGTGGGGTGCATATCTGGATATATAATGTGCCCAAGAAGACCATTTCGCGATACGACGACAGCGGCAACGTCGTCGAGGAGAATATCCAGCCCAAGGACTTCTTCGCCCATCTGTGCCATGAAGACGGCGTGCGTGTACACAATGCCCTGCGCGAGCTGTCGCTGCAAGAGCAGGATGCCCAGACGCTCGACGTGGCGTCGCCGGCCGACGGTGACGGTGGTAAGAAGAGCTACCTCGTGGCCCTCTCCGTGCTGCGCCGCGACAAGTTCGGCAAGCCTCTCGACATCATCGGCACGTCGTGCGACGTGACCGACGAGCAGCGCCGCCGCCAGCAGGTGGAAGACAGCATGCTGCGCTATCAGGCCGTCTTCAACTCCACGATGGTCGATATCGTGGCCTACGACGACCAGGCTGTCATTGTCGATATGAACGATTCGGCCAGCGACAATATCCCGGTGTCTCTCGACTATATCCAGAAGGCGCATGTCCACGTCAGCGACGTGCTGGGCATGCCCGAAGTCACTGCCGACAACATGGAACCCGTGTATATGACCCAGCTGCTCCGTCACAACGGCGACGAACGCGCCCTGGCCCGTTACATGCATACCGACCGGCTGTACTACGAGGTGATGTTCAATCCGCTGCGCGATGCCGACGGCAGCCTGCAGGCCATCTATGCCACGGGGCGCAACGTCACCGAGCTGGCCCAGTCGTACCGCCAGCTGCAGCAGAACAGCGCCCGCCTGCAGCATGCCAACGAGGTGCTGAGCACGTATATCCGCAACATCGACTACGTGATGCAGAACGGTGGCGTGCGCCTCATCGACTATTCGCCCGACACGCATACCGTGACGGTACACGGCCAGGTGGGCAGCCGCCGCGCCGACCTGACGCAGATGCGCTGTGTGTCGCTCATGGCCGACGAGTCGAAGCGCACGGCACAGCGGGTGTTCAACAGCATGGACAGCCGCACGCCGTCTGTCGTCAGCGGCACCGTCAAGACCGTGCTGCGCCACCCCCACAAGAGCGGCGAACCGGCACTGCCGCTCTGCCTCTATCTCTCGCTGGTGCCCGTGATGGGAGCCGACGGCAGCGTGACGAGCTATTTCGGCATGTGCCGCGACGTCAGCAAGCTGAAGAACGACGAGGCCCGTCTGGCCGTCGAGGCCACCCGCGCCCGCGAGGTGGAGGCCGTGAAGAACGCCTTCCTGCGCAACATGAGCTACCAGATCCGTATCCCGCTGAACTCCGTCGTGGGCTTTGCCGAACTCTTCGAGCAGGAGCATGCCGGCGACGACGAGCCGTTCTTCATCCAGCAGATTAACGACAATGCCTCGCTGCTGCTCAAGCTCATCAACGACATCCTGTTCCTCTCGCGGCTCGACGCACGGATGATAGAGCTGAAGCGCGAACCCTCCGACATGGCCGACTTCTTCACCTCACGCTGCCAGACGGCCTGGTTCCACTATCAGCAGCCCGGCGTCAGCTATGTCGTGGACAATCCCTACGAGCATCTTGTCGTAGATATCGACACGCAGAACCTGGGCGTGGTCATCGACAAGATAGTGGGCAACGCCGCCCAATATACCACGGCCGGCGAGGTGCGTGCCGGCTATGTCTATACCGGCGAGGCCCTGCTCATCACCATCCAGGACACGGGCTGCGGCATCGATGCCGAACTGCTGGCGCATGTCTTCGACCGCTTCGCCACGTCCGACGGACAGAAGGCCGGTCTCGGCCTGAGCATCAGCCACGAGCTGGTGAGCCAGATGGGCGGCAAGGTGAAGATACAATCGACTACAGGCCACGGAACTATCGTGTGGATTACCATTCCCTGCCAATGCAGCGAGATTGTCAGGAAAAAAGTCAAGGAGGACCAAGCCGTATGAGAACATTCCTTAAATCCATCATGAAATCCATCATGGCCGGTGGCCTGCTGTTGCTCGCGGCCACTGCCACCACCCATGCCAAGTCAGCCCACGGCTATTCCGACGCACGTCCGTTGTTGATAGTCAGCGACTGGGACTTCCGGCCTTTCGAATTCATGAATTCCGCCGGCGAACCGTCGGGATACAACGTCGAGGTGCTCGACATGATACTCGACCGCCTGGGTATTCCCCACCGCTTCGTCATGCAGGAGTGGCACACCGCCACCATGATGTTCGAGCGCCACGAGGCTGACCTGATACACGCCCTGTCGTCGAACTATAACCACCAGCCCTACTACGTGACGAAGAAGTATGTCAACTATTATAACCTGCGCTTGGCACGGCGGCTCGACACGCCCGGCCTCTTCTCTGTCAGAGACTTGAACAGTCGCGACCGGCTGGGCCTCAAGAAAGACGACTATGCTACGCTGTACTTCCACAACCTGAAGCAGCCGCTGCCCTGCCGCATGGAAATGTGCTCGCCGAAAGACGGACTGACGGAGCTGCGGCGCGGGCATATAGACTATTACATCTGGGGCGAGGTGCCGCTGGCCAACAAGCTGAAAGAGCTGGGCATCGACAGCATCGCGCTGGAAGAGATAGACATCCCGCCCGGCGAGCTGCACATCGTGGGCCATGACAAGGCCCTCGTCGAACTCATTGACGACCAATACACGCGCATGGAGCAGGCCGGCGAGCTGCAGGTGGTCTTTGACAAGTGGTTCCGCCCGGAGCGAGTCCACGACAACGCCTCGCCGCTCACGCTGTATATCCTCGGCGGACTGCTCGTTGCCGCCGCCATCCTGTTCCTGCTCTACCGCCTGGTCAACGTGCGCGTGCGGGCTGCCGTGCGCCGCAGCACCGACCTGAACCGCATCATGACGCAGGCGCTGAACATGGGCGAATACTACGTCATACAGTACGACATCGTGACGCGCATGGTGGTCAACGTCTATGGCCAGCTGATGCCCAAGGACGGCATGCACATCGACGAGTTCACGCGCCGCATCACGCCCGACGAGCGCGCCGGTTTCCTGGAGAAGCTGCAGCGCATGGAGAACGGCGACACCCGCATGTGGACCATGCGCAACCACTGGGATGCCGGCTACGGCGGTCAGCCCCTGTGGAAGGTGCTCTACGGTCAGGTCATCATCGAGAGTGATGCCAACGGCCCGCGCTACATGGTGAACACGTTGAAGGACATCACCCGCGAGACCGACGAGGAGCAGCGCACCGCCGAGATGGGCAGCCGCTACAAGAAAATCTTCGACACGGGCATGATGGCCGTGTCCTTCTTCGACGCTCAGGGCCGTCTGGTCGATTCGAACAGCAAGATGGACGAGCTCTGCGGGAGTGATGTTGACCCGTCGCTGCAGCACTACTATACCGAGACGCTGCTCTTCGACTATCCGCTGCTGAAGGGTGTGTTCCTTCCCGGCTGCCGCGACACCTTCCATGTCTGCCAGATGCTCGACGGTCCGGCGGGCCACACCAGCAAGTACATCGAGTTCTGCATACAGCCGGTGTTCGACAAGGCCGACCGGCTGGTGTATTACGTCGTGACGTGCCGCGACATCTCGGCCGAGCGCGACATGTATTGCAAGCAGCGCGAGCACGACCTCCAGCTGCAGCGTACCAACAGTACCATCAGCCGCTACGAACAGCGGCTGCACTACCTGCTGAAGGAGTGTAACATGTACGTGTGGAACTTAGACCTGCAGGCAAAGCGCATCGACTTCTCGCGCTCGCTGCAGAAGACAGACCACTCCGAGTCGGTAGCCGACTATATCGAGTCGCTGTGCGAAGACAACCGTGAGCAGGCGCGTGCAGTCATGGCTGAAAAGGTGCGCAGCGGCCAGCCGTTCACCGCCATCCACCACTTCCGCTACACGCCGGTCAATACAGCCCCGTGCTGGTTTGCCATCAGCGGACTGCCCCTGAAGGAGAAAGACGGCACCGTGAAGCACTACTTCGGACTCATCCGCGACATCACCTACATGATGGAGGTGCAGCAGAAGCTGCGCGAGGAAACCGACCGTGCCGAGCACTCGGGCATGCTGAAGAGTGCCTTCCTGGCCAATATGACGCACGAGATTCGCACGCCGCTCAACGCCATCGTGGGCTTCAGCGGTCTGCTGCAGATGATTGACACGCCCGACGACCGCAAGGAGTTCATACGCATCATCCGTAACAACTGCGACATGCTGCTACGGCTCATCAACGACATCCTGGAGGCTTCGAACATGGGACAGTCAATGACCATCGAACCCGAGGAGATAGACTTCGCACCGGTGTTCGACGACATCTGCCAGACGCTCGAACAGCGCGTCTCAGAATCGGGCGTACCCTTCCAGAAGGACAACCCCTACCAGTCGCTCGTCGTCACCCTCGACAAGGGGCGCGTGCAGCAGATTCTCACCAATTTTGTCACCAATGCCGTCAAGTACACCAAGCAGGGCCATATCCGTGTGGGCTACCGCCAGGAGCCGGGCGAGCTGTACTTCTATTGCGAAGACACCGGCACCGGCATCCCCAAGGACAAGCAGGAGGCCGTCTTCGAGCGCTTCGTCAAGCTGAACGACTATGTGCAGGGCACCGGCCTGGGCCTGTCCATCTGCAAGGCCATCGTCGAGAAGTGCGGCGGCCGCATCGGTGTCGATAGCGAGGTGGGCAAGGGCAGCACCTTCTGGTTCCGCATCCCGTGCCAGCAGTCGTAACCCCATTGTTGCCTCCGTCGTAAGTCCCAATGTCGCCTCCGTCACAAGCCCATTGACTTCTGTGGAGAGCCTTCCCACGATTACCGGAAGGCTCTCCACGAAAATTAGTGGCCTCTCCACGATCACCAGGAGCCTCTCCACGATCACCGGGAGCCTCTCCACGAAAATTAGTAGCCTCTCCACGATCACCGGGAGCCTCTCCACGAAAATTAGTAGCCTCTCCACGAAAATTACTCATTGCTCCACACCTCTCCGCAAGTCCCGTTTTTTTGGTCGGATTTCTAATCCGACATCCGCCTTTCTCATCCGCCCTCCGCCCTCCCCTCGCAAAAATGCCCGATTCCATCGGGATTTTTCTGCTGTAAATATATATATGTTGTGAAAAAGGAAAACATCCCGCACATCCCGCACATCTCGCACGTGAAAAACTTTCAACAACCCCGGCGCTTACGTGCGAGATGTGCGGGATGTGCGGGTTGTTTTTTTGTTAGCCAATATATATACGTGCGAAAAAGGTGGACAAAAACGCACGCTATTTGCGGTTTTGTCCACCTTTTAGCCCCCTCCAACTTAGTGGTCGCTTTTCGTCATTTACACATTATTAACTCATCTGCCGGAAGTGCTTTCTCCATCTCTTGTGAAGCGTTTAAATAACGGGCCGTCCACAGATGTGGATGGCCCGCCAACGTGTATCTTGATGTCCTGTTCAGAAGAACAGCTGGCGCTCTACCCAGTAGATGAGGATGCCGCAGATGTAGCCCACGAAGGCTATCCACGTAATCTTCTTCATGTACCAGCCGAAGGTGATCTTCTCCAGACCCATGACCACGACACCGGCGGCACTGCCGATGATGAGCATCGAACCGCCCACGCCGGCACAGTAGGCCAGCAGTTGCCAGAAGATGCCATCGACGGCCATGTCGCCCACGGCCTGGACGGGGTACATGCCCATGCAGCCGGCCACGAGGGGCACGTTGTCAACGATGGACGAGAGCACACCGATGATGCCGGTGACGAGGTAGTGGTTGCCATTGAAGGCTACGTCGAGGCCCTGGCCCAGCATGGTGAGCACGCCGATGGTCTCCAGACAGCCCACGGCCATGAGGATGCCGAGGAAGAAGAGGATGGTGTCCATATCGATGCGCGACAGCATCTTCGACACGCGCTTCTGGGTGTTGCGGTTGTCGGCGGTGTCTTCATGCTCCTGGTGGATGCCGGTATAGAATATCTCGGTGACGGTC
>ODAI011279228.1_pt1 | contig 11774 bp, 10 predicted proteins | sample 1539321 | NCBI WGS metagenome assembly ODAI01 (sample SAMN02144231, study PRJEB22623) | gut metagenome | biome: sheep rumen | host: Ovis aries | place: New Zealand
GAAATTGCAGTTCTAAGAGCTGAACCGTAGTCGCTGGCTGTTGTACCACCAAGCATATCCTGGTAAGCTGCGATACGTGCTGTATCTCCCTGAAGAACCTCGCCGTATACAAATAAATCTGAGTAATCCTTCTTTGCATTTTCATCCAAGTATTCCTTCATGTTTGGATAGAAATTGTTTCTGTCCTCATGACCTGCATATTCTGCTGGAACACCGTCATCTGGAAGTGCAATATGCTTTGCAGTATCGATTCTGAAACCGTCAGCACCGCAAGCTACGCAGTCTTCTAGGAATTCGTAGAAATACTTCTGAAAAGCTTCGTTTTCTGTATCGACATCTGGAAGACCACCCATTGGGTCATAGGTTGTTGATACACGGTCTGAATAATTCATAGCTCTGGATGTATCAGCACCGTTGATGTGATAAAGATTGTCCTTACCACCAACTGCATTAAGCAATCCATCACCAAGCTCATCAAATACAGGTGTTGTATGGTTAGGATCAATATCAACGATAATACCGATGCCATACTTTTCAGCCTCATCACACATAGCCTTGAATTCGTCTCTGGTTCCAAGCTGATAGTTGCCGATTACCCAGTCTGTAGGCTGATAGTGATAGTACCATTTTCCTGTGTCGCTAAACAGTGTAAGGCCTGGCTCTGTAGACAAGCACTCATTGATAGGTGATGTCTGAACAGCTGTGTAGCCTGCTGCTGCAATATCAGGAATGTTCTCTTTAATTGTGTTAAAGTTCCATGCAAAAGCATGTAAGATTGTTCCATCATGGATTGACTCTCTGCTGACTGCAGAAGCCGCATGAACTGTGTTTAAATCTTTGACATTAGCCGCTGCCAATCCTAGGTTGGTTGAACCTAAGAGTAATGCGAGACTAAGTCCGACCGAAGCTACGCGCTTCGCCCACTCTCCCATTTTCTTCATTTAATATAACCTCCCATTTTCCAGGACAGAAGCCTGGGTGAAATTAATATTGCGCAATTAGTTGCGCTACTTTATTTTACTGACTTTTATATCAGCTAATAACTAAAATATAGGCCAAAAAAAAGCTAGCGTCAATAAAAAACTCTAGCATTATTTTGTCATATTTCGAAAGTTCCCTATTTATGCGGTGCGCAACAATGCGCAACTAAAAGATAGGGTTATTCGATTACATAGCCAACATTTCTGACAGTGCGAATTCTGCTACCAAAATCTCCCAGCTTGCGACGTAAGGTTTTGATATGCATATCTAGTGTTCTTGATTCACCTTCGTAATCTATTCCCCAGATTCGTTCCATTATCTGCTCGCGCCTAAGGACGATGCCTTTGTTGATGGTCAGATAATTAAGTAGCTCGTATTCCTTGAAGGTAAGCCCAACCAGCTCTCCATCAACCTTTACTTCATGTCGTTCTTTATCAATAACCAGACTATCTAATTCCAGCTTTTTCACATCATCATCCAAGGTTCTACGAAGCAATGCCTTAACCCTTGATATAAGCTCCATAACGGAAAATGGCTTTTTCACGTAATCATCTGCCCCATTTTCAAGACCCTTAACTAAATCAAGCTCGCTTGTTTTTGCAGTTACCATCATAACTGGGATAGATTTTGTAATACTGCTGTTTCGTAGCTGTTTTACTATATCAATACCATTTTCGTCAGGAAGCATAATGTCTAATATAATCAAATCAGGCAATATAATTTCCAACTTATCGAAAAAAGGCTGTGCTCTTTCAAAGGCCATAACTTCGAAGCCTGAACTTTTCAAGGCATATTCTTCAATTTCTCTAATGTTTGCATCATCTTCAATTACATAAATTAAAGCCATGTATTCCTCCTTTTTAATAATATTAACACAACTTCTTGCTGACCCAACAATGAAATTGTCAGCAAGAATCTATACCTGTTACGGAAGAATACATGGCTTATGTAAAATCTATGTAATTAAACTTGGAAGATATTAATCAAATCTTCAATCTTAACAGAAGATTCAGATACAACTGTAGCACTGCTATCAACACCACGAGAGTTTTCAGCAACCTGCTCTGCGCCCTCGGCAAGGCTAGCCGCTGTAGCACTAACCTCTTCTGTGCTAGCTGATTGCTGTTGAGAAATAGCAGCCATAGATGTTGCAATTTCATCTACACTACCAATCTTATCAATCATATCAGCAACAGTTGTGCTGGCCTCATCAAGACTCTTGAAAATCTTTTCAAAGGTTTCACCTGCTGTATTAACTGAATCCATGCTGGTATTAATTTCTTCAACATTTGCCTCAGCCTTTGCTGAAAGCTCTGCAATCTGAGCTGTGATTTCTTTGATGATTCCAGAAATCTGCTGAGTACTTTCTGCTGAATTCTGAGCCAATGCACCGATTTCATCAGCAACAACCGCAAAGCCCTTACCAGCCTCACCTGCTCTAGCTGCCTCGATAGAAGCATTAAGTGATAACAGATTAGTCTGGCTGGAAATTGAATTAATCATTTCTACGATTGAATCAATCTGCTTAGCAGATTCATCAACGGTATTTACAACATCATTCATTTCACGCATAGACTGTGCAACGTTTGTCATACCAGACTGAACTGCATGCATGTCTCGCTGGCCTTCTCTTGCTGTAGCAACAAGGTCATCCATTGTTTCCTTAGTTGTTTCAGACTGATTTGTTAAATCACTAACCTGCTGAGCAAGATTTGTAGCATTCTCTGCCAAATCCCCAACTGCACTGGCCATATCCCCCATTGTAGTCTGGATTTGCTGCATTGCGCGAGCCTGCTCATCTGCACGTTCGTTCAAATCGCTGGAAACAGATTTACTGTTTGCTGCCTCTACTGACAGCTGGTCAGTAGTACTCTTAATCTCAGTAAGAGTACTTCGCATCTGAGCAACGTAATCGTGCATGTTATTATTCATTGTGCCAATTTCGTTTCCTTCTTCTACAGGAATATCGATTGTGAAATCACCATTTGCGATTCTTGTGATATTCTCTGTAAGTCCACGAACAGGCTTTGTAATTCTATATCCAATTAGCTGTAATAGAATAACAGCCATTGCAAGAACTATTACAAATGCTACAGCAATACTTACTATAACAAACCTGTGTAAAGGTGCTAAAACTGCATCCTGCGGTACATAGGAAATCAAAGTCCATTCTGTTCCATCCACATTATCAAATGAAACATAATAGTTCTTTCCGTTATTTCCTTCCATAGTTTCAACCTTGTCACTGCCACCTGCAGCAACAATCTGAGACATTCTCTGAAGGAAAGCATCATCCTGATGATCAGCCACATCTGTACCCACATATTCGGCTTCAACTGAACCAATAATCTGTGAGTCCTGAACTAACAAGCTGGCGCCCTTACCGCCTGGTGTATACTGGCTTACCATTTCAGAAATACCTGCAAGAGCAATATCTGTAGACATGACGCCCTTACGGCCATCCAAAAGATTAACGGAACGTGAACCACAAACAACCATTGCACCTGTTGTTAAATCTAAAGATGGTGGTCCAAGGACAATCGCTGTTTGTCCATCACCATTTTGATACCAGCCTCTTGTAGTAGCATCATATTCACTTAAATCTGGAAACCATCCACTACCATCATAAAACTCTGTTCTACCAATAGCGATATAGGCATCAGTTACAACACCTGGGAACTCATTCAACGAGTCAATCAAAACATTGTTAATCTGGTCACCATTTTCATAAGTAGACCTTTCGATAACATCTGCCACGCCATCATAGTATTTAGTCATACTATCCAGTGTCTGAGCAATATCAGCAGCATTAGCTCTTGATTCCTGATGTAAACCTGACGTAGCTTCATCGATAATTACTGTTCTTGCCTGCAATGCGAGTATCAATGTGACAATAGCAATCGCCCCTATTACAAGAGGAATAAGCACTATAAGTAGCTGTGTACTGATATGCTTTTGCTTTGTTTTGTTATTAGCCATATGCACCCCTCCACGCATAACTTCACAAATTTATACATTTCCTTATATTAAAACTTATCACAAGTAAATCAAGAAAATAAAGCGACTTTAGTGTCTATTTTGTGAATTTTCTGTTTATTGTGGTTTTATTTTTATTTTGTAGTATTATTTTTGACTATTTTCTACTAAAATAGGAATATAAAAATAGGAATCTATTTTAAGATGACTAATCAAGAAAGGGGTTTATCATGTTAAAAGACTATACTAAAATTCCTGCACCGCTGAATTCTGACGTCGCTTTAAAAATCATCCCTGGCCATTTTGCAACAAATCATTCCCATATCACAAACTATATGGAAATCGGCACAATGAAAACCAGATGTAATGAAGCTCAGGGCGTAGCGCAGTTGCTTGCAATGCACTATTCAGTTCAGACGCCTGTAGACACAATTGTATGTGCAGATGGAATGGAGGTTGTAGGCACATTTTTAGCACAGGAGCTTACAAAAGCTGGTGTTGCCAATTACAATCAGCACAAAACCATTTATGTAACTGCTCCAGAGCTTGCATCCAGCGGCCAGAATATTTTCCGCGACAACATGCAGCTTACTGTAAGAGACAAGAATGTGCTTCTTCTATTTGGTTCATTAAGTACTGGTCGTACTGTTGAAAGTCTTGCAGAATGTGTAAGATATTATGGCGCCAAGATAAGTGGAGCTTGCGCAATCTTCTCTGCTGTCAGAGAAATAGATGGCATTCCAATTACAGCAGTTTTCCACGAACAAGACATTCCAACCTACCAGTCATACCCACTACATGAATGTCCTTTGTGCAAAGCGGGTACACCAATTGATGCCATTGTAAATTCCTTCGGATATTCGGAATTAAGATAAACTATATAAACAAGAAAACTAGCCGTTACGCTCTCAAGCCTAAGATATTGCACCGCTACGCATAGAAAGCTTCGCTTGTGCAATACTTAGAGCTTGATAGCTACGACTAGTTTTTATTTTTCGTTTTCTATTTTCGTTACCACTTTTTCCCATTATCGGTTATGGAGCCTAGAGATACGTCTAAGTCCATGTTGTCGTAATCTGGGTTAGGGGTTGTGATATTGATACTTCCAAGGTCACAGCATGCTTCCAATCTGTTGAAAGCACCATCAATAGAAATATCTCCCATATCAGCAGTTATTTTGCCATAATCGAAATCAGTTTTGTCTGCATCAATATCACCTAGATCTGCTTCGATTTTAAGCTTACCTAGCTTGCTATCCTTAGCTTCAATATCACCTGCATCTGCATCGACAGTTGTTGATTCAAACTCAACATTTTTCAAATCAATATCGCCTGCATCTGCAGAAATAGAAATGCTCTTGCCCTTAACTGTTTCGATATCAATATCACCAGCATCAACTACGATGTCAACATCTTCAAGCTTGGTTCCTGTTGGAATGGTAATTTCTATACTACATTCTTCTTTTAATGATTTGAAGGAATTAATTGAATGATTCAATTTCTTCTGCTGAATTTCCAATTTACCATCTTTTACATTAATAACAGGCTGATACTCCTTAGGAATGTTAGTTGATACCATATATGTATCACCATATCTAATATTCAGGTCTGCTGCATCAACATTTACTTCGATGGATGAAAACTCTTCACCAGAATAATCAAAATCCTCGTATTCTCCTACATTGGTTGCAGATAGATAATGAAAACCAAATCCACCCAGATTATATGCCAGGCCACATATGATAACCACAAGAGTGATTGACCAAAGGACCAGCATGTATTTCTTTCCCCAGTTTTTATTTTCCATAGCTCTAATCCTCCTTTGCAAGTGCAATCTTAAGAATATGATGAATAATAGCGCCTATAATCCATATAATCCAGGTTCTTCCCCAGTCAAATGTCACAAAGCTTACCATAAGGTAGATGCATGTAACTGTAGTCCAATAAACTTCCATTATTATTGTAGCTGTTTTGTTTACATACACGATATCATCCTCCTTGCCATAGCTGCCGCTGATGGTCTTTTCATCGTTAAGCTTAAGGATTGTATCGAAGCTGCCCATAACTGAGCTGCTATATATAAATAGAAATACGCCGATTCCAACAAAAAGGAAAATGAAGGCTGCAACAAAATCAATTTCGATGATGGCACATGGTAACCAGCAAAGAACACATAAAACTACGCCGATAGTCATAAGCAAAGCATGTGTTGATTTGTAGCTACGCTTTCTATCCTTTACCATCTGAGCTGTAGCCATATCCACCTGACAAAGCTCCTTCTTAAGGAATTTCCAATCATTGCTGTTAATACCTGTGAAAACGAATAAGGCAATTGCTATTGCAAGCATAGAGAACATTCCAATGATACTGATGCTTTCAGCCGAGTGGCTTAAAAGCATTCCAGGAATTCCATTTGCTAAAATAGGTGGTATCACGCACATTATGCAAAGCATTACGCCAATTCCGATAAGTAATCCGTTTTTACGTTCTTCGTCCAGGTAGTTCTTTACCTCTTCCATGCTTACGAAACGACGTGGCTTTTCGCTGACTCTTTCTTTAGTTTCTTCCACTTCCTTTGTAAGACCTAAATCATTAGCAAGCTCATCTAAATTACCGAACTCAGAAATGACTGTTCCTATTGCACTGTTTTCTGTTTCCCCTTCTGCAATAAGCTCGTTGTATTTATCCTCCATCATTGTAAGAAGCTCAGCCTTTGCTTTCTTAACCTCAGGAGTGTTTGGCATATTTGCAAACATTGCATCCAGATAATTCTTAATTGTTTCCATAGTTTTCTCCTCTTCGCTAAAAGCTATTTAGTAATAAATTTTTCAACTACATCTTTGGTTAGCTCCCATTCAGCGCATTTGTCTTTGTAAAAATCCCTTCCGGCATCTGTAATGCGATAATAGGTACGCTTTTTACCGTTTCCCTCTAAATCCTGACTGGCTACGAATGATTCGATATATCCGTTTTTCTCCATTCTGGTAAAGGCCGAATAAAGTGTGGTTTCCTTTATTATGTATTTTCCATCTGTGATAGTTTTGATTTCCTTGGAAATCTCGTATCCATAGGAAGGTTCCTTTAGAAGAATGCTAAGAATCATGGTGTCGTTGTAGCCACGGATTACATCACTACTAATCTCAACCATATTTCCTCCTTATTTACATTGCCTGTCGTACTATGTCTGTCATACTATGTCTGTCGTAGTACTTCATCTGATGAAGTAAATATACTACGACTGTCGTAGGAAGTCAACACTTATATTAAAAAAAAATCATTTTTTATCGTAATTTTGTCTGAAACTACATGCTTTTTTCACACAATTATCCGATAATATAATTATCAAAATAACATAGAAGGGAGTGTGATTTACAAATGAAAAACAACATAATTAAGAACCTGAGTAAAAGCATTGTATTAATACTCCTGTTTGCTATGATAAGTCCTAACATCACCGTTCAGGCTAAACAAGCAGAAAAAAACGACAACGCTTCAAAGGTGATAGTAATAGATCCAAGTGGGCAGGAAAAGGCCAACAATAGAAAAGAGCCTATCGGCCCTGGGGCATTTAAAACAGTTCCTGAGGTTTCAGAGGAAACAGACTATGATTCCAGCCTGCAGATAGCCCAAAAGGTAGGGGTAATCCTTGCAGAACAAGGCTACACAGTAATCCTTACAAGAAATAAAAACAATGTAGATATCAGCAACAGCAGCCGAGCAATGATAGCCAACACAGCGGGCGCCGATGTTTTTGTAGTTATCTCTACTGAAGATAAGAATGGACTGAATGTAATCTGCCAATCTGAGGATAATCCTTACAACTACGGAAATTATAAAAATGGACGTTTGCTTAGCGATGCAATCCTTGGTTCTGTAACACAGAATGCAAAAATCGAAAAAAGCAAGGTTGTAGAATCTGATGATGAAGCTGTAATAAACTGGTGTGGCGTTCCTACAGCAAAGATTGAAATAGCCGATGAGGATGCAGATGATGACAACGATACTGTATTAGCAAAAGGCATCGCTGATGGAATCGAAAGTTATTTCTCACAAAAATAAATCACAAAAATAAAATTAACCCATAGGATTTTGAGTACATATCATTCATCAAAATCCTATGGGTATTTTTTATTTACAGTACATCATTTCGCTTGATGTAGGCTGGGGTTACGGAGTCAGATACAATCTTCTTCACATTCTTCACCTTCACCCACTTATCAATTACCGCATTTTCGATATAGGTTCCATCGGAGATGTCTGCATAAGAAAGAATAATCGAATTCTTTACTATCGCTCCCTTTCCTATATGAACGTGGCGGCCGATGATTGAATTTTCAACTATACCTTCTATAGAAGCGGCATTACATACCATGGAATTGGTAACCTTTCCACCTGGATGATAATGTGTAGGGCAGGCATCTGTAGTCTTTGTGTAGAATGGCCAGTCCTGCTTGAAGAAATCCATTGCAGTACCATAATCCAAAAGCTCCATATTTGCTCTATAGAAATCATCCAGACTGGTAATTGCTGCAAAATATCCCTTATGCTGATAGCCACGAATGTCCAAAGTATCGCAGGATAATGATACGATATCTGCAAATGAATATGCACTGGATTCTCTCTTAGCCTTCTTAATCAAAGCAATGAATAAATCCTTTTTCATAACATAAGTATCCATGCTTATATTTTTTTCTTTGGCTGTGCCCATATTTCTTGCAAGGCTTTCAACACCCTTTTGCTTGTTTAGCTCCACCACATTGCAGCCTCTATAATATTCCTTTGCCTGATCAACCTTGTGATAAAGAAGTGTAATGTCATTTCCTGCTGCCACGTGATCATCCAAAAGCTGCTGATAATTTTGCTTGTAGACCATATAGCTTGGTGCTACTATCACATAATCCTGAGGCATACGTTCAATCTGCTCCAGGTTTTCCATATACGCTGTAATGTCAGTATTATAAATGGAATTTGCTCCATTTTGTTGTGTGAAAAGCAGTTGCAGATTGCCACGTTTTGAATTGATATTGTAATGACGACCTGAACCAATATGCTCTACAAGTGAGCGTGGTCTACTATTCAAATATACGTGTATACGATTTATACCACTGTTACTCATATTAGAAAGTGGAAAATCAATAACGCGAAATCTACCAATAAATGTGAAGGCGCCTATAGGACGATAATCGTGAAGGCCTTCAACTCTAATATAATTAGGTGCCGAATTGATTACACCAAATGCTTTATTTGCCATAGTTTAATCCTCCCCCTTTACATTTTTTGCAACAAGAAGGATTTCTTCACTCTTCTTTTCTCCTACCTTGGCATTCTTTCCGATACGAACATTTTCCGCCACAAGAGCTCGTGTAACAACTGCCCCCTCTTCAACAATTGCACCTGGCATCAAAACAGAATCGATAACCTTAGCTCCTGGAGCAATTTTGCAATTGGTAAATATAACAGAACGTTGTACCGTTCCACCTACTGCTGCACCCTGATTAATATATGCGCCATCAATCTTTGCAGTGCTTGCAATATACTGTGGTGTTATTCCTGTATCCTCTGTGTAAATCTTCCATGATGTGTCATCAAGATCCAGCTCATTATCACTGTCCAAAAGATCCATATTAGCTTCCCAAAGGGAATCTATGGTTCCTACATCCTTCCAATAGCCAGAGAACTCATAAGCGCAAAGCTTCTTGCCACCATCAAGCATAGTAGGAATTATATCCTTACCAAAATCGTGGTCAGAATCTGGATTTTTCATATCATCTACAAGAAGCTTTCTAAGTGTCTTCCATGTAAATATATAAATTCCCATTGATGCCAAATTGCTCTTTGGCTTTGCAGGTTTTTCTTCAAACTCAATAATACGGCCATTTCCATCAGTATTCATAATACCGAATCTGCTTGCCTCCTTCATAGGCACACCACGAACAGCAATTGTCGCATCGGCTCCCTGCTCCTTATGAAATGTCAGCATTTTGTCGTAATTCATTTTGTAAATGTGATCACCAGAAAGAATCAAAATATACTCTGGGTCATAGGCATCTACAAAATCGATGTTTTGGGAAATAGCATCAGCTGTTCCTCTATAAACATCCAGTCCTGAATCTGCCTTCTCGCGAGGTGTTAATACGAATACGCCACTGTCCTTTGTATCAAGTCCCCATCTACCTCCAGCAGCAACATAGCTGTTCAAAAGAACAGACTCGTACTGTGTAAGAACACCTACAATATCTACGCCTGAATTGGCACAATTACTAAGTGGAAAATCAATGATGCGGTATTTACCGCCGTAAGAAACTGCAGGCTTAGCCACTTTATTGGTCAAGTCATGTAGACGACTGCCACGGCCACCTGCCAAAATCATAGCAAGCATACTGGTCTGAGCCATATATTATTCCTCCCTCATCAGAATATAACATTACTTTCTCTTACTTATTATTCTAATAGTTTTGCACAAAAGTATCAACGAAAATTATATATTTGTTGTGTATATTCACCAGTACTGAATTAATCTAGTAACCCTATCTTTTTTAACGCTCGAAAAACACCTTCTTCATCATTGCTGGACGTGATATTAAAGTTTTCCTTCATATTCTCTGGTGCATTTTCCATAAGAAATGCTGTGCCGACAGTCTTTAACATCTCAATATCGTTATAATGATCTCCGAAGGCAACTGCATCCTTTTTATTAATTTCTAATCGATTACAGAATAACTCTACTGCCATGCCTTTATTTACGCCCCTCTCCATCACCTCAAGAAGGATATCTGATGATTTAACAATGGAAAGTGATGGATACTTTTTCTTCAGCACTGCTTCAATTTCATCAATCTCATCAGGATTGCACATACAAAGGAATTTACCAATTTCCATACCATTTGGAATATCATCCACGGTGCCTTTTGTAGACTGAACCTCAACGATATTTTCCTCATTGATGACTCTTTCATCAGATTTGTCATTTACAATCCAATCATTCATGGTATACACATTCCAAGTGCAATCCCAGCCTTCTTCCGTTATGACCTTTATCAGGCTTGAAACAGTAGATTTGCTGATACCTTTCGAAAAAATAATTTTCCCATTCTCACCCAAAATCAGTGCGCCACTGTAGCAAATGATAGGAGCCACAAAATTATATCTTCGAAAAATAGGATAAACTCCAGATGGTCCTCTGGCCGTCACTATGACAAAAGGAATGCCATGACGCTTCAAATGCTTAATAGCATTTTCAGTGTTTTCTGACATCCTGTGTTTGCTGTTTAAAAGTGTTCCATCAATATCACTAAATACTATTTTGTAATTCATGCCATCTCCATTTTCTGCCGTAAAAGATAAAGGGCAGGACCATAGAAATCCTGCCCATAAATCATAACCTAAAATATATTATTTCAAAAGCTCTAATCTTGAAGGGTCGTTAGCAAATACTTCCTTTGCGTTGTCTTTTGTAACAACTACTGGTGGTAATTCGTATACACGAACATTCTTAACACCGTTGTCTACTTCTACATCTGTTGCAGGCATACCATTGCCAGCCTTAAGAGAATCGATGATTTCGATTGTCTTAGCTACAAGGTCCTGAGTTGGCTTTGCAACTGTAGAATACTGACGACCTGACCATACCCACTCAACTGACTCGTTCTCAGCATCAAGACCAGATACTACAGGAATATCCTGGCCAGCATTCTCGCATGATGTGATGATTGCACGAGCAATACCATCGTTAGGTGAAAGAACACCATCAATTTCCTTATCTGAATAGAATCCAGAAAGAAGTGAATCCATTCTTGACTGTGCCTTAGCATTGTCCCA
>ODAI012403032.1_pt1 | contig 11774 bp, 6 predicted proteins | sample 1539321 | NCBI WGS metagenome assembly ODAI01 (sample SAMN02144231, study PRJEB22623) | gut metagenome | biome: sheep rumen | host: Ovis aries | place: New Zealand
AGGGGAACGCCCTCACCTCCGGCGGAACTCTGGAAGACTTCAAGATTCCTGATGGTGAACTTGTCCATCCATACGAACTTGCCTTCGTCTATCCTCGAGAGGGAACAGATGTTCCCAAGGTGCTCATGTTGCGTCTGCTCAAGATAGACAAGCAGCGCCCCGGCTGATGACAACCCCAGCGGATACGAGTCCACCGCATAGCCTTTCAACGTATCAACGCCGAGTTGTTTGCGCAGTTTTTCGGCCGCAGCGTCATAAACGAAAGCCCATTCGTCAACCGTCGAGATGTACCACGAGTCTCCGAACTGTTCCTGAACGAACTTTTTGTAGCTGCGGGGTACGACCACTTCCTTCGGTGCAAGGGACGAAAGGAGAGTATTTATATAGTCCAGAGAGCCTTGGGCGATCTGGAACGTGCCCGTGGACACATCGAGGAAGGCCGCTCCGCACTTGTCCTTTTCGAACGAAAGCCCGGCCAGATAATTGTGCTCCTTCTGGGAAAGCATCTCATCACTGAAAGCGACTCCCGGGGTGACAAGTTCCGTGACACCCCTTTTCACGAGTTTTTTTCCGGACACAAGTTTCGGGTCCTCCAACTGATCACATACCGCAACCTTGTAACCCGCTCTGACAAGCTTCGGGAGGTACACATCAATGGCATGATGGGGGAAGCCCGCCATCGGAAGGTTTCCCTTGTCTCCGTTGGAGCGCTTTGTCAGAACAATGCCCAGGACCTTGCTCGCAAGGACCGCGTCATCAGAATATGTTTCATAGAAATCGCCGACCCTGTAAAGGAGGACCGCCTCCGGATACAGAGCTTTTGTCGCGAAGAATTGCTTTATGAGTGGAGTATCCTCCGATGCTGTTGTTTTCGCCATATCTCTTTCAACCTGGCAATGTGCCGGCCATTCATTTGCCATAAGGCAAGTTTTCAAAGTTAGAAAAAAACCGGCGGATTTCACGAAAAATTCGAATACCGGATTCAGCATTTCGGGGTTACGCGTCCGGGGCGTCCTCTTTTCAGAAAGGCTGTCAACCGTTTCCCGAAGAAACCGAAAACACAGGTGAGAACGATGACTGCATAAAAGTTTTGGATTATTCTTACCTTTGTAATTCCGACAATAAAATGAAAAGGGTTCTCGTCATATCATATTATTGGCCTCCTTCCGGAGGTTCCGGCGTCCAGAGGTGGGTGAAGTTCTCCAAGTATCTTCCAGCCGAAGGATGGCAACCCGTCATCTATACTCCGGAAAATCCCGAACGCCAATCCTTTGACAGGAGTCTTGAGGCTGACGTTCCTTCGTGTGCGGAAATTGTCAAACGCCCCATCACCGAAATCTATTCCGTATACAGGAATCTGACCGGCAAGGAAGCCTCGAAAAGCGAAGTCAACGTCGTGAACCACCAGAAGAAATCCCTCGTCGGAAGGATAATGATGTGGATCCGAGGGAACATGTTCATTCCCGATCCGAGAGTCTGCTGGGTAAAACCGTCGATAAAATTCCTCAAGGAATACCTGAATGAGCATCCGGTGGATGTTATCGTGAGCACCGGTCCCCCGCATTCCATGCACCTTATCGCAAAAGGTGTCGCAAAGGCTACCGGCATTCCATGGGTCGCTGATTTCAGGGACCCGTGGACAAAGCTTTTCTACTTCAAGCATCTTCATCTGACGGCCCGTTCCAGGAGAAAACACGAACGCCTTGAAAAGGCCGTTCTCGATCAGGCAGATACTGTAGTTGCGGTATCCCCCTTCGTACAGGAAGAGTTCCGGCAGATGACCTCCACCCCCGTTCAGCTCATAACGAACGGTTTCGACCCGGATGATTTCAAGGATGTGGAAGAGAAGGACGGGATGTTCAACCTCACGCATACCGGGCTTTTCGCCTCCGACGGCAATCCCACCATGCTATGGGAAGCTCTCGCCGAGCTTTGCGGAGAAATCCCTCTTCTGAAGAAATTCCTGCGCATCCGCCTCTGCGGAAAAACAGACCCCCAGATTACGGATTCCATCAAAGCGGCCGGACTTGAAGGCCATCTCATTGATTTGGGATATCAGCCCCACAACATCGCCACCAGGGAACAGATGAACGCCAGCGTACTGCTTCTTCCTCTGAGAAAGGAACCCGAATACCGGGCCACCCTTCCCGGAAAGCTGTTCGAATATCTTGGAAGCCTCAACCCGATTTTGGGAATCGGACAAAGTGACGGTGCCATGGCCGGAATCCTCGCCTCAACCGGAGCCGGCAAATGCATCGACTGGGACGAAAAGGACAAGATCAAAGATTTCATAAAAGAACAGTGGCAACGGTTCGTCGACGGTGAATCCGGAGTGGAACCGGGCAACATCCTCCCATATTCCAGGAAATCTACCGCACACCAGATGGCGGCATTGCTGGACTCTTTGACAGAAAACAAACAACGCTAAACCACCTTTATTCATTATATGAGCAACAGGGCAAAAACTATCGCGACATATGCGGGAATAGTCTTCTTCTTCATTTTCCTCGCATACGGATTCGTTCCGCAGGTGCTTACCGGAAAGATCGTAAACCAGAGCGACATTTCGGGATACGTCGGAATGGCGAATGAATCCAACACCTGGAATGACGCCCACCCGGATGACAGGACGGAGTGGACGAACTCCATGTTCGGTGGAATGCCGACAACGATGCTCAACGGAAACACCAAAGGAGACTGGACCCAGCCCCTGTACAATCTGCTTCTCATAGGGAAAAGGCCGGCCAGTTACCTCCTGATCTCCCTTCTGGGCGCCTTCCTCCTGATGTTGGCCTTCGGCATAAACCCTCTCCTTGCCGCCGGTGGAGCCGTTGCGATAACCTTCTGCTCGTACAACATGCAGATCATCCAGGTGGGGCACAACGCCAAGATGTTGGCATTGGCATATGCCCCTTGGGTACTGGCGGGAGTCGTCTTCACGTACAGGAGCGCTTTCGGAATGTACCGGAAGAAGGCGGAAGACCACGAGAATGAAGACGGCATCAAAGCATGGCTGCCGAAAACCGTCCTCGGAGCTGTCCTTTTCGCCCTCGCGCTCGGCTTCCAGATCAAAGCCAACCATGTACAGATAACGTATTATCTTGCCATCATCATTCTCTGTTATGTCGTTACCCTCATCATCTGGATATTCGCCCATAAGGAAAACCGTCATCTCGCCGGCAAATTCTTCACTGCGTCCGCCCTTCTTCTGGTTGTGGGAATCATCGGAATCGCATCTAACGCGAACCGCCTCATCCCGACATACATCTACACCCAGCAGACAATGAGAGGAGGAAGCGAACTCAGCCAGGACGGAGACCGTAAGTCCAAGGGACTGGATCTGGAATACGCCACATCGTGGTCCTACGGTTGGGAAGAACTTCCGAACATGATGATCGCGAACTTCAACGGAGGTTCCTCTTCCGGAGCCGTCAATCCCGACAAGTCTGCCACAATAAAGCTCCTCAAGAGCGCAGGCCAAACTAATGTCCGCCAGACGGCTAAGGCTCTTCCGATGTATTGGGGACCACAGCCTTTCACAGCCGGTCCGATGTATATGGGAGCCATAACCGTTTTCCTGTTCGTTCTGGGACTGCTGCTGTACAAGGGAAAGGAGAAATGGTGGTTGCTGGTCCCTACGATAATAGGAATATTCCTCGCTCTGGGCCACAACTTCATGGGCTTCACGAAATTCTGGTACTACCATATCCCGTTCTACAGCAAGTTCAGGACTGTTTCGATGGCGCTTGTCATCCTGCAGATAACCCTTCCTGTACTGGGATTCCTTGTCCTTGACAGGATCGTCAAACAGAGATACGACAAAAAGGAGTTCACAAAGAAAGGGCTCATCGCCCTCGGATTGACGGGAGGATTCTGCCTGCTGTGCTGGCTCTTCCCCGGAATAGCCGGCTCGTTCTCCGGAGCAAGTGACTCCCAAATGCAGGAAGAGATCGTATCAGCACTTATGGCTGACAGGGTGATGATATTCCGTCAGGATGCGCTCACCTCCCTTTTCCTTATCGCCCTCTCATTCGCACTTCTGTGGTGGTCATATCTTCCAAAGGAAGAGGCGGAAAGCAGAAACAGGAAGGTTCTTGCCGCGCTCGCCATTTGTGTGATGGTTCTGGTCAATATGTTCGCCATGGGAAAAAGGTATCTCAACGGTGACCACTTCGTGACCCCTAACCAGTTCGACAGACAGTTCGTCGCAAGAGCGGTCGACAAGGAAATCTTGGAAGACCCCGAACTGGATTACAGGGTGCTTGATCTGTCGGTTAGCGTCTTCAACGATTCCCATCCGAGTTATTTCCACAAGAATATCGGAGGATACAGCCCCGTGAAGCTCCAAAGATACCAGGATCTGATTGACCAATACCTCACGCCGGAAATCAATTCCATCTACTCCTCAATCCAAAACGCTACTACAATCGGAGAAGCGGAAGACGCTCTTCCTGCACTCCCTGTTCTCTCCATGCTCAATGACAAATACATCATTTTGGGAGAGGAGGCATACCTGCAGAACAAAAATGCGATGGGAGCATGCTGGTTCGTGGACAAAGCCGTTAGAGCATCTTCCCCCAATGAAGAGATCGTTCTCCTCGGAAATGCTGACCTTCACAGCAGCGCCATCATCGGAAATGACTTCAGCTCTTTCGCGGAGAAAATCCAACCCGGAGACTCTCTGGATACGATTTCTCTTACTTCTTATGCCCCTAACAGGCTGAAGTACCACTACTCCGCAAAATCCGATCGTGCCGCCATTTTCAGCGAAATCTATTATCCCAACGGGTGGACAGCGATGGTAGACGGCAATCCTGTTGATATATTCAGGGCCAACTGGACTTTGAGAGGAGCCATCCTTCCGGCTGGAGAACATGATGTCGAAATGAGTTTCGATCCCAAGTCATACAAGGTCAGCTCGAACATTTCAAGGGCTTCATCGGCGGGACTTCTCCTGCTTCTCATACTGAGCATAGCGGGAATGTATCTTCCCACCGGTATCGGCAGGAAAAAAGAATAACGGCATCATAAATCAATCCGGAAAGGAGACCGATCGTTCTTCTGAACAACGGCCTCCTTTTTCAGTTTTTCTGTCCATTTCTCTCCGGATGAAAAGCGTCCTCATGCAAAACGGCGGACCGATGGCCCGCCGTTTCTTCATGTTCATCAGGTAGATGATTCTTGACTTACTCGTCTTCCTTCTCCTGAGCTGCGTACTCGGCAAGGAGTTTTGTCTGCACGTCAGCGGGAACAGGCTGGTACTCAGCGAACTTCATAGTGAATGTCGCAGCACCGCCGGTCAGGGAGCTGAGGGTTGTTGAATACCTGTAGAGCTCTGCGAGAGGAACCCTTGCATGGAGGATTGTGAAGTTTCCGTCCATATCCTGGTTGATGATCATACCGCGACGGCCGTTGAGGTCGGACATACAAGGTCCTACATAGTCATTCGGGGTGAGGATATCAACATTGTAGATAGGCTCGAGGATCTTAGGTCCTGCGATACGGAAGGCCTCCTTGAAGGCGTTACGACCTGCGATGATGAAGGCGATTTCCTTGGAATCAACGGGGTGCATCTTACCGTCGTAAACATAAACACGGATGTCACGGGCGTATGATCCGGTAAGAGGGCCTTCGGTCATCTTGTCATTGATACCCTTGAGGATAGCGGGCATGAAGCCGAGATCGATGGCACCACCGACAACGCAGTTGTAGAATTCGAGTTTTCCGCCCCATTCGAGGTCGAAGGACTCGGAAGTCTTGATGTTGAGGATGGTATCCTTTCCGTCAATCTTGAACTTGGTGGGAGCGGGCTCACCCTCAACGTAAGGGCAAACGAGCAGATGGACCTCACCGAACTGACCGGCACCACCGGACTGTTTCTTGTGACGGTACTGGGCGGTAGCGACCTTTGTGATGGTCTCACGATAGGGCACCTTCGGGGCGAAGAGTTCGATATCGAGCTTGAACTCATTCTTGACTCTCCACTTGACGAGGTTGATGTGCTGCTCACCCTGGCCACTGAGGATGGTCTGACGGAGTTCCTTGGAATATTCTACGATGATGGTAGGATCCTGAGCGGCGATCTTGTTGAGGGCCTCTCCGACCTTTGCCTCGTCATTCTTGTCGACAGCCTTGACAGCGCAACGGTACTTGGCGTCAGGGAATACCATGTGCTCAATCGCATCAACTCCGGGAGCTGCGAGAGTGACATCGGTCTTACCGTTCTTGAGTTTCATGACGCAACCGATATCTCCGGCGTTGATTGAAGAAACCTTCTCCTTCTTCGCTCCGGCAACAGCGTAGATTGCGGAAAGACGCTCGTTGTTTCCGGTCTCGGGGTTGGTGAGGTCAGCGCCTTCATTGAGGACACCGCTCATAACCTTGAAGTAAGCGACATCACCGAGGTGCTGCTCGACAGCGGTCTTGTAAATGAACAGGCTGACGGGAGCGTTGGGATCACAAGTGATTTCTCCACCTTCCATCGTCTTGGCGACTGTTCCGAGAGGAGAAGCGGCGACATTGATGGTGAATTCCATGAGTCTCTTCACACCGACATCCTTCTTACCGGAAATGGCGAACACGGGCATGATCTCACCCTTGGAATATCCTGCACGGAGACCGGCACGGATTTCATCGGTGGTGAGTTCCATGGTGTCGAAGAACTTCATCATGAGGTCATCGTCACCCTCAGCAGCCTTCTCCATGAGTTCGGAACGGAGTTCCTCAGCCTGATCAGCGTACTCTGCAGGAATTTCGAGCTCTTCGTAGTTGCCGTTCTCATCCTTGAACTTGTAGAACTTCTGGGTGAGGACATCAACGATACCGTTGAAATCGGGACCTACGTTGACAGGGAACTGGACGAGGATGATCTTGCTTCCGAAAGCCTCCTTGAGAGAAGCGATGGTGTGATCCCAATCAGCCTTCTCAGCATCAAGCTGGTTGACGGCCACGATCATGGGGATACCATACTGCTTGGCGTAGCGGGCGGAGATTTCAGTACCGACCTCAACACCCTGGGCACCGTTGACTACAAGGATTGAATTCTCGCAAACCTTGAAAGCGGCAATAGCGCCTCCGCTGAAATCATCGGAACCGGGGGCATCGATGATATTGAACTTGGTGTTCAGAACCTCAGCATAGAGGGGAGTCGCATAAACGGACTTCTGGTTCGTCTGCTCGAACTCGGTATTGTCGGAGACGGTGTTCTTGGCCTCGACGGTTCCACGCCTGTCGATAACCTTTCCTTCATAAAGCATCGCCTCCGCCAATGTGGTCTTTCCGGATTTGGAACCTCCGATAAGGACAACATTGCGGATGTCTTTAGTGAGATAAGATTTCATTTGTGTCGTATAATTTTATGTGATAAAAATCATTGAAAACTGCCTACATCGGCGGTTTCGGCATAGTCTTGCAAATGTAATGAAAAATAATCGGCAAAGCAAGATTAGAAACACAAGACCACCTAAACTGTTTTATAATGGGTCGGAAATGCAGCCGAAACGCATGTTTCCTCGAAGTTGTTTTCCGGTTTTGGCGCTCTTGGAAACAGGATTCCGGCTTTCTTTATAACTTTGTGGAATAACAGCGAAACAACACATGCCGAAAGCCTATAAAATTCCCGGATTGCTTCCCTTTATGAACGAGGGAGTCATTGAAGCCGGCTGTGACGAAGCCGGAAGAGGCCCTCTTGCCGGTCCGGTTTATGCCGCGGCGGTGATTCTTCCCCCCGACTTCTTCCATCCTCTTCTGAATGACTCGAAGAAGATGACGGCAGCCCATAGGGAAGAACTCCGCCCCATCATAGAGAAAGAGGCTCTGGCATGGGCCGTTGAAGCAGTACAGCCGGAAGAAATAGACGAACTCAATATCTTGTTCGCATCGATTACCGGAATGCAACGGGCTGTAAGAAAGCTTTCCCTGAAACCGGAATTCCTCCTGATCGATGGCAACAAATTCAAGCCCTTCGACGGATACAAATACAAAACAGTAGTGCATGGGGACGCAACTTACGCTTCCATCGCCGCAGCATCCGTGCTCGCCAAAACTTACCGTGACGAGTTCATGGTCAAGCTGTCCGAACAGTTCCCGCAATATGGTTGGGAAAGGAACATGGGATATCCGACCAAGGAACACATCGAGGCCATCAGGGAGTTCGGATATACACCTTGGCATAGGAAAAGTTTCCATCCGAAAGAACTGGAGCCGACGATTTTCGACCTTCCGGTGGAATAACAAACGGTCTCACTCGGCCGAGAATCCCTTCTTCTGGCGCACATATCGCTCTTTTGACTATCTTTGTACTTTGCAGAACATATTACGTTTCAAAATAACAAATCACATCATGAAAAAAATCCTTTGCTCAATCCTCGCGCTATCCCTTTTGACAGCGGGGGCTCGTGCTGACGAAGGAATGTGGCTACTTCCGCTCCTCCAGCAGATGAACAGCAATGCAATGGCCGAACTGGGATGCCGTCTTTCCCCGGACCAGATCTACAGCATCAACCACTCTTCCCTCAAGGACGCCATCGTCAGTTTCGGCGGCGGCTGCACCGGAGAGATGATATCATCCGAAGGCCTTCTGGTAACCAACCACCACTGCGGATACAGCAGCATCCAGGGCCTTTCCACTCCTGAGCACAACTACCTCGAAGACGGTTACTGGGCTATGACCCGCGACAAGGAGCTTCCTGTAAGGGGTCTCTCCGTCACCTTCCTCGAAAACATGACCGACGTCACTGAAATCCTCAACAAGGCTTACGAAAAGGGCCTTAAGGACAACAAGAAGGTCAAGGACGCCGCTGAGAGAGAAGAACTCGCTCAGAAAGCACGCCAGGACGCCGCTACTGAACTTACCACCAAGGCACAGGCAGACTACCCCGGCTGCAGGATCGGAATCACGAGCTTCTACAACGAGAACGTCTATTACATGATCGTATACAGGACATACACCGATGTCCGCTTCGTCGGAGCACCTCCGGCATCAATGGGTAAATTCGGCGGTGAAACCGACAACTGGATGTGGCCCCGTCACACCTGCGACTTCTCGATGTTCAGGGTTTATGCCGGAAAGGACAACATGCCCGCCGCATACTCTCCCGACAATGTTCCTTACGTTCCCAAACAGGCACTCAAGGTTTCCCTGAAGGGTGTTCAGGACGGAGACTTCGCCATGATCATGGGTTATCCCGGAAGGACCCAGAGGTTCCAGACCGCTGACCAGCTCAACTCCATGATGGCACAGAATGGAATCGCCGTCAAAGCCCGCACCGTCCGCCAGAATGTGATGTGGCAGGGAATGGAGGAAGACCCCGTTGTCCGTCTCCAGTACGCCAACAAATACGCTAACTCCGCAAACGGTTGGAAGAAATGGCAGGGTGAGGAACTCGCCTTCCAGAAACTCAACATCATCGGAAGGGAACTCCAGAAGGAAGCTGATTTCATGAGCTGGGTTTCCAAGGACAAGAAGAGGAACGAGAAATACGGAAAGGCGCTCGAGAAGATATCTCAAGCTGTGAAAGCTTCGGACCAGGCGCAGCAGGATATGACCCTTCTCACGGAATCCGTCTACAGGATCGGCCTTCTTTCCAACGTTTCCGCTTTCGTCCAGCCCTTCTCCAGAAGAATCCAAGCCGGTGGTGACACTACCGGTGTCATGGCCCAGGCCGTGAATTCCGCCGCGGCGCAGTTCCGTGATTTCAATGAGCCTCTCGAGAGGAAGATGGCCGTAGCCCTTCTCAACTTCTACAGGGAGAACGCCAAGCCCGAGAACTACATCAACGAAATAGGCGACTTCGCCCACATGGACTTCCAGAAATATGTCGACGACCTGTTCGACAACAGCGTTTTCTCTTCCGAGGAGAAACTCCGCAAGGGAACCGTAGGCAAGTCTTCCGCAGACCTTTCCGATGACCCCGCCGTCATCCTCTACAATGCCGTTGTCACCAAGGTATCCTCCTTCTATCCCGCCGTATACGGTTCAAGTGACCTTCTCGCTGAAGGATCGAAGGAATTCACCGCCGGACTTATGGAGTGGAAGAAGGGCGAACCTTCGTATCCTGACGCCAACTCGACGATGAGGCTTACCTACGGCAATGTCAAGTCCTACTCCCCGAAAGACGGAGTTACCTACTGGCACTACACAACCCTCGGAGGTGTCATGGAAAAAGAGAACCCGGATGACTATGAGTTCAAGGTTCCTGCACGTCTGAAAGAACTCTATGAGGCAAAGGATTTCGGCCAGTACGCCAACGCAGCGGGCGAACTTCCCGTTTGCTTCCTCACCAACAATGACATCACCGGAGGAAACTCCGGAAGCCCTGTCCTCAACGCTGACGGTGAACTTATCGGCCTCGCGTTCGACGGAAACTGGGAGTCAATGTCAAGTGATGTCATGTTCGAGCCTGACCTCCAGAGGTGCATCTGCGTCGATATCCGCTATGTCCTCTTTGTTGTGGACAAGTTCGGCGGCGCCAAACATCTCATCGACGAGCTCACTCTCGTGAAATAAAAATATTGATAATGAACGAAAATCAGATTCTGACTTATCTCCGCGAAGTCCTTCACCCCGGCAAAGGGGAGAAGGACATCGTGGAACTCGGCATGGTGGATTCCGTAATGATCTCCGGAAACAAAGTATCCGTCACTCTCGTCTTCGGTAAACACCGTGACCCTCTCCAGGAATACCTCATCGGAAGCGCTAAGGCTGCTCTGATCAGGAATTGCCCCGAAGGCACTGAAATCGAGTTGAAAACCGTTGTCCGAGACGAGGAAAAACCGCAGAAGAAACAGAACGTGAATGACCTTACACTCGAAGAGGTAAACTCCGTAAGGCACATCATCGGCATCGCTTCAGGAAAAGGCGGTGTCGGAAAATCAACTGTCGCCGTGAACCTCGCCATCGCTTTGGCAAGGCTCGGTTTCCGTGTTGGTTTGGCCGATGCCGACGTTTATGGCCCCTCCGTTCCGATCATGACCTCAACCGAAGGGCAGATTCCGGACGCAATGGAGGAAAACGGAAAGGAGATTATCCTTCCCATCGAGAAGTATGGTGTCAAATGGATGTCCATCGGGTACTTCGCACAGCCCGGGCAGGCTCTCATCTGGAGAGGCCCCATGGCCTGCAATGCCCTCAAGCAGATGATTCTTCAGGTAAGGTGGGGTGCTCTCGACTATCTTCTGATAGATATGCCTCCGGGAACTGGCGACATTCACATAAGCCTCGTCGGAGACATTCCGATGGAGGGAGCGGTTATCGTAACCACCCCTCAGCCCGTGGCCCTCGCCGACGTGGAAAAAGGTGTGGACATGTTCAGGAACGAAAAGATCAACCGGAAGATTTTCGGGCTGGTAGAAAACATGGCCTGGTTCACTCCGGAAGAACTGCCTGACAACCGCTACTACATCTTCGGAAAGGATGGAGGTCTGAAGATGGCGGCATCCTTCGGAATCCCCGTTCTCGGACAGATTCCTCTTGTCCAAAGTATCCGCGAATGCGGAGATGCCGGAGAGCCCGTCGCCCTTTCAAGCAGGCCCGATTCCCTGGCATTCATCGACCTTGCAAGAAAGTTGGTTGAGGAGGTGGAAAAGAACTGATTTGTCGTTTATGACCTGGTGATAAGGGCGGCTCATTTTCTTGAGTCGCCCTTTCCGTTTGTATACGTTGTGAAAACGGTTATTTGTAGAAATTCTTCTTGAACGCTTCCACTTCCCCTTTACCCAGGACACATCTTTCGAACCAAGCTCTGAGGAATCCGGTTCCGTAACCTATCAGCTGG
>ODAI012803798.1_pt1 | contig 11774 bp, 10 predicted proteins | sample 1539321 | NCBI WGS metagenome assembly ODAI01 (sample SAMN02144231, study PRJEB22623) | gut metagenome | biome: sheep rumen | host: Ovis aries | place: New Zealand
GGCCAACGCAGCAGGAACTATAATTATATCATCGTGTAAATCACATTTCATAATATTGATCGTTCCGTCAGAGTTTTCAGTATATGACCAGCTACCATATGTTTTCACTTCAGCACTTGCCTTAGCTGTAATGGAATAGTCCCTGACCGCCGGAGCATTGAAAGTAAAAGCTCCGCCAACCATACACAGCGAAAGCACTGCCGCAATTATTCTTTTGATCTTCATAATCAAACCTCCCTATAGTGGTACTTATGATATAATTATACAATAATGAACGAAAAAAGTCAATAAATATGTGCGAAAATATGAAAAAGGCCCGAAAAAATTCCGGGCCTTTATGTTTTAGTCAAATATATGGTCCCAGTCGGGAGCCTCGCCACCGCCTGCAAGTGCGTAATAGCGGAGTATCATTGTGGCATCGGAGCCGTCAACGTTGCCGGAGCCGTTAACATCGGCTGCGGCGGTCTGAGCCGCTGTCAGTGTTGAAACACCCTGTCCAAGGGCTGCGTACTCTTTCAGTGCAAGAGTTGCATCCGTGCCGTCAATTACACTGTCGCCGTTTATGTCGCCTTTGAGGAAGCTGTTGAGGTGGAGAGCGTAGGTCCTTACTTCTCCGGAAACTTCCTGACCGTTGTAATCCATTGTGGAAGTCTCGGTACCGGTGAGCTCCACGGTGTCCTTGCTGAATGTGTCGTCAAGCTCGAACTGATAACCAACTGCATAGAAGCTGTCGGGAACATCATTTCCGTCTGGAACGGTGAAGTCCTCGGAGTAATTGACTGTGGAGCCGTAAGTACCGCCTGTGAGGTCGATGCTGAGGTGATAATTGCGGTAGTCGTCCTCAGTGTTGCTGTAGCCCTCAACAAGGAACAGCAGTGCGGAGCCGTCCTTTATGTCGGTCACATAGTAGGGGAAGTCCAGTCCTTCCGGTGAATCGAAGGTTATCTCAACGTGAGCTGAAACAGTTTCCGGGAGCTTTATCCCTATCATTCCGTTTACGTCGTTCTTGTTGAAGAATTCAAATACAGGGACTGCTGTAAATTCGGAAAGGTCGGGAGCTGCGGCGTTTGCCTGAGCGGCAGGCAGAATTGACATAACAGCTAATGATGCAGCAGAGATGAGTGCTGTAGTCTTAGAATGTCTCATTTTTATCACTACTCTTTTCTGTTAAAAATTTACTTGTATAGCCCGGCCGGTGGAGCTTGCCACAGTCAGCGTGACGGTACAGCCTTCCGGGATATTTTCAGTCGGAACGTACAGCGAGAAGCCGTTGTCGGAGACTTCTCCCTCACGGTCAAGGAGACGTGCCTCAAAGGCATTGAAGGCCTTGTAGGAACGGCCGTCCGCAGTGAGATATATCTCAGCGGAATCCGAATCAAAGCACTGGTCCGGGAGCACTCCGTAGAAGTGGACGTATGCGCCGGAGCTTTCCTGCCGGAGTTCAGCCTCTGAGCCGACGTAGACTGCATTTGCTGCTGGAGCCTCAGTCTCAGGAGCAGGCATAAGGGGAGCATACTGCTGGAGGTCCCCGATATTTCTCTCGACTATCTCGATGATGAGGTCTCTGCCGCCGAGCTGGTCAAGACGGTAGGGAACGAGTCTTGAAAACTGTGCATTTTCGTAGACCTCAGCCATATAGGGGAGTATCGCCTCACCGTAGGAGTCACGGTACATCAGCAGACCGTCCTGACCGTTCTGGCAGGAGGTGCGGATGTCAAGGTCGTCAAGGGCCTTGAATCGTCCCATATAGTTGTACGTGAACTGGTAGTCGCTGTAGACCTGGGTGTCCTTAGCATCCTCCGAGGGGTATATCATAGCGGCAAGGTCACCGAGACGGTCATCCCGTGTGGACCACTTTGTACCGGGAGAGCAGGGCTCCTTGCCCAGAGCTCCCATAAGTCCCACATGGCCGGCATAGGCGCCGAGGTTGTTCCAGTGGGTATCGGTCTTGTGGTAGAGCGGGATACTTGCGTCAGCGTTGAGGAGAGTCTCCTTCATATCGCACCAGAAACCGGCGCCGGAGAGGTCCTCAGCAATACGCTCATAGTTGTTCTTGTCTCCGGACTTTACGTAGTTGAATGGCATATGCTCCGGGTAGATACTGTTTTTGTTGGGAGCGATAGTAAATACGAAGCTGCTGCCCTGCTGGGTACAGTATTCGTCTATCATCCTGAGGTTGCCGGTGATATTGTTTATCCCTCTTTCACTGAGGGTATTTATGCCAAGAAAATCGTCAGCGGTCGGACCGTAGTAGAGCCAGCCGTCCTTTCCGACGATGACATCTGGGTTGGTGGAAGTTCCTAAAACTGCGGACTTCAGCCTGCCGTCAGCAGTCACGAGCTCCTGTCTGAATGCGAAGTGCTCAGAGAAGTAGGTGCTGAACTGGTCGAAGAACTCAAAGTTGAGCTTTCCGTCCTCAGTTTTGACCTTCGGCATTTCTGCCAGCTCACGCTTTTCCTTTGAGTCGGAGCCTTTTACCGCAGGCATGAGAGCAGCCGGAGCCAGACACATCCCGATAAACAGGGCAGTATAGACCCTGTACAGAATATTTTTCTTCATACAGCCGCCTCCTAAAATCTGAAATAGATGAATGGATTGTAGGATGCGGATGAAAGAGTTATGATGCACACAGCAAGGAGCACCAGTGAAACTCCGAAGGTGCAGACCTCACCTGCGGCCAGGGCCTTAGGACTTGAAAGTCTGCTTTTCACAGCGCTGACAACGGGCATTGAGAAGAGTACCGCAAGTGCCAGCATTGTGAGGTACATAGGAGTGAGCTGAGCCAGGAACATTGAAGTGCCTGCGCCGGAGCCCTTAGTTGGGTCGAACATCCTTCCGATGAAACGGCAGGCAGTGCCGAGGTCGTCGGCACGGAAGAATACAAAGGCAATAACAGTTACCAGAACAGCGTAGCAGTGCCGGAGCACTCTCGGAAACTTCTTTGTATTGATGATACCGTAGGATTCCGCCATCATAAAGACACCGTTGAGAAGTCCCCAGACGATGAAGTTCAGGCTTGCACCGTGCCAGAGTCCGGTACAGAAGAAAACGATGAGCTTGTTCAGAGCTGTGCGGACCTTGCCTTTTCGGTTGCCGCCCAGAGGGAAGTATAGGTACTCCTTGAACCAGGTGGAAACTGAGATATGCCACCTGCGCCAGAATTCCTGCATACTCTGGGAGATGTATGGGTAGTTGAAGTTTTCCTTGAATGTGAAGCCGAACATAGCGCCAAGACCGATAGCCATGTCGCTGTAGCCGCTGAAATCGAAGTATATCTGGAAGAGGTAGGACACAGCACCCAGCCATGCAAGGGGGAGGGTCAGGCTGTCGGTATCAAGGCCGTAAACGTAGTCTGCGGCCAGAGCCATAGTATTGGCGATAAGGAGCTTTTTGGAAAGTCCGGTAATGAACCTTCTCACGCCCTTTGCAGTCATTTCCGGACTGCTCTTGCGGTGGTCTATCTGGTCAGCGAAGTCGTAGTACTTTACGATAGGACCGGCCACGAGCTGAGGGAAGAAGGTAATGTAGAGTGCCAGCTTATAGAGGTTTTTCTGGATGTACTTAGGGTCCTTGTAGGCGTCGATGACGTAGGACATAGCCTGGAAGGTGTAGAAAGAAATACCGATAGGAAGGGCAATGTGCGGTACAGGGACGCTGACGAAGGGCAGACTGTTGAGGAGGTCAGCGCCGAATCCGGCATACTTGAAGATGCCGAGCATTACCAGATTTGCAGTGACAGCCGCAGCCAGTACAGGCTTGCGGGCCTTATTCTCCTGTTTCATAGCCAGTCCGAAGCCATAGTTCATGAGGATAGAAATTATCATCAGGACCACGGCCTTAGGCTCGCCGTAGGTATAGAATGCGATGCTGAAAATTAGGAGCAGCACATTTTTAGCGGTCATAGTGGGTACTATCCTGTGGAGGATGTACACCGAAGTCATAAAAATGAAAAGGAATACGGGACTGCTGAAAACCAAAACAGTTCCTCCTTAATAGGTCACGTTTATCTGTATCTCGGAAACGGTATCGCCGTTCATTACGAAGTAATACTCAGCGCCGCCGGAGGGTACGACAACGTTGTTGCCGTCGGAGAAGCTCTCGGAGTAAGCACCGGAGATGTCAGCTCTGGAGGAGCCTATCCTGATGCCCTTATCAGTGGAGTAGTCAGCGCTGCGGATGATTATGTAGCCGACGTAGTGGACACCGCCCTGGGAGTAGCACTGGAATTCGATATTGCCATAGTCATAGACGTAAACGGAGTCGCCCTCATCGCCCTTGGGTATGCAGGCATCTGCATGAGTGGGGCTCATATCCCCGAAAACAGCAGTCATATCGGACATAGGCCTGTCAATATCTGATGCGCTGAAAGTATCCTTCTTAGGCTTGGGAGCCTCAGTGGGAGCCTCTGTCTGGGGCTCAGGCTGAGGAGTGTCATCAACAGGCTGCTCCGGCTCAGGTTCAGGGTCAGCGGGAGTGTTCTGGGGAGCCTCTGTAGCAGCGGCAGTAGTAACGGTCTCAGGCTTGTCGGACTTTGCAGTTGTAGTGGTAGCCTTGCCCTTGGTGGTAGTTGCAGTGGTAACTGCGGACTTCTTGTCAGTGGTAGTCACAGAGGAGGACTCGGTAGTCTCCTCTGTGGTCTCCTCAGTTGACTTGGTAGTGTTTATCTCCAGCACTACGTCAGAGCTGCTGGATGCGTCCTTGCCGCAGGAAACTGCGGAAGCAGCGCAGAGTATAGCTGCGGTCATCGCTGCTGTAAATCTGAAATTCATTATGTATAGCCTCCGATTAGTTGAAATTAGGATAGATGTACTGTCTGAATGTGTAGCCGTTTCCGGTGTTTCTTCCGGCACTGTCATAGTTGTATGGAGTCTTGAGGAAGGAATCTGTAACACCGTAGAAGCCGTTGCAGGTATCGTAGTTGAGCCATGTGCCGTTCACGAGGACCTGATTCCAGTAGTGGTCGCCGTCACCACGGCCTGTGCCGTAAACGACACGAGAGGTAAAGCCGGCCTCCTGGAAGAGAAGGTCAGTAACTGCTGCGAAGTAGTAGCAGACAACGTATCTGTTATCGAGGGAGTAGTTTGCGAAGTAAGCCCAGCCGGTGCTCTGGATAGCGGCGAGGGTCCTTGTAGCCTCGATGTACTTATAGGAATTGTGGCTTGTAACGTAGTTGAAAACAGCGCTTACGCTCTTTCCGATAGAAGCGATGACAGCGGCACCTCTGGTCTGGACAGCAGACATGGGCTTTGCGATGCCGTCAGCGCCGATGTTGTATTTATCGACTCTCTGGTTTGTGACCATTTTACCGGTGCTGGGGTCGAAGTAGCGGAGGTTGCCGCTGACAGTCACCCAGCCTGTGACCATGTAGCCGTCGGGGTCATAGAAGTAGTACACACCGTCATCTAAAGTGATGAGACCGGTCTGAACAACGCCGTTTTCAGCGATATAGTACTTATTGCCACGTATAGTCTGGCGGCCGGTGAGCATTATGCCCTCATAGGTGAAGAAGTACTTCTTTCCGTCGATGAAGGTCCAGTTATTGTGCATAACACCGTCGGAGGGTTCAAAGTAGTAGGTGTTGCCCTCATACTTGAACCAGCCGGTGAGCATAGTACCGTCCTCATTGAAGTAGTAGGTCTTGCTGTCGATGACCTGCCAGCCTGTGAGAGCAGCGCCGTCCTCGCCGAAGCAGTATTTATTGTCGCCGATGATAAGTCTGCCGGTGAGCATCTTGCCGTCCTCAGCGAAGAAGTAGTTCTTGCCGTCTATAGCGTGGAGGCCGGTTATCATGATGCCGTCGCTGCCAAAGTAGTACATATCCTCGCCCTGTGACTTCCAGCCGGTAACGGCAGCGTAGTCCTCACCGAAGAAATAGGTGTCCTCACCGATAGTCTGGAGGCCCTTTACAGCGGCGCAGTCGTCACCGAAGAAGTACATGGAGTCGTCGATGTTGAGGAGCCCACGCTGAAGTATGCCGTCCTCACCGGAGTAGTACTTCTTGCCGCCGGCTTCCTGCCAGCCGGTAAGGAGCTTGCCCTTTGAATCGAAGATGTACTTCATGCCGTCTATCTCGGTGAGACCGCTTGCAGGAGTGCGGTCCTCGTTTATGTAGTACTTGCCGTCCTCAGCGTTTACCCAGCCTGCGGAAACGGAGCCGTCCTCAGCGACGTCATAGCAGGTGCCGTCGGACTCGAATGCGGAGGTCTGTACCTGACCGTCCTTATTGACGAAGTAGAACTTGCCGTCGTATTCAGTAAGGCCTTCCTCAGTGATAGCAGCGCCGTACTGGTCGGTGACGAAGAGAGCCTCCTCGTCCTTGACGATACCGGAGGCCTTGCCGGCATCGGGGTCAACGTAGAATTTCTTTCCGCAGTAGTCTATCCAGCCGGTAAGGTGCTTTCCGGTAGCGGGGTCGAAGTAGCAGCGCTGACCGTTGACAGTTCTCCAGCCGGTCTTCTGAACACCGTTTGCGGAGAAGAGGTAGTACATACCGTCGATGACCTGCTCGCCTGTTACAGGAGAGCCATTTTCGTCGAAGTAGAAGATACGGCCGTTTTCGTCGGTGTACCAGTCGGAAGTGACAGCCGGGGAAGTATCCTCAGCGGCCTGAGCAGCAGCGGGAGCTGCTGCCATAACAGTGCCTGCGGCGGCCATAGCAGCGCAGAGCAGTAGCTTGTTTAAATTTTTCATATCATTCTCCCGGGCATTAAAGCCCTCCGCACTTTACCGGCAGCGGACTCCGGAATTTACCCAATTCATCGATATATTTCTATGTATCACGGCAAATGAGCCGTCAGCCGTCATATGACGGCAAAAAAGAATCGTGTATACTATATTAAGTATACACGAATATTATAGCAAAGTTTTCACAGGACTGCAACTGTTTTTTTGATTTTTTGCAAAAATTTTGCCGGGAATTTGCGGAAATAGCTAAATTGTCCGGTGAAAACATATGAAATATTGGCAGTGAAAAGTGTCACACTTGCTGACCTTTTTGCGATAAGTGTCGTTACTCGTTCATAGACTCGGAGAAGTTGTAGGTGAAGTGGTCCGTTTCTCCATTGTCCCAGTTTATGTCGAAGGGAGCAGTAGAGTTATATAGCTGACCGGTTATTGTTCCGGAAATGGTCGTGCAGTCAGTCTGAGAGGTTATAGTGATGCGTCCGTTTTCAGCGTGATAGCTGAAGGTATCTGCCCAAAAGCCGTCTTTAGTACATTGACCTGTTCCGCCGACACTTCCCTGAGTTCCAGCATTAGCTCCGGCAGAAAATGACCATGACCGGTTGCCGAGCGAACCTGTACTGTTCCAGTAGAAAGTGCCGAGACAGTAGCCGGATGGTGAAGAGCTGTTATCAGGCGGGAGCGTCTGGGTAAGGTCTCCGCCGCCGGGGTATGTGGTCACGATGCCCAGGTCGCCGGTGGGGTCAAAGGTGAAATGGTCGGAGCCGCCTCCGTCCCAGGTGATGTCGAAGGGGTCGGCGGGACCGTTATCCATGCCGGAGATAGTGCCCTTGGAGGCCGTGCAGGCCAGCTTGCCGGCGTACCAGTTTATAGTTATTCTCCCGTTGTCGCTGGTGTAATTGAAGAAACCGTAGTATTCGCCGTTCACGGCACATTCTCCCATAGCGCCGGAGTTCGTGGAGTAGAAATGCCATGACATTTCACCGAAGCTGCCGGAGCTTTTCCAGTAGCCGTAAGGGAGGGTCCCGTTACTTGGAAGGTGTATCACCTGATCGCTCTCCTTTTGCTCGCCGGAGACAGCAGACTCAGTTTCAGATTCAGTTTCCGGCTGGACCGCTTCTGTTGCAGTTACAGCGGGAGAATATGGAGCGGAAGTTTCAGCGGTACCGGCAGTGTAGGCAGTAACTGTAGTAACAGAGGGGCCGGGGTCCGCCTCCCGGACCTCATCTGTCAGCTCATTGGAGGTGCCGGGCTCAGTAAAGGTCTCAGCGGCAGGTCGTGTAACAGTTACAGATGAGCTTTCAGAAATGACAGGGGAGCTGTTTTTCATGCTCCGGTTTATCATCATGACTCCTGCACCTCCGGCTATAGCCAGTACCAGAGCCGCAGCGGAGGCCACAAATCGTGTCCAGCGAGGTCGGCTGAATATCTCAGCGCTGCCTCTTTCCTCAGTGAGCTCATCCTCAATTCCGGACTTCCTGAGACATTTTTCAACTATTCTTTTCTGCATATCATCGTCCGGGAGAGGGGACTCCTCAGCGAGCATTTCGATGTCAGTGTCATCAGACGGACTCAGCAGCTTGAACAGATCATTTTTCATACTATCACCTCATATTTCATCACTCAGGATGCTTTTCAGTTTTTTACGTGCTCTCTGGGACCTCTTCCGGACCGCAGCGGGTGACATACCAAGTTTATGGGCGATCTCGCCGGTCTGCATACGGTAGAAATACTGGAAGAGGATTATATCACGGTCAGGCTGTCCGAGGGACTTCACGGAGTCCCAGAGCTTTTTTCTGAGGATGTTCTCCTCAGCCTGACGGCTCGTGTCCTCGGAGGACGGCAGGGAGCCGGTATTTTCGTCGTCGGCAGGCACCGTGACTGACTGCCTGTAGGAGAGCCGCCGGAAGGCATCTATAGCACGGCGCTTGGCGATGCTGCCCACAAATGCTCTCAGACTTCCTTTTTCGCCGGAGAATTTTTCCATGGAGCTGTAGACCTCGACAAAAACGTCGCTGACGCAGTCCTCAATGTCCTCTCTGGAGCCAAGTCCGCCCAGCTTGCTAAGGACTATCGTGTAAACATAGCCTCCGAACCGGCTGACGAGCTGTTCATAGGCATTTCTGGCGGAGCCGCAGGTCTCTGGCATTTCATCAGTCATGGGCTCACCTCCTTTTCGGGTATAGTACTATCCACTGCCTATACATTCGCACATTGAGCATAATTGTGACACAAATTTTACTGAGAACAGTGATCATCTGAAAAGGGCGCACCAGAAGTGCGCCCATGTCTGTATATCAAGTTATTCAAGCTCCCAGACGAATTCCGCAGAGTCGCTGACAGAAATATCCTCCGGCTGAAAGCTGACAGCCTTAGCCAGTCCGGAGCCGCAGGCCCTGAGACAGTCGTTCATCTCGACGGCCGCAGGAGAAACGAAGTCCTTCTCGCTGACGCTGTACCTTATCTCCAGGAGCTTTCCAAGAGATGCTCCGGAGGCGGCAGCAAGGATACTGGCTTTTTTTCGTGCATTTTCCGCCGCAGACCGCAGGAGCTCCTCTTTGGCGGATTCAGGGTCCCCGATGCCGAAGGTGATGCTTAGCTCCGGCTCTGCTCCGGATGAGGAGACAGCGGTGATGACCTCTGAGAGCTTCTGATTGTCCATAGGGAAGGTCAGCCTGAGCTGGTGAGTGCAGCAGTAGCCGCTGAAAACGTTTCGGAAAATGCCCTTTTCGTCCTGAACTCCTTCATACTCGGCTCTTACGCTGAAACCGGAGGTCCTCAGGTCCTCCGGGGAGAAACCAAGGGGCAGAAGTGCAGTTTTAAGGCTTTCTATGCGGCTTTCAGCTATTCCGGCAGCGGTCGGGTAGTCCTTGTCCCGTGAATTTAGGGTCAGCAGGATGTCAGTCTGGTCAGGGCTAAGCGAGAGCCTTCCGGTGCCTTTTACAGAGATCTTTCCGGCCATGAGCTCACCTCAGCTTTCCATGAGAGCTTTCAGCTCAGCGGCGGCAGTGCGGACGTCCTCCTTGCCGAAAACAGCGGAGACAACGGCTATGCCGGCCTGGCCGCAGCCCTTTATCTCAGCGGCATTTTCAAGGCTGATGCCTCCGATAGCCACAGCCGGGATGCTCACAGAGGAGCATATCTCCCGGAGCTGCTCACTTGTTATGCGGATGGCATTGGTCTTGGTAGGGGAGGGAAAAACAGCTCCCACACCTATGTAGTCGGCACCCTGAGCCTCCGCAGTTTTTGCCTGTTCTACGGTCTTTGCAGTGGCTCCGATTATGAAGTCATTTCCTGCGATACGTCTTATCTCACTGACAGGAGCGTCCTCGATACCGACGTGAACACCGTCTGCGCCGCAGCGGAGAGCAACCTGGTAGTTGTCATTGATGATAAGGGGGACACCATGTGCATGGCAGACCTTCAGCAGACTTGCAGCCTTTTCCGCAAGCTCATCGTCAGAGACGTTCTTCTCACGGAGCTGGATACAGGTCGCACCGCCGAGGACAGCCTGTTCCACAAGCTCGGAAAGGTCACGGCTGCCGGTGCATTTTTTGTCGGTTATCGCATAGAGGGCGAGTTGTTCCTTGCTGAATTTCATAATACTACTCCTTTTCAAATGCAGCTAAAAGCTCTGAAGGTGAAGGGCAGGTCATGAGACTGCTCATTATGCATCCGCCGGAGGCTCCTGCCGCTCTTACAGAGCCGATATTTTCCGGAGAGATGCCGCCTATCCCGTAGACGGGGATACCCACTCTCCGACAGACCTCTTCAAGGAAGTCCAGACCTCTTGGGGGGAGTCCTTTTTTGCAGTCGGTGGCAAAGACGTGTCCGGCAGTGATATAAGAAGCTCCCAGGGATTCTGCCTCCTCAGCGTCCTCCGGGGAGTGGCAGGAGCATCCGATGCGCCTGAAACGGCTCTTTTCAGGAGGTGACAGCTCCCTGAGCAGATGCAGAGGGAGGTGGATGCTGTCAGCGTCAAGAGCGAGGGCAGTCCCGGTGAAGGTGTGGAGGATCAGGGGAGTGCCAGTGTACTTGAACACAGGCAGGAGCCTTTCAGCGAGCCTTCGGTACTCGTTTTCCGGCAGGTCTTTTTCCCGGAGTATGACAGCTCCGGGACCGGACTTGGCAATGCGCTCCATGCGGAGGAAGAAGTCCTCCCGGCAGAGCTTTCTGTTTGTGACACATATAATATCAGACATAGAGGTAATCATTGAGCACGGGCTGGAGTCCCTCGCCGGACATATCCTCGTACATTTTCCTGAAGCTGCGGCTGTCGTTTATCTCGAACTGCTCGTCGCCTTCATCGGCACCGTTTTCCTTTCCGGTGTACTTGCTCTCGTGGTCTCCGATACCGGTAGAAACTCCGGCAGATACCTTTGTAGCGGCAATTTTGACGATGCCGTTGCGGAAGGACTCGCTCTCACGGGAGGAAACTGTTATACCGCAGAATGGCAGGAATATCCTGTAGGCGCAGAGCACCTGACAGAGCTGTTTTTCGTGAACGTCAAGAGGGTTTATCTTATCGTTGTTGACAATGGGACGGAGTCTCGGACATGAGAGAGAGATCTCAGCATGGGGGTACTTCCTCTGGAGGTAGTACATATGGAGAGCGCTGGCGAGAGCGTCCTTGCGGAAGTCGGAAAGTCCCAGCAGAGCTGAGCCTGCAACACCACGCATACCGCCCATGAGAGCTCTTTCTTGAGCCTCGAAACGGTAGGGCCATACACGCTTATGTCCCATAAGGTGGAGCTGCTCGTAGCGGTCAGAGTCGTAGGTCTCCTGGAACACGGTAACGTAGTCAACACCGCACTCATGGAGATACTTGTACTCGTCAGTGTTGACGGGGTATATCTCTACACCGACCATGCGGAAGTACTTTCTTGCCAGCTTGCAGGCCTCACCGATGTACTGTACGCTGCTCTGGGCACGGCTCTCACCTGTGAGGATGAGTATTTCCTCCATACCGCTGTCAGCGATGACCTTCATTTCATGCTCTATCTGCTCCATATTGAGCTTCATGCGCTTGATGTCATTATAGCAGTTGAAGCCGCAGTAAACGCAGTAATTCTCGCAGTAATTAGCTATATACA
>ODAI011459655.1_pt1 | contig 11773 bp, 9 predicted proteins | sample 1539321 | NCBI WGS metagenome assembly ODAI01 (sample SAMN02144231, study PRJEB22623) | gut metagenome | biome: sheep rumen | host: Ovis aries | place: New Zealand
CACCTTTTACGAAGCCTTTCCTAGGCGTTCCTTCCGCACCATAAGTCCTCAGTACATTTGCGCCGTTCTTGATCGAGGCGGTAAACGAGAATTTCGTTCTCTCGGTCGAATCGACAACCGTCTTATTCACAGGAACCTTCCCCACTAACCGCAAAGAGGTGAAGTTTACGATGAATAAGGAGGTTGTCGATTCGAACGAGGCAACGGGATTCTCGTTTACCGCCACGATCAAGAACGGCGCGAGTGTTCTGACGACTTACGGTGTGGAAGGAACGCCGGAGAACGGCTTCGTAAAAGGCGTTCAGATCTTCACGTTGGCGGATGGCGGCAGACTGACGCTGACAATCCCCTATGGGGTGACCATCGAAGTGGTGGAAACACCGGTAGACAACTTCGTCACGACGGTGGACGGCTTAAAGACCAACAGCTATACCGGAGAGGTCAAAGCTGATACCCAGGTTTCGTTCGTCAATACGAAGGTTGCTGACTTGACGATCACTAAAGAAGTAACCGGCTTGTTCGGCGACAGAACCAAAGCGTTCACGTTCACGATTACCGGCGCGTTTACGGAGACCTCCTATGGGTTCACGAGGTACACCAGCACCGACGGGACGAATTGGATGGAATCGGAAAGCGGCACATACAATGTCATCGACGGGAACGTACGGTTCACCTTGAAGCATAATGAGCGAATTGTTATCAAGGATCTGCCGCTGAACGTAAAGTTGACGGTTTCTGAGACAAATAACAGCGAGTATACGACAACGTGGAAAATGTCCGGGGCGTCGGATCTGACGAGCAGCATCTATCAAGTGATCTTGACGGCCGATGTGGAGCTGACCGTAGAGAACAACCTGCCTGCGCTTGCGCCGACGAATGTGCGCACTGTGATCGTACCGTTTGCGGTCATGCTGGGCTTCGGCATTGCTATCGCTATGATCTTCTGGGTGGGTAAACGCAGAAGGGAACACGTATAAGCCAATAGAATAAACACACAAGCAACGGTGCCGACGAGGATCGGCGGCACCGTTCTTTGCGTGTCTATTAAGCATGCTGGGCTGAAAAGAAGCCGCAGCAATTATCTGCACGTTATAAGGGACCTTGCCTGTAAAATTTGAATCAAAAATCCGTCTACAAATAAAAACCGACGTTCTAAAACTGCGATAATACAACTGATTTGTTTGTAATACACCAACATGTGCTTTTGTACCATAAAAACAAGGCATAATGTAATCGTATAGGTTTTATTGCAATCGACAGCAGCAAGCAAGGGCGAATGCACGGCTTGCAAGGCGGCATGAAAGAACAAAAAACGGTATTGCACGTATAATTATGATATTTCTATGAAAAATTGTCGAGATTGATGGATTATTTACAGAAGATGGCGTTCAGATCAACGTCCTTGGTTTCCTTGAGGTTTTTGCGCACGAACAGGATCACAAAGACCATGATCGGAACAAAGAATGCAAGCTGCAGCAGGCCGATGTTCAGCGAGCCGATGAACTGGTAGCAGATGCCAATAATCATGGTCAGCAGCATGTTCGTGATGGCGGTATACTGGATGAGGCCGAGCACGGTCGCGCGCATTTCGGTCGGCGCGGACTCGGACGGGACGACGAGGAACAGCAGGTCGGAGAACGACCACAGTCCGCCATACATAATGCCGTTGGCCAAGGCAAGCAGGATCGGGTGCATACCGAGCACGGCGGCCACGACGAACACGGCTTCGCCGACGAGCGCGACGATGCCGAAGATGACGCCGGATTTTTTACGGCCGAGCCAGTCGGTCAAGAAGCCGCTGAAGAACGCGCACACGGCGTACACGATCGGCTCGACGATGTAGAACGTGTTCATGTCGGCGTCGGACTGGCCGTAAGCGAGCATCGTTTCGGCGGCATAGCCGGTCAGCGCAACGGCACATTCAAACAGCACGAGCACAAGCAGCAGCATCTTGAGCTGCTTATGCGAGAAGATGTATTTGACAGCCGCCTTGATGCCGCCGTTCTGCGCCGACTTTGTCTTTTCGGCGTCGGCAGCCGCCTTGCGGTCGGCCTCGGAGGTTTCGAGATACTCGATGCGGCGGCGCAGATACACGGGCGTTTCTTTCGTGAGGAAGATGCAGGCGACGCCGATAACCAGCGCGATGATCACCGGAATCAGATAGACCATGCGCCAGGTGGACAGGTTATTCGGATCGTAAAAGATCGTGCGGAAGACGCCGATCAGCGACACGGACAACAGCCCGATGCCCTTGGTGACGCTGCAGATCTTCGCGCGATGCTTTTTCGGCGCGACTTCCATGATGTAAATGACTTGCATATCGTTCGGGGTGAAGAAACCCCAGCACATGGAACCGACGATGAACCAGATATAGTTCGTCGCCAGCATACAGATCAGCAAGCCGACGCCCATGCCGATGGTATTGACGACAAGGAAGATCTTGCGGCCGAACCGGTCGGACAGCGTCTTATACAGCGGCAGCAGGGCCGTGATGATGTAGGTCGGGATCGTGGCAATCGCCATTTTGCTGACGGCGGACGCATACTCCGGCGCGGCGGCGTCCGCGTTCGGCACCTTGAACAGATCGAAGATCATGTACGGGCGCATGACGCCCATGTTCGAGGTGATCTCGTCCGCGATATACACAATCGTCAGCACGACGATGATCACGGACATGTACTTTAAGAAGGCAAGGCTTTTCTTTTCCTTGCTGCGAAGCTTAACAAGCTCGGCCTGTTCCTTCGCGTGACGGACACTTTCCATTTCCGGTTACCCCTTTCCGATCTGCGCTTTTCACATTTTTTACATTGTAACACGTTTTACTGAAAAAGCAAGATGAATTACAGGATAAGACGGCATAAAAAAGCCCTGCGGTGATGCCGCAGGGCGATAGGCTCAGCGGGATCAGGCTTGTGTCGCGGCGTTTCCGGCGTCGGCGGGTGCGGCAGGTGCCTCCGCCTTGGCGGGCGGTGCGAACCGGCAATACAGGTACAGGAAAATGACGACGCCCATTTCGCCGACCATGCGGAAGAAGAAGCTGAGGTACGGCGTGCCGGTGACGGAGCCGAGCGCGGTAAACACGGTCAGCACAACGCCGCCGAGAAACAGGTACGGCGTGCGGTACTTTCCCCAGACGACAGCGCCGACAAGCACGAGCGCCAACATCGCGGCATTTGTCACCATCGTTGAGATCGCGTCGGCGAGCTTGGCGGTGGATGGCGCGGACGTGAATCGGATGATGCCCGCGATATAGTTCGGCTCCAGCACGGTCAGAACCGCAGAGACGGTTCCGGCGGCGAGCAGCGCCACGGTAAAGGTCCATACGCTGAGCATGATGTTCTTTTTCAAACGCAGCGCATAGCCGCAGACCGGGAACAGCAGCGGGAGCAGCAGGGCGCGGGCGAGCAGCCGGACGCGGCTGAGAGGCGCGAGCACCATCACCGGCAGGAACGCGCCGCAGGCGATCACGAACGCATCCGTTAAAAGACCGAGCGCCGCAAGGCCGCTCAGCAGGCTGATGCGGGACGCCAAGGAGTGATCCCGGGCGGAGCGGCGCAGCGCGGCCTCCTGGAAGAGCCGGAAGGTCAGCGCGGCTTCGACCGTGACGATGAACCACATCAGCGGCGGATAATATTTCAAAATAAAATTGAGCATAGCATCACTCACGTTCTTTATTGCTTTTACTATGCCATAACGGCGGCAAAATAGTCAAGTCTAATATGCCGGTTTTAGGCGGCTTTCTTTTTTTCGATGCGTTTTTCCGCCAGCATCAGCGTAAGCAGCTGCGCATAGATGAATATGACGGTGAGCAGCACCGTAACGCGGTTGGACCGGAGCGTTAAAAACGTGACGACGGCATAAACGACAAACTCGCTGAGCAGAAGCAGCCAGACTTGCCGTATATTGACGGCGGCGCGGTTCGACCAGCGCACCGTCAGCGCAAGGCAGGCAAAGTACAGCAGCAGCGACGCGACGACCCAAATGGCCTTCTGCAAGGCGTCCACCTCCGGCTCGCGCATGAACTCAAGGCCGTTGGTGATGTTGGTCAGGCTGAGGATCAGCACGATATGCAGCAGCATATAGGCCGTGGAACGGTTTTCCCGGCTGCGGTCCAGCAGCTTGTCGTAGACGATGCCGTAGCTGAAGAACAGCCCGGCGACGACGAGAAAGCTCATCAGCGAGAAGTAGAGCGTCGGGAAGCTGAAGCCCTCGGAAAAGTACCCTGCGACGGAGATGACCATTTCTCCGAACGTGAACACGACATAGAGCATCATGCGCTCGGTTAAATGCTCGAAATGCACGGGCGCATGGATCAGGAACATGCCGACAAACCCGATAATCATCGCCCATGCGCCGAACGCATAGCCTGTGACGCGATAGATCGGCACGGATCCGAGCGCGACGGCGGCCTGCACGAGCAGCAGCAGAATAAATTGAATGATCACCTTGCGGGAGGCGGGATCGCTTTGCTCGCGGAGCTTCCAGGCGTATTGCCCGGCGAGGTTCAAAAAGATCAGCACCCAGGCGGACATATACGCCAGATAGTTGGCGCCCCAATCGTTGACCGTGTTCGTGCCGATGAAGTAAAGCAGGAACATGTTGACGAGCATCATCAGCTTTTCGGCGATGCCGTTCTTTCCGAAACGGTTGATGAAAAGCACGGAGTGATACCAGATTTGCAGGATGATCAGCGAGGTCGAAAGATACGTGAACAGCGTATCGCCGGTGACAAAGCCGTTTTCGATCTGATCCATCAGCGAATTGTTGCGGCCGATCAGATAAACGAAGATCAGATCATAGATCAGCTCGATATACTCGACCTTCTTTTCGGAAAAGGTCCCCTTCAGCATTTCCATGGAACGCGCTCTCCTTTTTACGCCGCCGCGCCGATCCGCGAAAGCAAAAGCAGCAGCATGCAGAGCAGGAAGGTGCCGACGACCATCAGCGCAAAGCTGACATACCATTTGCCGTTCTTGTTGTAGCCGTAAAAATCCTCCCACCGCGCGGGCTTTCGCACGACGACCTGCCACAGATAAAATGCGCCGTACAGCAGCACCGGCACAAGGCCGAGCAGCGCGGTGCCGAAATGCAGCGCATAGTCGCGTTCCCCAAAGCAGAACGATCCGATGGCGAGCAGCGGCGCAATCAGATGCAGGTACAGATCCTGCCCTTGAAAGAGCACCTTATAGCCGAGCGTCGGGCCCAAGAACACCAGAACCGTGACAAGCGTGACGGCAACGGCAGCGGTGCCCATGTATTTCAAAAGCCACGCGCCGTAAGCCATCGGCGCGCCCGGCGAAATCAGAACGGCAAGCGCGCCCGCGGCACAGAGGATGTTGGACAGCACAGTGAAATAGCGCAGCGCCGTAAAGCCGGTGGCAAAATCCCATTTCCGATCCTTTCGGAAATAATGCAGCAGACATGCCTCCATGCCGCAGACCAGCACGGCGTTGATCAGCCGATCCAAAACCATAGCCCCCTCCTGTTTCGATTGCAAACGATATATTTTGATATATACAGTATAGCAAATTCGATCTGCGCAGACAACAAAAACCGCGCAATATTTTTACAGCGTTCATAATCCTGCGGCGCGGCGGCACAAGAAAACAAAACAACCTTCCGAAAAGCCCTTGCCCGAACATGAATTTTCCTATATAATTTTATTCGGAACCGCAAAACAGTGCGATCCCGATTTTGAAAACGTGACAAGGAGGACCTGCTATGGAAATACTGTCCCAACTGAACAGTCCGTTCCTGTACGCGGCCTGCGGCGGCATCATTCTGTTCGTCGCGGTGATCTGCGTCGTCTTTGCCGTCCGCGCGTATCGGACGGGCAAGGCGCTCGGCATCGACACGGAAAAAATGAAGCGTGTGATCACGGCGAGCGCCACGTTTGCCGTTCTGCCGAGCGTCGGCATCCTGCTCGGCGTGATCGCGCTGTCGGGCAGTCTCGGTACGCCGTGGCCGTGGCTGCGGCTGTCGGTGATCGGCGCGCTGCACTATGAAACGCAGGTCGCGGAGGCGGCGGCGGAATCCGTCGGCATCGGCGGACTGGCGCTTGCAAACATGACGCCGGAAGCGTTCTCCACGATTGCGCTGCTGATGAGCTTTTGCATTATGTGGGGCATGGTGCTGGTGATCTTTAACGGCAAGGCATATTCCAAACGCCTTGCCGCGCCCAAGACGCTCGAAAGAGACGCGGCCTCCGGCAAAAAGAAGGGCGGGCTTGCCGCCTTCGGCGACAGCGCCATGACGGCAATGTTCATCGGCCTCGTTTCGGCGTATATCGCCAGCTATATCGGGCAGATCGTTTCGGGCAACGGCTTGTTCACGTTCACCGGCAGCTGGCTTCCGCTGGCGGTGGCGGTCGTGGCCGCGCTCGCAATGGCGGTGTTTATCAAGATCAGGGAAGCGAAGCACGCGGACTGGATCGACAGCTTTTCCGTTGCGGGGAGCATGCTGATCGCAATGACCGCGGCGATCTTCCTCGGCAAGCTGCTGTAAGGGGGTGAACGGCATGAAGGAATCTATGAACCGACAGGAAACGTATGAAAGCTACCTCAACACGACGCACACACTCGGCCGTATCCTGACCGCGTCGGTACTGGTGCTGCTGCTCGCCGCGCCGTTTGTCATCGGCGTTTACCTCGGCGCGCTGCCGAATATCCCCGCCGCGATGAAGGCGTTCGTCGGCGTCGGGCTCGTTTACCTCATCAGCGGCATCGTGGAATACCTGATCTACGTGCCGATGCTTGGGGCGGGCGGCAGCTACCTCGCGTTCATCACCGGCAATCTGATCAACATGAAAATCCCGTGCGCGATCAACGCCCGCGACATCGTCGGCGTCAAGAGCGGCACGCCGGAAAATGAGATCATTGCGACGCTGTCGATTGCCACCTCCTCGCTTGTGACGATTGTGGTGCTCGCGCTCGGCGTGCTGCTGATGATCCCGCTGCAGCCGATCCTGCAATCCCCGACGCTGCAGCCCGCGTTTGAGAACGTCGTTCCCGCGCTGTTCGGCGCGATGGCCTGCAAGTATTACCGCTCCAACCGCGTCGTCGCGCTGATCGTGCTCGGCGTGATGTCGCTGCTATTCGTGCTGGTGCCGTCCTTGATCGGTTCCACAAGCATGATGGTGATTCCGAGCGGCGGTCTTGCGATCCTGCTGGCCTACCTCAGCTTCCGCAAGCAGCAGAAAAACGGGGAGGTGTCCGCATGATCGTACTGTATCTTCTGCTTGGCGCGCTCGGCGTCTTGCTGCTGCTGGTGCTGATCGCCGTGCTCCGCACGCTGCTGACGGGCAGCAAGACCGCCAACTGGGAGCCTCGCCGCGACCCCGCGCGCGAAAAGGCGTATGCGGAAAAGCTCGCCGAAATGGTGCGGTATGAGACGGTTTCGTATAAGGGGCAGATACAGCGTGAGAAGTTTCTCGGCTTCCACGCGCTGCTCGAAACGCTGTTCCCGCTTGTACATGCGAACCTTGAAAAGACCGAGATCGACGGCAGCCTGCTCTATTATTGGAAAGGCCGTCGCCACGACAAGCCGATCGTCCTGATGGGGCATCAGGATGTTGTTCCCGCAGAGGGTAAATGGCAGCATGAGCCGTTTTCCGGCGACATCGAGGACGGCAAGGTGTGGGGCCGCGGCAGCGCCGACACGAAATGTTCGGTCATGGCGTTTTTGCAGGCGGTCGAGGAGCTGCTGGCCGAGGGCTATGTGCCGGAGCAGGACGTGTACTTGTCGTCGTCCAACACCGAGGAGATCGGCGAGGAGGGCTGTCCGAAGCTCGTGCGGGAAATGGAACGGCGCGGCGTGAAGCCGTATTTGGTCAACGACGAGGGCGGCTCGATCGTGACCGAGCCGATGGCGGGGCTGAAGGGCAATTTTGCGATGGTCGGCGTGCTCGAAAAAGGACAGGGCAATCTGCAGATCATCGCACGGTCGAACGGCGGTCATTCCAGCTATCCGCCGAAGAATTCTCCGATCGTGCGGCTGTCGAAATTCGTCTGCGATCTCGATAAGCACAGCCCGATGCGCTCCGAAATGAACCGGCAGGCGGCGGAGATGTTTACCAATATGGCGCCCTACGGCCCGTTCTGGATGCGGCTGCTGTTCGGGAACCTGTGGCTGTTCAAGCCGCTGCTCGTTTTGCTGATGCCGTCGATTTCCGCACAGGCTGCGGCGCTGCTGCGCACGACCGTCGCGCCGACGATGCAGACCGGCTCGGACGGATGCAACGTCCTCCCGCAGGAGGCGACGCTGACGCTGAACCTGCGCTACATCCCGCATCAGAACATGGAGGAAAGCAACGCGGCGATCATCGCGCTTGCGAAAAAGTACGATCTCGAGGTGCGCGTGCTCGACGCCTACCCGTCTTGCGAGCCGGTCGATTCCGGCAGCGAGGCGTTCCGGTTCGTGACCGAAACGATCCAGGAGGTATTCCCCAAGCTGCCCGTGATCCCATACGTAATGACCGGCGGTACCGATGCGCGCCACTATCAGCGGATCTGTCCGGACTGCATCCGCTTCTCCCCGGTCGTTTACGGTCCTGCGCAGATGAAGGGCATGCACGGCCTGAACGAAAATCTCGACACCTACAGTCTGCCCGGCGCGGTCGATTATTACAAGACGCTGATCCGGAAAAACCGGTAAATCGAATATCGCTATACGCCTTGCGGACCCGCAAACGCGGGTCCGCGGCGCGTCCTATGCCCGCCGCGGCAAGGACGGGGATAATATCGGGACAGACTGTGCTTTATATTCAGATTAAAATAAGAAAAAATTGCGAATTTTACAGAGAAGGTATTGCATGTTTTCTCTAAGGTGCGATATACTAACATGCGTAAAGGTATACACAGTTTTTTTCGTGTGCCCGAAAACAGCCGCATGGAATCTTTTATGTGTTGTGCCGCAAAAAGGCTGATTTTTTGACGGCTTTGTTGATGAAGGATATGGTATGCTGTATGCAAACTGGCGAGCCGTATAGGCAGCAGTATGTTTATCGTGCAGGCGGCATGGCAGGTCGGCACAGGCAAAAGCGAAACAACAAGGGAACATAACCATGGAAGACGTGATCACAACCATCTCCGAAGAGCCCGTCGAAGCGGCGCCGGAAACCCCGGCCGCCGACGAAGCTGTGGATAAGGCAAAGCTGACGGAGAAAAAACAAAAGAAGCTGCAGAAGCGGATTCACAGCAGCGAGCGCGGGGTCAAGTCGTATCAGTATTTTCTGCTGCGGGTATTGATCTTTATTGTCGTGGTTTGGGTGCTGTTCTTCAAGATCATCGGCATCGTGATCAATCCGACCGAGGATATGTATCCGCGTGTGGATGCAGGCGATATGGTGCTGTTCTACCGGCTCGACCGTGACGTTTCGGCACAGGATGTCATCGTGATCGAGAAATCGACGCCGGATCAGTCGGAGCCGCAGATCATGGTGCTGCGCGTTGTTGCTGTCACCGGCGATACCGTGGAGATTTCGGACGGCGAACGTCTGATCGTCAACGGCAACACGATGATCGAGAAGAATATCTTCTATCCCACGCCGCGCTATGAGGGCTTTGTCGAGTATCCGCTCACGCTCGGCGAGGATGAATGCTTCGTCCTGGCGGACAGCCGCGACGGCGGCAGCGACAGCCGCTATTTCGGCGTCGTGAAAAAGAGCGAGATCCTCGGCTCGGTCATCACCATCGTTCGTCGAAATCAGCTCTAAGCGTCAACAAATAATCTTGAATTCGCACAAAACAGTCATCATTATTGACGGTTTTATAGATACACGGCGTGGTATACTGACCGTGGAAACCGAAAAAGCGGCAAGCTGCCGCAAAAGAGTTTACCGAAGAAAGGAGGAACAGGCAAATGGAAACGCGTACTGATGATTTCCACAACCCCGAGCCGCATAAAGCAACACCGAAGTCGGTGATCAGCGCCGTGCTTGGGCGGGTTTCCGGGCTTGGCACCTCTTTGCTTTCGCTGCTGTCGGGCCTGCTCGCAGCTGTTCTGATTCTGTATTCGGGCTATGTGCTGTACGATACGTTCTATACCTCCGAGTCCGCGCGTTCGAGCTGGGATCTGCTGCAGTATAAGCCGGAGATCATCGACGACAGCCCGACGCCGCTTTCCGGCGAAAATCTGTTGACGACGATCAACAGCCAGTATCGCGCGTGGCTGACAATTGAGGATACGAACATCGACTACCCGATGGTGCAGGGCGAGAACGATCTGTACTACGCGAGCCACGACATCTACGGCAATGTGTCCCTGACCGGCGCGATTTATCTGGCGGCCGGCAACAACGGCGATCTGTCCGATTCCTACAACATCGTATACGGTCACCACATGGACAACGGCGCGATGTTCGGCGCGCTCGACGCGTACACCGATGAAACATACTACAACAGCCACCGCGAAGGCATTATCGTTTCGCGCTCGGCGGTGTTCGAGCTCTATGCGTTCGCAGTCGTCAAGACCGACGCCTACCAGAGCCGGATCTACTCGGTCGGCGACCGTATGGACGAGGTAATTGATTTCATCTCGACGGCGGACGGCACGGGCGATACGACGACGCTGTTCTACGATCCGGTGACGGCGGATGAGGCAACGAAGGTTGTGGCGCTTTCCACCTGCGCAGCGGCGAACACAAACGGACGCTTGGTCGTGTTCTTCGCTGCCAAGCAGCGGAATCTGATCACGGTCGAGGCGCAGGGCTATGAGGGCACGTATGATGCGCTGCCGCACAGCCTGACCTATACAACAAACTACCCGGACGATACCGTTGTGGAATTCTCCACCGACGGCGGCGTGACCTGGTCGACGCAGACGCCTTCGATCAAGGACGCCGGCGAGGTTGAGGTGCAGATTCGTGTGACGAACGATACCTACGGCCGCGCGACCACGAGCGTTACGCTCAAGGTGAACCCGGCGCCGGTAACGGTGCGGGCAACGGATTCCGAAAAGGTCTACGGCGAAACCGATCCGTCCTTTGCGGCGACGGTCGAGGGCGTGCTGGACAATGCGACGATTGCATACACCGTGACGCGTCCCGGCGCAGGCGTCGACGAGAACGTCGGCTCGTACCCTGATGCCATCGTGCCATCCGGCGACGAGCGGCAGGGCAACTATACGGTGACGTTCGTTCCGGCGGACTTCACGATCCATTCGGCGCGGACGATGGTTCTCAGCGTGACCGGCTATGAGGGCGTTTACGACGCCGAATCGCATCCGGTGAGCGCGGTGCCGAGCGTGCCCGAGGGTACGACGATCGAGTATTCGACCGACGGCGGCAATACATGGACGACGGAAGTTCCCGCGATCCGGAATGTCGGCACGGTCGATGTACTGGTTCGCGCAACGAACCCGAACTATGAGACGGTTACGGCTTCGACGACGCTGACTGTCACGCCGAAGGCGGTCACGGGGAGCGCGAACCCGGCAAGCAAGGTTTACGGCACGGACGATCCGCGCTTCAGCGGCACCGTCAGCGGTACCGTCGATGATTTCAGGATCGAGTATACGGTTGCACGTCCCGGCGCAGGCGCCGACGAGGATGTGAACACGTATGATGATGCAATCGTTCCGAGTGGCAAACAGACGCAGGGCAACTACACCGTCACGTTCATTCCGGCAGACTTCGAAATCACGCCGGCCGATACGCTGACGCTGGAGGCAACCGGTCATGACGGCGTCTATGATGCGCAGGCGCACGCCGTCGAAGCGACGGTGAATGTACCCGCCGGCACGGTGATCGAGGATTCGACCGCCGACGGCGCGACGG
>ODAI011729786.1_pt1 | contig 11773 bp, 13 predicted proteins | sample 1539321 | NCBI WGS metagenome assembly ODAI01 (sample SAMN02144231, study PRJEB22623) | gut metagenome | biome: sheep rumen | host: Ovis aries | place: New Zealand
GACGAAGAGGCCCAGCACACCGACGAGGACTTCCTCTACGCCATGGAGATCGGCATGCCCCCCACCGGCGGCATCGGCTACGGCATCGACAGACTCACCATGCTCCTGACCGACAGCGCAGCGATCAGAGATGTACTGCTGTTCCCGACCATGAAGACCATCAAGGATTAACCGCAACATACTGTATAAACGCTGGCCAAAAACCACTATATGTGGTGACTTTCGGCAAAGAAAACCATTTTAGTACAGCGCAGGTACATCTTTACGATGTCCCGGCGCCAACTGATTTGGACAAGAATGATGTAAATAGCGAATGCGAAGGCATTCTCCACGAAGAGATATTTTTCTGGGAAACCGGAAAATATCTCTTTTTTTTCTTTGATATAGTCAGCAACCAGACAAAACAAGGAGGAAAAAACAATGAGAGTATCTTTTGATGATTACGACCCTTATGCCGGAAACAGAGATCTGCAGCTACTGGGAGCAAAGATGAGAGAAAAAAAGAACGCCCCCTCCAGAAAGATCTATGTCCGCTATACCGATGGGGCCGAGATGTATTCGATGAGCAGACACTCCTTTATGAAGCTTGCCGCTGAAGCAGGTGCTGTCCGCAAGATCAACCGGCTCTCTCTGGTCAATACGAAAATCTTCGAGGAGTATATCGAGTCATTTGCAATTTAGGAAGTTTAGGAATACAGAGCTGAAACGCTGAATGGTGAGGATGAGAAAAATGGCAAAGGTTATCACAGTCGCTAACCAAAAAGGAGGAGTAGGCAAGACAACGGTCGCCGCAAATCTGGGCATCGGACTTGCCATGGAAGGGAACCGGGTGTGCCTGATCGACTCGGATCCGCAGAGCAGCCTGACCATCAGCTTGGGTTACCCGAATCCCGACGGGATCAAAAACACACTGGCCACGATCATGATGAATATCATTAATGAGGAGGATTTTGCTTTTGACTGCGGCATCCTGCATCACGAGGAAGGCATCGATCTGATTCCCGCAAACATGGAGCTCTCCGGCCTCGAGGTCTCCCTGTCCAACGTTATGAGCAGAGAGATGATTCTCAAGGAATATATCGAAATGATCCGCGATTACTACGACTGGGTCATCATCGACTCTATGCCTTCCCTGGGCGTCATGACGATCAATGCGCTTGTAGCCGCAGACATCCTGATCGTCCCCGTGAACGCCGCCTACCTCCCCGTCAAAGGACTGGAAATGCTTCTCCGGACGATCTCCGTCGTCAAGAAGCGGCTCAACAAGAAACTTTCCATCGAAGGAATCCTGATCACCATGGTTGACTACCGCACGAATTATGCCAGAGACATAACGAAAATGCTGCAGGAAACCTATGGATCCACTATAGGTGTCATGGACTCCTTTATCCCCTTCTCAGTGAAGGTGGCCGAGGCAAGCTCTGAAGGAATCAGCGTATTCCGCTACGCCCCCAAGTGCAAAGCGGCGGACGCCTTCACGAGACTGACAAAGGAGGTCACCGGCTATGAAGTCTAAGGTCAGAGCAGGACAGAAAATCAAACTGACCAGTGTTAGCGAACTGCTCGGCGTAGGAAATGAGGAAACTGCTCTTGATATAGAGATTGAAAAGATCCGTCCCTTCAACAATCATCCCTTCAAGGTCCTGGACGATGACAAGATGCAGGATCTCATGGAAAGCATTGGAAATTGTCCGCCTGATGTGGTTGCGTAGCGGATTTAGAATTAATTACAACTTTAAATAAAAAGAATCGTGCAGTTACATCGCGAAAGCTATCCGCTGATGACAGAGGAAGATGTCGTCAAGCTGGTTTATCAGGGACAGATGGGCGGGGGATATCTGATCAGTTCACAGGAACAGGCACTTCAGCTGCTGAAGGAGGAGATGGAAGAGCTGAAAGCAGATGAAAACGAGCCGTTGATAGAAAGGGTCAGCAGGGAATGGTTCAGGCTTAATCTACGCCCTGCAAAGGCCAAAGGCATAAAAGAAGACATCGCGTATATGCTCTACGAATCAACGAAGAAACCCGTTGACACTGACACACTAAAGATCGCCAACCATTGTAGGCATTTAGACCGTTCAGAGCAGATGTTCGAGGCGGTATATCGGATGCTTGACGAAGAAGACCACCCGCCGTATCACTCCGCGCAGTATTGGAATGCTTATCATCCTGCCTATCGGGTGCTTCACTGGAGTTTCCAAAAACTCATTTTCTATGACGAAGTTCAGGAAAAGGAGTGGCGAAGAACCATTAATAAAGAAGTATTGGAGCGACTCTCTAAATTTGGAGACAGGAGTCATTAACCGGATAGCATTTCCTCTCGCTCCTTGATGAACTGAATAAAAGGGGAATACTGGTTACTACTATTCACACCAACGGCTGGTTTGTGAATAAGTTGATGTACTTGAGAAGGAGTTTTACTGATCCCATCAACATCTGATTTTCTGAGCTGACGGATAACTGGAAATAACAGGCATTGCCATGCCAGGACATAAATGAAAAGAGCTTTACGCATTCTGGAGCACAGATGATGCTCTGGATTGTGGGAGGCTCTTTTTTGTATACAATCATTTATTCACAAACAAGGAGGTATCATAATGAAAAAACAAACGACCAACCACAAGGCTGAAAGGTTACACAGGTTCGCCAATTCGCTAAGCAATAATCTTAATGAACTCTGTGCCGGTCCGCCGGAGAATTCCTTTGACGCCTGGCTCCGGAAACGCTTTTATCCCGTACTGGCAGTATGGCATGTGATGCCCTTAGGCATCAATGAGGAGATGTACGAAAGCAGGCATGCGGAGCTTTTGGAGGGAAAACAGGAAAACGAATATGATGCGTGGCTAAGGGACAGGTTTTATCCGATCGTGGCGTGCTTTACGCTTCCTGATAGCTGCTGGTGTAAGATGAGAGTGCCGGATACCAGCCCGGATACTCGTGGGCAGAACTAAAAGAGGGCATTGGAGGATGACGAAATTCGGGAATGAAAGTATAATAGATTAGAATAGCACCCCCTCATAACATCCTAAATAACGGAGGAACAAAACATGAGTAAATTTGCAAAACAATTAACGGCGATGCTACTGTCAGGCATGCTGGTCATAGGATCAGCATTTGGCAGTGTTTTTGCGGCTGAAATGGATGCCGGTCCTGGCCAGACATCTGCTGTGGCGGTTGAAGAGGCTGCTGCTATAGGGGAAGGATCTGAAAAAACCGTGGACGCGGCGGAGACATCAGAAGCTATATCTGAGGAAGAAGCGACTGATGAGAGCGCAACTGCTGACGATGCAATTATCGACGAAGTTTCTGAAAAAGAAGAGGAAGCTTTGGCGGAGACGCCTGAAGAGAATGAGGCAGATACTGTCTGGGAAGCCAATCAGGAGGAAGATGAGGCTGCTATTACTGAGGATACCGAACAGGAAGATGCCGGGGCAGATTCTGTAAGGAACATCGAAGAGGAAACCTCCGAGCCGGTTGATTCAGTAGAGACTGTAGAAGAAGTTTCGGATCCGATAGAGGAGACTGATGCGGAATCTGAGGAAGAGACGGAAGAGGGGGAAGTTGCAACAGAAGCAGAGGCAGCTTCTGATATGGCAGAATCAGATAATACAGAAACTGTTCCGGAGCAGGAAGAAGACATCCAGACAGGCGTTGATGCACAGGATGCAGCAGATGAGCAGGACGCCATGGAAGGACAGGAAGCTGCAGATGAAGCATATGATTTGACGGGAACTGAGGCTCCGGCGGAGACAGAAACGATTTCTTCGGATGCCATGATGGATGTGGTTTCTTCTGGAACGTGCGGGGATAATCTGACATGGACGTTGGACGATGAGGGAACCCTTACTATCAGTGGAACGGGGGAGATGAGCGATTATGGCTCATCCTCTGACATCCCATGGTATTCTTCCCGCTCGTCTATCAAAACTGTTATTGTTCAAGATGGTGTTACAAGCATTGCGATTGGTGCATTTTATGGTTGTAGCAGTCTTACCAGCATCACGATTCCGGATGGAATAACAAGCATTGAATATGATACATTTCAAGGATGCAGCAGCCTTATGAGCATCACGATTCCTGACGGGGTGACAAGTATTGGAAGTGGTGCATTTGAGAGTTGCAGCAGCCTGACCAGCATCACGATCCCGGATGGTGTAATGAGCATCGGAGATAGATCTTTTTACTTTTGCAGCAGTCTTACCAGCATCACGATCCCGGGCAGCGTGACAAGCATTGGGAAAGAGGCATTTTATTATTGCGAAAGCCTTACCAGCATCACGATTCCGGACAGCGTGACAAGTATTGGAGAGTCTGCATTTGAGAGTTGTAGAAGCCTTACCAGCATCACGATCCCAGATGGAGTGAAGAGCATTAAAAAGAGGTGTTTTTGCTATTGTGAAAGCCTTACAAGTGTTACGATTCCTGATAGTGTGAAAAGTATTGAGAGTTGGGCATTTAATGCATGCGGCTTTTCCAGCATCACGATTCCTGACGGCGTGACAAGCATTGTGGATGCATTTGATAATTGCAGCAACCTTATAAGCATCACAATTCCTGAAGGCGTGACAAACACTGTTTCATTTGCTAATTGCTACAGTCTTACCAGCATCACGATTCCTGACGGAGTAACAAGGATTTCTCAATCAGCATTTTATGGTTGCAGTAGCCTTACAAGTGTGACGATCCCAGCCAGCGTGACAAACATTGGGAGTAGTGCATTTGAGCGTTGTAGCAGCCTTATGAGCATCACGATTCCTGACGGGGTGACAAGTATTGGGAGTAGTGCATTTGAGCGTTGTAGCAGCCTGACCAGCATCACGATCCCGGATGGTGTAACCGGAATCGAAGACAGATCCTTTAGATCTTGCAGCAGTCTTACGGGCATCACAATTCCAGATGGCGTAACAACAATTGGGAATTATGCATTTGAAGGATGTAGCAACCTTACTGATGTTTATTTCACCGGTTCAAGAGAAAAGTGGAATCAGATAGATATAGGTACAAGTAATAATAAACTGATTAACGCAATTATCCATTGTGCAGATGACATAGCCGTCACTGAAATCATCTTAGAGAAAACATCTGTCAGCATTATATCTGGCGAAACCCTTCAGTTGCCATTCACTGTAGCACCCACCAACGCAACGATTCAGTCCGTCAGATGGAACAGCAGCGATGAACAGGTCGCAGTGGTTAACGCTCAAGGAATAATAAAAGGTTTGGGATCAGGAACTGCAACGATCACCGCGACGGCGGTGGACGGCAGCGGAGTTACTGCAGCTTGCATAGTAACAGTTATTCCTGGTATTTCAATCGAGAATGCGACAGTTTCCGGTCTCACCTCGAACACCTACACAGGAGAGGCTCTTACTCCGACACCAATAGTGGTGCTCGATTCTACAACGCTTGAACTAAACACGGATTATACCGTATCCTACTCCAACAACACTAACGTTGGCACAGCGACCGTAACGATCACTGGCAAGGGCAACTACACCGGCACCAAAACTGCAACTTTCACCATCAACAAGGCCTCTATTAGTTCTGCTACTGTCAGCGGCATGTTGGCGAAGACTTACACAGGCAGTGTCATCACCCAGTCGCCGACTGTAACAGTAGGCGAACGAACGTTGATTTCTGGAACGGACTATAGTCTCAGTTACAAAGACAACATCAACGTCGGCACGGCGACAATTACGATCACCGGTATGGGCAACTATACTGGCGTGACATCAGCCACTTTCACCATCAATGCGGCCTCTGTCAGTGTAGCTACCGTCAGCGGCTTGTCGGCCAAGACCTTTACTGGAAGTACCATCACTCAGACGCCGACTGTAACAGTAGATGAAAGAAATCTGGTTTCCGGAACGGACTATAGTCTCAGTTACAAAGACAACACCAACGCAGGAACGGCAACAGTGACGATCACCGGTATGGGCAACTACACCGGCACAGCAACAGCCACATTTAAGATCAACCAAGCAGCTCAATCCATCACCGCGAAAGCTTCCGCATCCACCATCGCCGTTGGAAAAACAGCGACAGTTTCCATCACAGGAGCTAAGGGCACTAAGTCATATAAGTCCTCGAATACGGATGTTGCGACAGTTACCTCCGCCGGCAAAGTGACTGCGAAAAAGGTCGGCGCGGTAACCATCACCGCAACGTCGGCTGCGACTGCAAACTACAAGGCTGCCTCCAAAACAGTCAAGATTATGGTGGTCCCTGCGGCGACAACCACGCTGAAGGCTGAAAACCAGGCAACCGGTATCAAGCTCACATGGAAGAAGGTCACCGGGGCTAACGGATATAAGGTCTACCGCGGGTCCACCCTGGTGAAGACCATAACATCTGGCTCCACTGTCACGTATACAGATACGAAAGCCAACACGAACGGTACGAAATACACCTTCAAGATCGTTGCAAAGGCGGCCACAGGCGACAGTACACTGAGCAAATCGCTGGTGACCTACCGCGTTGCCCGTCCGGCCATTTCTTCCGCGACGAACTCCACGGCTGGAAAGATGACTGTCAAATGGGTTAAAAACGCAAAGGCTACCGGCTATCAGATCCAGTACAGCACGAGCAAGACATTTGCCTCTGGCAACAAAGCTGTGTCCGTGACAAGCGCCTCTACCGTCTCGAAGGTAATCGGGAGCCTCACGAAGGGCAAGACCTACTACGTGAGGATGAGGACTTACAAGACCGTCGGAAGTACAAAGTACTGGTCCGCGTGGAGCGTGGCGAAGACTGTGAAGATCACGAAATAAGGTGACGAAATAACACATCAGATCCAGACAATTCTACTTACATGTAAACAACATATACCCCGGAGGGCAGCAATACTCTCCGGGGTATAGCATTGGTACGAAGCTTTTTTGTTAAAATATCTGCCCAATCGGTTTCCAGTGATTATCCGCCATATCGATGGCAAATTCCGTATTGTTGATATACAGCCGATTATCCTTGTCCCGGACGAAGCCCCAATGGAGACCATGTTTGTTAGCGTAAATCTTGAAGGCGTTGAATTTGTTTTCAATCTGGATATCGATGTTTTTATCCTTTCCCTTTGACTCGCCGCCCTTGGTTTCGATCACCCATATGGTGCCGTCTTTCTTCATGACAATATAATCCGCATAGAACAACCACTGATGGTTCAGACCGTCCAGATACACGATGGAGAAATACTGCTGGCCGGTATCACCGTTTTTATACACCCATTCGATATCATCCCGGCCTTCGCAGAACACAAAGAACATTAAGGCTCTTCTGTGACCTTTCATCTTTCATGTCTGCATATTGCTTTGCAAAAGCATCGTACAATAGACCAACTATTTCCCCAGCGGCAACTGAAACTTCCAACTCCTTCTTAAGAGTAGCATTTTCCTTCTCAACGAGGAAATTCATCCGATAATATTCTTTCTCCAGATCGGCCAGCTTAATGACCTCCGGATCGCCGCCGGGCTGTTCCATATCATACACAAAGAACTCCTGGAAGTTACATGTAACAATCCATCGAGGCCTCTGTGAATATGGAAGGTTCATCGAATACCTCTGAGCCTGTTGAAATGGGGTCAAAAATGTTCCATCCGACTGTTTAATAGGTTTAGTCAGACTCTTCCCTATAGACTTCTGCTCAATCATAACGTGAGTATCAGGAATCATTCCATCAATGAAGCTGGTGTTATCAAGATGCACCTGATCCTCAAAGAAAATGAACTGTTCAGGATGCTCTATGCCGTATACATCCCGGAGAAGAGATAACCAGAAGGGCTGCGAGTGACCCTTCTCATAGCCTTTATCCTTCCAGTATTCTGCAAATTTTTTTGCTGCAATGCCCTGTTTCGTAGCCATTGTACTGTCCTCTTACTATTTTTAAGCTACCTGATACCGCTTCAGATTTTCAAGAAGCTTCTTCTGTCTCTCAACTTCCAACGACATTCATCAGCTTCACTCTTTTATTTAAAATCTCTTTGCAAATCATAATCCATATCTTCATCATCTCTAAGTTCAGATAGTTCCTTCTGCAACTGCCTGATCTGCTCTTCTATCTTTTCCCTTCTCAACTTCCTAAGATCCTTTTCGGTCTTATCTGTAATTGCACGCGGAAATGTCCATTTCCACATATCGTATTCGTGCAAAATGCCCGATCTTTCCTCCTCTGTGGAAGCATCCTTAAGCTCTACGTCAACCTGTCGGCATTCCTTCTCCCACTCGTCTAGATAGCTGTTCATGCTACCCATAAAGCCATTTCCAAACATCAATAATAATTTTCCGTCAATACGCCTTACCTTCAAGTCATACAATTTCTCCATCTCAAAGAATGCATACATAGCCCCAAGAAAGTTAGAAACCACAGGATCCGTAAGCGCCAGTGTCTCAACCCCTAGGGCAGAAGCAATCGACTTTAGCAATTCCGGTTTTGGTTTACGTGCTCCATTTTCATACTTCTGTACACGATCCCCGTTAAGACCAATCTTATCCCCAAGCTCAGCCTGCGTCATGCCTATGGAGTCTCTAATCTCTTTTATTCGTTGGCCAACCCTATCGGCAGCCGTACTATCGTTGAAGTCCATCGGATCCAATCCGAACGGATTAGCTACCATTAACATGAAATTACCTCCGTGCCTCAGATACATCTAATTATATGAATCTTCTTGATATTATCACAATTACTTGTAAGCGAAAAGTACAGGGAGGGACAGCTAGCATATACAAGGTATAAAAAGTACATTTATGGGCTTGCAAAAGCACATTGTCTATGATATATTATAAGAACATATTTGTACCTTTTCAAGCACTTACGGAGAATCGTATGGATATTAACACCTTTTTACCAGAATTCGCAGATGTTCTACTACCTAAAGATCTGCAGATAATCCTCCACGTAGGGCGTAACACTGTATACAGGCTCTTAGATGACGGAAGTATCAAATCCATAAAGGTAGGGAACTGCTATCGTATCCCTAAAATGAATCTTTTTGATTATCTTTACCCAGATAATCAGACCAGAAAGGAGGCTCTTAATGAATAAAGAAAAGATCACCGTATCATTAGAAATTTTAATCTTGAATGACCTTCTTCGTGCCAAAGTGATCGATAAGGACATTTACGATAAGGCTGTCCAGAAGATCGAATCTGTAAAAGCACCAAAGGCGGTTAATCAGACCCTGGTAACAGCCACTGCATAAAAAACACAGCAAGCTATCTCTCTCCCTCCGTCACAAAGAAGTAAAGGACTTATGCAAATCGCTCAATGCTGTAGCCCCTATGCCGGATATGGAAGAAAACACCTTCATTATATCAGAGGTTACTAATGACAGGAAAAGCCGCAATATATCATTTTACAGACAAAAGTACTCATAGACCCAAAATCTACAGAGATCAGCTGAATGCCCTCAAAGCATATGCTGGCTCTGTAGGTTTTGATATGGTCGATATTTTCTGTGATATGAGTCTAAAGCGATTTGAAAGAACCGAATTTGATCGTTTTCTCTCATGTTCTGAGCAGTATGATGCATTAATTACAAAAGATTTTTACCATATTTCAAAGAATACGGGGAAGTGCATAGGTATCCTGCAGGAGTTGAGAAAAAAGGGACTACAAATCTACTCGGTTGAAAATGGCAACTATATCCCGGAAGATCCGCCACTTGACAAGGTTCTTAGAGTTGCATCTTATACCTGTATACATGGTACTCCTGATGAAATGAGAGAGGTCCTTCCAGTCAAAAATGATATCCTTAAGCTTTTTACAGCGAAGAAAACGAACTGGATCCTCACTGATCAGTACATCGATCAAAGCCCTCATCAGAGAGACCGGGAACAGGCTCAATTGAAGATACTTCTGGATAATAGGGACAAATATGATATTTTGCTCGTCCATAATCTGAATGACATTCACTGGAGGACAGCAAATTTCTGCAAAATACGTGACCAGCTTCATATGGACATATATTCATTACAGGAAGGCCTATTAAGATATCGCACGAGGATAACAGCATGACCATAGCAGAGACAATAAAAGCAAGACTATCTCCAGGATGTACAGATACAGTACGTGCCGCTATATATGCCAGAGTATCTACTGACAACGAGGGGCAGAAAGAATCCTGCTCAAACCAGGTTGCTCTTGCAAAAAGTTATATTGCGGATCATCCGAACATTCATATTCTCGGGACATATATCGATGATGGCATTTCTGGAAAAAATGATTTCACCAGACCGCAGTATAACGAGATGCTTCAGCAGCTCTCCATGAACAGATTTGACCTGATTATAACTAAATCGCTGTCCCGCCTTAACCGTGACGAGTTAAATTCGCTTATGCTCAACAGTATGCTTGTAGAGCATAATGCCACCGTCCTCACCTTAGAAGATTATCAAATCCATGACTTTGAGGATATGAATTCAGCCCTCCTTCATAGTGTCAAATATGCCATGGATGCTCAATTTGTTAAACAGCAGAGCATTAACGGGAGGAAGACACAAGAACTTCGTTGTGAACGCAAGGAACTCAGTGCAAAGGACTGCTCTTACGGATATGACTGGAACCGTGATGGTAAAACCATCACTATAAACAAAGAACAGGCGGATGTCGTTCGTAGAATCTTTGAGGAATATGTTTATCGTAATGGTACCCCGGCATCCATACAGAGAATGCTTGAGCAGGAAGGTATCACTGTCTGTGGGCGGACAGTTTCCAATATCATCTCTGATGAAAGGTATATCGGAAAATTCTATATTAACAAACGGACTACTAAGCTCGGAACAGGACGCACAAAATCTAAACGTATTTCACTTCCCAAGGAACAATGGGTCCTCTGTGAGCGGCCAGATCTTCAGATAGTGGACACAGATCTGTTTGAAATGGCACAGCGCATTCATCGGACACGAATAACCGTATATGAAAAGCCGGATAAAAAGACTACCCAGGCACGTTTTCAAGGTACTCACAAATATGCCGGCAAAATTTTTTGCCCTGTCTGTGGCAAGCCATACCAGTTTGGATATGCAGACAGAAAGAAATTACTCCCTATATATCGGATAAAAAGCCATGCGGAGTGCCCAAATCCGGTAGTAAGGATCTATGAAGCCGATCTTGAAGAAATCACAAAGCAGGCTCTCAAGCAGACTATAAACCAACAGGATGAAGTCTATAGCTCAATAGAACAGCTCCTGACGGACATTGTCGAGAAATCTCAAAACTATGGTGACGACATTGAAAAGATGAAGAAGCAGCGCGCATCTCGAGAGAAGCAATTAAATAACCTTATTGATCAGCTCTCTGAAGATGATCTCACTAATGCGGCAAAAGCCCGTATAAAGCTTAAAATAAACCAGATTACAGAAGAAACAGACAAACTGACAGAAGCAATCCAAGATAAAGAATCCAATAGTCTGGATGAATCGTTTATCTCAGAAAAATTAGAAAACATTCATGCCGCAATAACAGATCTTCGAAACTTTACCAGCATCGACAGAGATAGGATCCTCAACTATATCGATCGTATCTATATACAGGCCAATGAAGATATTGAGATTATTCTCAAGTCCGGCCAGGTAATAACTGTAAAACAACAAATAGATTTCTCCGATGGAAATACTGTAGGCAAGAAGGTAATCCAAGATGTCCTGTATTCATAGCCTGGACCATATCAATGGCCTCGCTCCCCCTGACCTCTCCGACGATGATCCGGTCCGGCCTCATGCGCAGGGCCGACCGGATCAGGTCCCGTATGCTGATGGGCCGGCAGCCTTCCACATTGGCATA
>ODAI013873230.1_pt1 | contig 11771 bp, 13 predicted proteins | sample 1539321 | NCBI WGS metagenome assembly ODAI01 (sample SAMN02144231, study PRJEB22623) | gut metagenome | biome: sheep rumen | host: Ovis aries | place: New Zealand
ACTTGGACATCAATCCAGTATAATAATGCACTTGATATATCCGAGCAAACCGATGAAGCTGCAATAGCAAAAGCAGAGGCAGAATATCAGCAAAAGACAAGAGAGATTGAAAATAAAGATAAGCAAATCGATAGTATGATAAAACTTTTAGATACAGAGCATAGCGCATTGCAAACGGAATACGAATCAGTAAAATCAGTTATAACAAAGAATACTGAAAGAACTCTGAAAATTTATTCTGCATAATTTTATAAATAAATCTTAATGAGCGCAAAATTTGTTCTTCATTGTTTTTATGTTAACATGTAAAAACAAATGAAAGGACAAAAATGAGATTAGATAGCATTTCCCCGTTTAAAATTTTAGATAAAGTACATGATGTAATTTATAAATCTGCTGATAGAGTTTTATCGAAATTAGAACGAACTCCGGCTAACGACGAAGTTATTAGTGCGGTAAAAGAAGTAAAACCGTTTTATAACAAATTTATTCCAAAGTATTTTCGTAAAACTTCAAAGGTAGAATTTTATGAAAATTCAAATATAAAAAAATCTGAAATTATTGTTAACAATAAAGGTGTAATTATAAAAACAGAGCTATTTGATAAGTCCGGTAATAGCACTTATTTTGAAACTTATAATCCAAAAACCAAAATGGGCTTTGTACGTACAAAAACAGATAACGGTATTATTGAACAGACAACTTTGGGTAATACAACAATTAAAATTAACAGGTACAATACTTTAAATCAGTTGACTTACCTTGAAAAATACGACCCAAAAATGAATAAAAGAATTATTAAAACATTTTCTCCAAACAGTGAATGTCATACAGAGTACTTGGGTTCTGAAATTTCTTATATGTACGAAAAAAAATCTGATAGTTCCGTATATGAAGAAATAACAAATTTTAAAACAAATCAAAAACTTACAAAAACAGGACGCAAAGTTTTGTCTCACGGCAGCAGGTCAAAACATTCGCAGCTAACTTCCGTAAATATAAAACTTAAAGACGGTTTGGAATATTTATTCGAAAGAATAGAAGAAAACGGTACTCCATATTTTATGCGTAAACAACGTCTTGCAGGTGAAAATGCGGCTGAAACAAGATATTTTTCAGCACCGGAAATGCGTGAGATTTTATCAAGATTTGAAAAAGCAATGAAAAATGGTAGTATTATATCTATAAATGAATAATAAAATTTATCAATAAAAAACCCGATACATTTGCTGTATCGGGTTTTTCAATGCTTATTTATCAATTATGCACCGATTTGGCTCATAACTTCTTCTGCAAAATTATCTTGTCTTTTTTCCAAGCCTTCACCAAGCATATATCTTGTGAAAGAAAGAACAGACAATTTACCTTCGATTAATTGGCCGATTGTAATGTCAGGGTTCTTGATGAACGGTTGTTCAAGCAAGCATTTACCTGCCATTAATTTGTTTACACGACCTTCAACAATCTTAGCTCTGATTTGCTCAGGTTTCTTCAACAAATCTTCTTTACCCATTTCAATTTCAGTTTCATGGTCTATAACTGATTGAGGAATTTCATTTCTTGAAATGAATTCAGGAGCGCTTGATGCAATATGTAAACAAATATCGTTCATTAATTCAGCATCTTTTTTATCTGTTTGGATAAGAACGCCGATTTTGCCGTTGTGAATGTAGCTTGCAGTATTGCCTTCGTAACGAACAAATCTTCTAAATGTGATTTTTTCACCGATAGAAGCGATTTTTTCTTTAATTACGTCAGCAACAACTTTACCGCATTTTGGGCAAGTTGAATTTAAGAAAGAATCAACATCGCTAGGGTTACCTTTTGCAACACCTTCAGCTAAGCAGCTTGCTAATTCTTTAAATTCTTCATTTTTAGCAACAAAGTCTGTTTCACAGTTAACTTCAACTAAAGCACCGCAATCGTCAAGTATAGCTGATGCTACAAGACCTTCAGCAGCAATTCTGCCCATTTTCTTGTCTGCAGATGCAATACCTTTTTGACGAAGAACTTCCATTGCTTTTTCCATATCGCCGTCAGTTTCAACTAATGCTTTTTTAGCATCCATCATACCTGCGCCGGTTTTATCACGAAGTTCTTTAACCATTTGAGCTGTAATATTCATTTATTATCTCCTTATTATTAAAAACGTTAAATCATTAAGACGTTAGACGTTAAGTTCTTTGCTTTATTTAATTAAAACCTGATAAGAACTTATCGTCTAATAGTCTTAAAGTCTTATCGTCTTAGATTATTCTTCAACCTTTGCTTCTTCAGCCGGAGCTTCAACGCCGGCATCTTCAGCTTTGATTTCTTCAATCTTATTTTTAGTGTTAGCGTTGTTTTCTCTCAACTGTTTACCTTCTAATACAGCGTCAGCCAATTTAGAAGTAATAAGTTTGATTGAACGGATAGCATCATCATTACCCGGAATGATGTAATTAATACCGTCCGGATCAGCATTTGTATCAGCTAAACAAACAACAGGAATGTTTAATTTGTTAGCTTCTTGGATAGCAATAAGTTCTTTACCTTGGTCGATAATGAAAATCAAATCAGGTAAACCTCTCATATCCTTGATACCGCCTAAAGTCTTGCTTAATTTACCTAATTGTCTGTTTAATTGAGCAATTTCTTTCTTAGGTAATTTTTCTGCATGACCTGAAGACATAAATTCTTCTAATTCTTTTAACTTATTAACACGACCTCTGATAGTTTCAAAGTTAGTAAGCATACCGCCTAACCATCTTCTGTTGATGTAGTATGCACCTGCTCTTTTAGCTTCCTCAGCTACAACTTCAGCTGCCTGTTTTTTAGTACCTACAAATAGAATGTTTTTATTTCTTGCAGCAAATTCTCTAACAACTGCATAAGCTTCATCCAATAAATCTGTGGTTTTACGTAAATCAATAACGTAAATACCGTTTCTTGCACCGTAAATATACGGTTTCATTTTGGGGTTCCATCTTTGTGTTTGGTGTCCGAAATGTACACCTGCTTCTAAAAGTTCAATCATAGATGCTGTTGGCATCGGTTTTCTCCTTATGTTTTAATGTATTGTACTACGGGCTAAATGGTTTCATCCGTTTTAAAATTTATACAATATAAAGTGTAAATCTCAAACTATCGGCGAGTTTTGGGTTATTCCTAATCGCCATTCCGGACTAGGGCTGTGCCTATCAAACACAATTAGCCACCAATAAAGTACCATGAACATGTTTATTGTGCAAATTTCCGTAATATTTAGTTACAAATAAGCAATTCTATGGCTTTATTGTTTTTATTTCGTTGAAAAACATTATATATTCTGTTATAATGTCTGCATAATAAGGAGTAAAAATATGGCTGATTTAATGATTAAAGAAATTACTGAATTTGTAGAAGATGAAAAAGATAAATCAAAAGTCATATTTTGTGATATTGACGGCAAAGAAACAGAAATCGTTTTGGAAGGTTCAGGAAAAATCAGAATTCCTGTTGAGGTTTAGTATAAATATTATGGTATTTTTTCGATGATTTCTTTTGAGGTGGCGATATATATAGCATGCGTTCTGTCGTTTGCATTTAGTTTTTTAAATATTTTTGCCAAATGCGCTTTAACTGTGTGATAGCTGAGATATAATTTTTGTGCGATTGTTTTATTACTGTATCCTTGGGCAGTCATGGACAGGATTGCTAACTCTGTTTCGCTAAATTTGCTATTCTTACTTTCCATTAAAAATTTCTCCAATGTATAATTTTAATCCACAATTATATTTTAAATTGTTTATATTTAAAATCAACGATTTAATTAATTTTATATCCAAAATATTTTTACAATTAATATATTTTAATAAATTATTTACGTCACATACATGATGATTTTTTGAAAATAAACATTATAATATCTGTATGAGAAAATTAGTTGTATTGTCTTTAATTTTATTTTTAAGTTCGACGACCTGTTACGGAGCTTTTTTCAAAAAGAATTCCGACCAAAATGTTGACACGTCAAAAGGATATGTTGGGACATTGCCTGATTTAACCACGGAGCACCAACCGAGTGATACAAATGTTGCACCGCCGATATTTGATTCCACTCAGGAATTTCATTCTCAAAATGCAATAAAACCTATTCCCAGAGATGATCCGGCTTTTGTTAATATAATTTTGAAAAAAGATAAAACATCACAATATATAATGGATATTCAAGAATTTATTGATATGCTTGAACAGATATATGATGCAATTGAAGATGAAGAGCCGACACAGCGTTTTAATGCAAAAGTTTACTTCTTTAATTCAAGTGCCGATTATTTTAAAGATAAGTATGAATCAAGACCTGAAAGCGGATACGTGTCTTATAAACAAATTTTAAAATTAAGTGATGAAGCAAAAGAAGTATCAAAACTTCGCTCTGAAGCGGAAAAGTACAAAAGATATTTGGCGTACACGGATACAGGTTCTGAGTACAGTAAAAACAATATTAATATGCAGTTGTTTAATCTGAAATTAAGTTTAGAAAGAACTATAAATATATTAAAAAATACTCACTAAGATTGCCTGTTTAAGTTTTTTACAAAATCAGAAATAGCATAAGCTTCTACTGTTCCAATAACTATTTCAAAGTCGTCTATTGCTTCTTCCAACTCTTCTTTCATATGGGCAAGCAATCCGGGAATAATTATTTTGCGATTTTTTACACGTGATGCAAAATTGAGTGATTTAAGTGTTTTTGCAACCATTTGGGCGGTAAATTTTTCCGCAGACCATGCTGTTAATACGCTCATTCCTTCTGCCGGCGTAACTATAAGATATGACGGAACAGGTAAACTTTCAAGTTCATTAGCTACCGCAAAAAATGTCAGGGCAAAATTAGTTGTCATAAAAATCAAAGAATTTTCATCAGGATTATTGAATTCGTATATTTTAGATTCTACTTGCAAAGGTTTTTGCGGGTCGGTATAGATGTTTTGTCTGAGTGTCATCAAGGTTGAAAACATTGCTTCGTCTATATCTTCAAATAATAATATATTTGCGTATTTGCAGATATAAAATGCGGCTCTTGCGCATATATTCGAATTTAAAGTAATACCCTTAAAATATACTCCAATCGGCGCACTATATTGTTCATCTTTTGTTTTTACGGCTTTTATCCTTGTTGCAATTAACTCTTGTGCTGTACTTGAAAACTCTTTATCTTCAATAATTTTTATTCCTAAGTTGCAAAACTCTTTGTAACTTATGTGGTTTAAATCAGTATTCGGTTGAATTGTTCCTTTAAAAATCACTAAATCAACTTTCATTATTTCATTTACACGTTTGATTTCATATGTTTCTATCCGCTTTAACTTATTTTGCCAATCCGGTCTATCAGTATCAATGATGACAGCAAAAGCAGTTTGATTTATAAAAGTTTTTTCATGGCGATAAAGAACGTTTTCTCCGCCAATTTTTAAGTCATTTATACAAACAGTTTTTTGAGGTTGTTTTGTTTCGTGTTCAAAAATATTAACGAGTTCATCCGATACATATGGGCATTTTGATATTTCAATATTTCCCTTTGCTAATTTTAGGGCAAAAGCCATACATGTCGGACAATCACATTTTTTACAATTAGAATTTTCAGCCTTTTTTGCCGCCGGTAAGTATTTAAAGATTTGCAATCCTGACATTGTCATAATTATACCAACCCTTTCATTACGGAAATATTTGGCGGATAATTCATAACAATTATATCTGCACCGCATGCCATGACCGCAGAAGCAGCACTTAATTCAAAATATTTTGCCCTGTCTTCTAAAAGCCCCCAACTGTTGTCGAAATTATCGGTCTTAGCTTCTTTTGTTTTTAAAGCTTCTTTACAGGCAAAACTTATTATAGGCATATTTAAATACTTGTCCCCTTTAATTCCTTCAAGTTTAATTTTTTCCATAATACTGTAACCGTACTCCAAGCCGTAACCGAGTCCGCCAATATCAGTATCAATTAATATTTTGTCTAAACTTAATCCCAAGTCTGATGATAAAATATTTAGTTCTTTTGCCAAGTTGATATCAATCGGACTTTTTAATACAACGGTGTGATTTCCTGTAATAGCTTGCGGGATAATGCTTTTATAGGTGTTTTCATTTGCTGAATTTATTATAACTTCCCTGTTAGTATTTTTCAAAAGTTCGGGAAGTAAAATTTTGTCTGTATCATCTTGACCTGTTCCGGATAGCATAAGCGGTTTTTTTATTGCTGGCAAAAGTTCAATCAGTAATTTTACTGCGGAAGGAATTTCATCTGAATTTTCAATATTAAATTCCAAACCTAAAATATCACAATCTGACTTTTGAGCTTTTTCAATAATATCCGATTTTTCAGGCAAATTAAAATAATTTTTTGTAATGTCGAAATTTTTATCGGTATGGCAGATTGGGATATTAAGAGCATAAATAGGCTTGAAAATCGGGAAAGAATTTTCTCCCCCGATTTTCAAATTATTAAAATTAATTGTTCTGATTGAATTAGCCGTTTGTGCGTTCACTTTTAACTCTATTCATTATTTCTTCAAATTCTTTTTCGTCCAACGTTTCTTTATCTAACAGCTCTCTTGAAATAGTTTCAAGCATATCTCTGTTTTCTGTCAAAAGGCTTTTTGCAATAGCATATCTTTCGTCAACGATTTTTTTAATTTCAGAATCTATTTCAAATGCAACTTGTTCAGAATAATCTCTTCTGTGTCCAAAATCACGACCCATAAAGACATTTTCTTCATTTTTACCGTATGCCATATTTCCGAGTTTTTCCGACATACCCCAAGCCGTAACCATTTTTCTTGCGGTATTGGTTACATCAATTAAGTCTTGTGAAGCACCTGTTGAAACGTTATCCGCACCGTATACAATTTCTTCTGCGGCACGTCCGCCTAAAGAAACAGTAATTTTTGCGAGCAATTTAGCTTTACTTACGTGAACTTTTTCATCTTTGGGTCTTGTCCAAGTTACACCTAAAGCCATGCCGCGCGGAATAATTGATACTTTATGAAGTTCGTTTGCATCTTTTAATAACTTATCGATTAAAGCATGACCTACTTCATGGTATGAAGTTAATTCTTTATCTTCATCCGTCAAGACTTTACTTCTTTTTTCCACACCTGCAATAACTCTGTCAATTGAATTATCAACATCGTCCATAGATATTTTTGATTTATTATAACGGGCTGCGAGTAATGCGGATTCGTTCAGTAAATTTTGTAAATCTGCCCCAGTAAATCCCGGAGTACGTTTTGCAAGTACTTTCAAATCAACATCATCATCCAATTGTTTATTTTTGGCGTGAACTTTTAAAATAGCTTCCCTGCCTTTAACGTCGGGAGCATTGATATAAATTTGTCTGTCAAATCTGCCCGGTCTTAAAAGAGCATTATCCAATATATCCGGTCTGTTAGTCGCCGCAATAACAATTATATTTGTATTTTCATCAAAACCATCCATTTCAACCAGTAATTGGTTTAGAGTTTGTTCTCTCTCGTCGTGTCCGCCGCCTAAACCTGCACCACGCTGACGACCAACCGCATCAATTTCGTCTATAAATATAATACAAGGTTGATGTTTTTTTGCTTGGTCGAACAAATCACGAACACGGCTTGCACCTACACCAACAAACATTTCAACGAAATCGGAACCGCTTATAGAAAAGAACGGAACACCTGCTTCGCCTGCAACAGCTTTTGCCATTAAAGTTTTACCTGTTCCCGGAGGACCTACAAGAAGCACCCCTTTTGGAATCCTTGCGCCAAGTTTTACATATTTTTCCCCGTTTTTAAGGAAATCAACTATTTCTTCTAATTCTTTTTTCTCTTCATCAATTCCGGCAACATCTTTGAATGTTGTTTTAACTTTGCTGTCTAAAAGCATTTTTGCTTTACTTTTCCCAAAACTCATTGCCTGTGAGCCGCCGGCTTGTATACTTTTTGCAAGTATAACAAGGAATATTACCAATAACAGCGGAATAAATACACTGCCTAACAGACCCATCATTTGAGCTGATTCTGACGGTTTTTTTACGGATAAATCGACATCTGTTTTCTCGATTTTTGCAATTAAATTACCGCTATCATCTTTTGGTGTCAGAACTTTATACTGTTTTAGCGGAGGACGTTTTTCAATCCCAAACGGATTTAGAGGGATGTCCTCTGTTTTTTGTTCTTCTGCTTTTGGCTGTTTTTTGGGTATTGCAATCAAATAGTCATCAGCTTTTTCTATTTTTGAAAATTCTCCGGCATCAAGTCTTTGCATAAAATCAGAATACGACAACTCTGATGTATCAGTTACGGGGCCTGATAAAAATACTGATGAAATAAATACCATTGCAACAATGGCTAATATTATATACATACCCGCAGATTGATTTTTATTCATTATTCTCCCTCTTATATTTATTATTACATTTGTATTATAGCTTAAATATATGCAGGTTGCAATAGAATTATATGCCTGACTTTTCGTCTAATTTAAATAGTCTGCAAGCATAAACGCAGATTTTTATTTATATTTTTTACTTATTTTCAGGTACGAGAATTGATAATACAGAATTGTTAATATTTAAGTATGTTTTTATAGTTTCATTCAAATCTTCTTTAGTGATAGCCTCAAGGTCTTTAAGGTATTCTTCAATTAGGCTTAAATCTTCACAAACAGTCATATAATATCCGATTGTTTCACCAATTTCGGAAACTGTTTCTGCTGCATATGCAAATCTGGATTTAATTTTTTTCTTTGCTTTTTGAAGTTCTTCGTCAGTTATCGGGTTATCAATAAGGTTTGCCAATTCTTTTTCTACAAGTTTAATGGCAACATCTTTTTTATCAGGTTTACAGTTGGCTTGTATAAAGAAATTATTTCCGTCTTTAAACTGATAGTGTTCTGAACCTATCATATTTAAAATAGGCTCCGGCTGTTTTTCGATAAGGTTTTGATATAATCTTGAACTTGTGCCGTCTCCGAAAATTATACTGATAATGTCAAGGCATATTGTACCTTTTATGTCTTTTGCTAAAGGTCCGAGCCATCCGTACATAAAATATACGGTATTTACATGAGCAGAATCTTCAACAATTTTTTTCTCTTGGATTGGTTTATCAATTTCATTTATGCGTTTTGGTGCATTTTTTCTGCCCTTAAAATCAAATTCTTTTTCAACTTTTTTTAGAATTTCTTCCTTATTAAAATCTCCGACAATAATAGTTGTCATATTTTCTGGAGAATAGTATGTTTGATAATAATTCATTATATCATTACGTGTTACCTGAGAAATAATTTCCGGAGTACCGATTACATCTCGTTTATACGGATGCTTAGTGTACATATTATAGTTACACGTATTATAAATCTTTGTCCAATTTTGGTCTTTTCTCATTCTGATTTCTTCAATAACAACGTGACGTTCTCTTTTATCGGTAACGGTTGTATCGTTTAAATCAAACGGAGCACCGATTTCTTCTTCAGGCAAAATAGGGTCCAGCATCATATCTGCGTGAAGTTCAATTGCAAGATTTAAATCCTTGCAATTTTCACCTTTTGGAAGTGTAACGTAATAATATGTATAATCTTTCCAAGTAGCAGCATTAACAATAGCTCCCTTAGCTTCTAATGTTCTGTCAAATTCACCTGCTTTGTGTTTGTGAGTCCCCTTAAACATCAAATGTTCAAGGAAATGTGAAATTCCGTTAATCTTATCATCTTCATTTATTGAACCTGTTTTAACCCAAGTGCTGACGTTAGCCATATCACCTTCTTTATGTGCCAGAACAATCGTATGACCATTGTCTCTTTTATAAATTTCCACATCTTCTGTTAAAAACGGATATTTCACTGTTGTTTTGTTCATTTAAGTTTCCTCTTCAAAATCACCATAATTATTATACACCAAAATAAATGCACAAAAATAAATTTTATAATATAATAAATGTTATGGATATTATTAAACGCTTAGAACATAAGGTTATAGTGTCGGTTCAGGCAATGCCGAGTGAACCTTTATACGCAGAACAATGCATGACTGCAATGATGAAATCCGTTATAAAAGGTGGCGCCGGCGGATTAAGAGTAGCAGGTGCAAGAGATGTAAAAAATGCAAAAGCATTGTTTGATGTACCTGTTATCGGGCTTACAAAGCCGGATGTAATTCCTAAAAATTGGCAGGAAATCGTTTATATTACGCCTACGTTAAAGGAAGTTATATCTTTGGTAGATGCAGGGGCGGATATAATCGCTTTTGACGGAACCATGCGCCCAAGAGAAGGCGGTTGCAAGTTGTCGGAAATAATTAAATATATCAAAATAAATAAACGCGCATCCATGGCGGATATTTCAACAATAGAAGAAGGTATTAATGCAATAAAATTGGGTGCAAATATTTTGTCTACAACGTTATCGGGGTATACCAAAGAGTCTGCCGACGTATCTCAGAATGAACCTGATTTTAAATTATTAGAGGCTTTGGTAAAAGAAACTGACAGACCTGTTGTTTTAGAGGGGCGTATATGGGAACCATGGCAAGTGGATAAGGCATTTGAACTTGGAGCATATTGTGTTGTTATAGGTTCGGCTATTACTCGTCCGCAGTTGATTACTAAAAGATTTGTGAGCAGAGGTTAATTATATGAAAATAAAATTTATGTCCGGATATGACAGATTCATGGACTTGGTAAATATTATAAAAGACTCAGGAAAAATTTCTAAGAATGTCAGAAGAGAAGCTGTTAATGTTAAAAACAGGTTGTTGACTCAACCTGAAAAAGATATTTTGGTAAAACAAAAGGATAAAAAATAATGAAAAAGGCTTTGGCCATAGATGTTGGCGGTACGAAAATATATAACACATTAATTAACAATTCAGGAGAAATTATTTCTGATGTTGAAAAACATTCTACCCCAAAAACGTACAGTGAAATTATAGATTTATTTAAGAATATAATTTCAAAATATGAAGATGAAATTGATACGGTGGCTTTTGCAACCTGCGGAGCCGTAAATAATACTAATGACGGGATTTTAGGTTCTACGGGAAATATTGCAAAAGAATACCCTAAAACCGATTTTAAATCGTTAAGTAAAAAGCCCGTATATGTAGAAAATGATGCAAATTGTGCAGCTTGGGCAGAACATATAATAGGAGCTTCAAAAGGATATCCTTACTCTATTATGTTGACTTTAGGTACGGGCGTTGGCGGCGGAATAATATTGGATAACAAGTTATATAAGGGTAAAAGCGGTGCGGCAGGCGAAATGCATTTTAAAATGAGCCGTAAAAATTCAAGACCTTGTACTTGCGGAAGCAATGATTGTTTTGAAGCTTACGCATCCGGCACAGGTCTGAGGGTTACGGCTGTTGAGATTTCAGGCAATCCCGATATTACAACTTACGACGTTATTGCGGGTGTTAAATCAAATGATAAATTGATGACGGAAATTTTTAATACTTGGCAAAACGATATTATTAACGGAATAATAGGATTAGCGGATATTTTTGATCCGGATGTGTTTGTTCTGTCGGGTTCTATGGCAGAATTTGTTGATACGGATTATATAACTCAAAAAGTAAATTCAGAAATAGTTACCCAGCCTACAAAAGTGGTAAAAGCGCAAGCTGGCAACTATTCTGGCATGATAGGAGCTGCATTATTGGCTCTGAAGGAGTTGGGATAGTTATGGGCAAGGCTAAAAAGAGGAGTTTTCATCTCGGAATAAATAATCAGGTATCGAAATTGTCAAGAGAGGACGCCGTAAAAGAAGTCTTGAAAA
>ODAI010917992.1_pt1 | contig 11770 bp, 12 predicted proteins | sample 1539321 | NCBI WGS metagenome assembly ODAI01 (sample SAMN02144231, study PRJEB22623) | gut metagenome | biome: sheep rumen | host: Ovis aries | place: New Zealand
ACAAACGCCATTTCTCTTGAAGAGTTGGCTTCTACTTGTGTAGTTCCTACATGGGGCAATCAGGATTTAACTATTTCCCATCAAGATTTCATCAACTGCATACATGAAGCAGCCAAAGACTTCTATCGTGGTGAAACCGTTAATGATCCATCTATCCGTGTCTCACATATCGTTAGAGGTCGTACACCAGATGCTCTCGGAAAGCGTGCTTCTGAACTTCTGGAGTGCGAAAAGACTCAGTTCTACCAGAGGATGGCGTTTGCTTTCACGATCCCTACTATCTTTGAGAGCATCAACGGTCAGAAACTTGAATTGTGTGTTGGTGGTGTCCGTAATTACTCGGATCTCAACCTCTACCGTCAGAACAAGGGAGTGGAGAAGGTTTCCATCTTCGTAGGCTGGCGTGTCCGCATTTGCTCAAATCAGATTCTTACTGGCGATGGTGTCCAACTGTCGTTGGAAGTAATGACTGTGAGCGACATCTACAAGGCAGCTATGGAATTGTTCTATAGTTTCCTTCCAATCAGGCAACTGAATCTCATGAAGACGCTTTCCAATACTTATCTAACGGAAACACAATTTGCAACCGTGATAGGTCGTTGTCGAATGTACCAAGCACTGCCACCGAGGCTTTCTCGTTCTATTCCGAACTTACTGATCACTGACAGCCAGATTAACAACGTTTGTCGCGGATTCTACAATAATCCTGACTTCGGAGGTGAGGGCGGTGCTATCTCTATGTGGAATTTCCACAACCTTCTCACTGAATCTAACAAATCGAGCTACATCGATAGCTATCTACAGCGTGCAGTCAACGCTACTGATGTCTGCGTAGGTCTCAATAACGCCATGCATGGTGTTGAAGGTGGCTACAGTTGGTTCCTTCACTAATCTTGATCGGAGAGTTACTGATTTTCCAAAGTCCTTTGAGCCGTTCCTCTCTTAAAACAAAAACGACTGAAAGTGACCGTTACGCCAAGACGATATTTGGCACAATTGAGGGAGGGCTTCACTATAGAGGCTCTCTCCCTTTTTTTATTCACTAATCCCATAAAAGATGAATACAATAGATAAGACTATTCAGCACATTGTGGATCTCCAGTACCGCTTGTGCCAAGTAGAGAATAATCTCCAGTACATCAGCCTTATGGTGTCCTTGAAGAAATCACTTGAAAAGTTCTATGGCTTGTTCAAAAACGAGAAGGAGCAGCAAGGACTTTATCTTTCCACATACCATTATTATTTCTATGATGGTTGTGGCCACTCTCTTTATGACCGAGTCAGCAACTCCATTATTGAATATCGGAATGGCAGAAGACCTTTCGATAATGTTCACTAATATCAGAAGTGAATGTTGTGCTGATTATCAGCTACTTAGAAAAACTGGCAATCTCACAATGTTCACTTTTGTCTTTTTAATGATATAAACGAATATTATTATGTCCCTGAAATACAGTACAACTACAGCAGACTATTTGATATGGTCAGACGCTATGAATCTCATTCGTAAGTTGGCAAAAGATGGAAACTACAAAATGTCACTTCTTGTAGCTATCGGTTGTTTCACAGGGTTGCGGATTTCTGATATTCTTTCTTTAAGGTGGAAGCAGATACTCTATGTTTCCGAGTTCACCATAACTGAGAAGAAGACAGGTAAGCGTAGAACCATACGCTTGAATCCTGAGCTACAGAAACACATCGAGGATTGTTTTACTCATATTCAGCCTATAGGCATTGAATCTCCGATTTTGGTTAGTCAGAAGGGAACAACTTATAGCGTCCAAAGGATTAATGCCATATTGAAGGAGTTGAAGAAGAAGTACCGCTTGAAGATCAATCACTTTAGTTGTCACTCCTTGCGTAAAACATTTGGTAGGCAAGTGTACAACATGAATATTGGTGAGAGTTCCGAACTGGCATTAGTTAAGTTGATGGAGCTATTCAATCACTCCAGCGTTGCAATCACGAAGCGATACTTAGGACTGAGACAGGAAGAGATCTTAGAGACATACGACTGTCTTACTTTCTAATGATGGGTGAGCCTACTCTCTTATGGGGTGGGCTTATCCTCTTTTTCAATACTCAGTAAAAATAACCATATACTATTGCGTATTCTTACCTGATTTGATTAAAAATTCTAAATAATAAGCAAGTTCTTGTGGTGCTTTCCGTCCTTTTTTATACTTTTGTAAAGTCAAAGCGACTCCTCGGAGTTAGCTGCGACAGGGCGTTTAGCGTAGTTATCTGCTACTTGAATCTGGACAATTCGAACCATGTAGATAATGAGCAAGAACGTCCACGTCATTGGTATATTACTCCCCAAGTGGGAATATTATATCCTTTGGCGTGGGCTTTGCTTATTACACATGGTAGGCTGTCCAGAGCCAAAGTAGCGTAGTGAGTTAAAGTTCCCACGCCTTCTTTTTATTAACTGCTGATGTCTGGGAGGCTAATTAGCACTTTTTATTTTTGATATGCAAAAGGTTATACTCTCGTTTTTTTGTCCTGTACTAATAGCAATTATAATTAGAGTTTTCCTATTTGCTTTGTCAGTAGTATGGTCTATACTTAATAATATTTTCAGTGCAAGAAAAGAGATAAAAGAAATTGCAGAAAATATTGGTTTTTTCGATACTTTTATTTGGAGTGATTCTTGGTTATACTGGGGACTTGTTGTGATAATGGTTTTTATTGCAGAAATGATAATATGGAGCCAATCTGACAGTCAGAAAGAATACGCATACAACCCCGATATGGAAAAACTGGTAAAGTCCATAGAACATAATGGTAATAGTAAAGAAATCGTACAGGACACAACTATATCAATAGAGAAAGAGCGAAAAATTGAGGATAATCCTACGATAAAATCTAATGAAACTAGTGATGGAAAGGACGAGGAGGAAACGAATTCAACTAATGTAACAACGCAAAAAAATGCGGAGGTAGCAACTACAGGATCTAATAGTGAAAATTTTTGTTCCTCCGAAAATGCTACGAGTGAAACGGAAACTGATACAGATTATAAAGTGATAGATGGTGTCTTATTTATCCCTGAGGGGACACCATTTGTCAAATCAAATATAGTGAAAAATAATGATTATGTTTCAGAAGTGATGATTCCTTTATCAGTGACAAAGATTAGTAATAATGCTTTTAGCAATACCCTTTATTTAAAATCTCTTATTATTCCTAATTCTGTTGTTTCCATAGGTGAAGAAGCATTTGCCTATAGCACTTTGAGTTCCATCATTATTCCTGACTCTATTGTTTCTATCGGTGCTCATGCATTTAAATCATGTCATCTCCTGAGTTCTATAACTATTCCTAATTCAGTTCTCTCTATTGGTGAAGGAGCATTTTCTGGATCTGGTTTAAAGTCAATAAGCATTCCTGTTTCCATAAAAACTATTCCAGATAGTTCTTTCGATGGTTGCATATACTTGAAATCTGTTCATCTTCATAATACTGTAACCTATATTGGTGATTCCGCTTTTGGAGCTTGTCCTGAGTTAGTAGATATACGCATACCCGATTCTGTGAATTATATTGGCGACATGGCGTTTAGCTTCTGCCCTGTAAAGATATTTAACATTCCTGATTCTGTCACTTTTATTGGATCCAATGTGTTTTTTAACAGTGGGCTTGAAACAATAAATATTCACAAGTCAAAAGCTAATTTTACAGCAGACACATTCGCATGTAGCGCTTGTTTAGAAAGGATAATTGTTGATCCCGAAAATACAGATTTTTCGTCAATAGATGGTGTCTTATTTAATAAGGCTGGTACAACCTTAATCTGTGTCCCCCAAAATTATAAAATAAAAACTTATCAAGTACCAAGCACAGTATGTAAGATTGAAGATCTTGCCTTTCAGAATTGTAATAACATTGAAGAAGTAATTCTTCCTGATTCTTTAATAGAAATAGGTTCATCAGCGTTTTATAGATGTTCTTCTTTACAAAAAGTTACATTGAACGATTCTAATCAATTAAAAGAAACTGGATTGTTTCCATTTATGTACTGTAGCAATTTGAATGAAGAATGTAAAAATAGGCTAGTTGCACTTTTGGCAAAACTGGGTAGGGATAGAAGAACGATAGGATTTGACTTAGAATAATTAGGAATGGAAGATAATTTAAAGAATATGGAAAAAGAATTAAAAAGGCTGATAGACGAAAACTATCATACAAGAGATTTGTTTATTGATGCTCTGCAAAAGCTAAATGTGCCTTATACTGCGGGCGAGGATGATGATAGATATGATATCTGTTTTAAATACAGAGGTGAGACCTTCTACGCAGATGCTATGAATGAATCTAAGTGGATTGAAATCTTTGATCCGTTCTGGTACGAGATTGATTTGAATGATTCAAAGGGATTCGCGATGCTCAAAGAGGCTATTAATATGGCAAATATCGAATTATCTATTAACACCATTTATGAAGTCAACAGAAAAGAGAATAAAGTCTATGTTCATAGCAAAACAGATTTCTCCATCAACAATCAGCAACCCGATATTGAGAATTTTGTACGCATGACTTTAAACAGTTTCACGCTTGCTCATCGCGGTATCATCTTTGCATTATCAGATATAAGGGATGGGAAAAGACCATACCTAAAAAAAAGGAGAGAACTGTCCGAATTGACATCAACGATGAAAAGGAATCCACATAATTATTGGAATGACGACTTTTATGAAATGAGCGAGCAAGATCTATTAAACATTGTAAATAATCCAAATAATTACGATTCCGATTACCTTGAAGAGATACATCATGTACTCGATACGAAATATCCACATGATTAGTATATAAGTGAGCATTCTACTAGAAACGAATTGCTATGGATTGGCCAGAACTAAAAGCAACAGTAAAATTAGATCCCAGTAGGACTATTCTTTTAGGGGTTAATGAATACAAATCCGATATAACGGATATCGTTATCCCTGAATGTGTAGAAGAAATTGCAGAATCCGCATTGGCTCATTGCTATCACTTAAAAAGTGTTAGCCTTCCTTGGGGGTTGAGGAAAATCGGCAAATGTGCCTTTGTGAAATGTTGGTATGTTGAAAACATCGTAATCCCTAATAATGTGGAAGAAATAGGTGATCTCGCTTTTCATGGATGCGAATTAAAAAATGTAGTTTTACCAGAAGGTTTAGTATCTCTCGGTAAAGAAGTCTTTCTCAACAGCGGCTTACAAAATATAACCATACCAAGTACTATAAGAAAGATTGGTAAAAACGCAATCTACTCTTTTAACAATGTTGAAACCCATATCCATATTAAAGACTTCTCGCGTGTTGAAGGCTTAGAGAATCTCTATGTACCCAATACCACAATATATGTGCCTGCAGGTTATGCTGAAATCTACAGACAACACCCTCTGTTTTCAAAACTAACAATAATCGAGGAGTGACATTTTAACAGTTAAATTGTTCTTATATACCAAATTTGTTAAATAGTCATATTTAAAATTATGAAATGCGTACTATATAAGAAAGATTTTGTAAATTAGCTGCCATAAATAACATTGGTTTAATAAAGTTAATGCTAAAATTAAGAATATGGAACAATTACTAAAGTCTCTTCTACAAAAGCAAGGATATGATTATATCGGAATTATTGATAGTGATAAAAAGATATGGGGTTATGCGAAAGAAGGACAATTCCATTTCTGTTTAGAAAATCTTGTTGAAGTAGATAGGAATGCATTGGGACTTACAGATAAAGTGCTTGTCATCACAAAAGAAGATGATAAGCTTTCATTTGTAGAGCATGGGCAGAGAGTGCGTAATTATATCATCATAGATGGGTCAAATGCAATTTTAAAGACAGAGAATAATCGTCATCATAGTATGCAACTATTTAGATTGGACTCTAGAAGTGTCTATCTCAAGAAATATGATGCGTATGCATATCTTTGGAAGAATAGCGATAAATCCTATATTACTAGTAATTATTTTCATGATTATCTGCTGAAAGATCAGGTCGTTGTAGTAGATGAAAAAGTGCTAGACAAATATGAATTATGGGATATTATAGAAGATGTTTATATCTTTGTTAGTAAGGACAAGATATTGATACATAATGGAAAAGATCATACGGAAATAGATAGTTGTTCACTGATTTGGAGACATGTTGGTGGAGAATGTAATTTCCTTAGTGTTAGGGATGAGGATAATAGGCACCTATTATATGTAAATACCTTAACTTCTGGTCATCTGTTTTATGATGAAATAGAATTGTTTACACGTCCTCAAGAAGTCATAGGCGATTTAAATCATGATATTTATCATTCAAATAATTATCTTATTGTTCCATTTTTAAGAAGTGGTTATTATGGTCTAAGAACTTGTCGCGATAGTGTTTTAATTATAAGTTATGAAAATCATGAAATATGGTCATATCCTATATATTTCAAGAATAATTATAAGATAGTTGGTTTTTCCAATAACATAATAATAAGAGAATATGGATATGAGAATGAAGATGACACATATTGTGTTGAATATATAGATTTGTACGATGTTAGGGGAAACGAATTGAAATTATTATGCGAACCAGTTCATAACAACAAGTACAACGGGAATTTTATCTTTTTCAAACAAAACATAGGGATGTTTAATAATATAGACAAACTATATGGTGTGGTAAGCCTAGGATCCCGTTATGCAGAAGTCGTAGTACCTCCTATATTTGAAAGCATAGAAGAAATTGGAATAAATCTATATGGAGTACGAATGGGGAATTATTATAAAGAAAAACATCATCTATTTTTAGGCATTTATTCGATAGAAGAAGGGCTTATCAATGCCAAAGCAGTTCGAATAGAGTACCATAATAATATTGAAGGAAGATCATTATTAACAAACACTTCTGACAAAATATCGGCATTTTGTGAAAATGATAAAGTTGGATTACTTTATTATGGGGAAAAAGTTGTAGATGCGTGCTTAGACGAAATCTGTGGGTTTGATTTTTGTGACAAATGGGTAGGTGAGAAGGAAAGAACGTTTGACATTGATAAACTTGAAAAGAAAACCAAAGAATACATTCCGAAATGTGTCGTTCTCATAAGTAATGGGAAATATGGCTTATTTATTAATAAAGAAAACATCATTATGCCACAATACGACAGCTTGCGTTGCATACTGATTTCTGGAGAAAATGGAACTTACGACGATAGGACGGATTCTTTCAAATACGATAAATATGCTTATTTCGAAGCTGTAAAAGACGGCAAAGTTGAAGTAATCAGTGATAATCCCGTGTTTAACAAAAACAACAAGGACATATATGATAAAATAGAGGTTGACGAGAGGTTTCGTTATGTCGCAATGATCAAGGTCTATAAGAATGAAAAAGTTGGATTAATTTGTAGCAAAGTAAATAGAGATGGAGAACCACTTCTCTATATTCCTATAAGATATAATGACCTGCATATTCTCAGTTATATATCTCATCATTATAAGGTGTTATTCATGTCAGATGGACTCTATTATGATAAAGACGGAAAACAATTGTTAAATGCAAATGAGTATGATTATATCAAATTCAGTCCAGATTTACACTGTTGGGGTTTTAAGAAGAATAGTAATGATGATTATGTTTTTCTTAATATTTTCAATGGCGAGTTACTTGGCACAGAACGTAATGATGATGGAAATATCGTAATTGGTGAAGGAGCTATTTTTGATGTAACAAACGAAGAGTTTATAATTGAAGAGTCTGAAGATGAAGATTATGACATGGATGATTATGATTATAGTGATAATGTTGACTATGACCGTGAAACTTATTATGCATTGGGTGGCGATGACTACGATGCATTTAAGAGAGGTGGTGGAACTATCGATGATATGATGGATGGACTTGGCTTCTAATGTAACAAAGATAGTAATCCGTGTCGATTTCATACAACCAGACACATATTTTATACAAATAAAGCCGTTTCTCTTTGAAATTCCAATATAATCATTTATATTTGCCGAAAAATTGAGTAAGTGAGCAACAAGGTTCTGATCATATCAAATGCTAACGAACTCGTTAGGGTAAGACCTGAGAGGATAGTTTACGTGGAGTCAGATGGTAACTACTCCACAATGATGGAAGATCAACTCGGTAAAGATGCTATTGTTGGCACGAAGGAAATGAATATTAAATAACATACAATGGAAGCAAAGTTAGATAAACAAATTCAGTTGTAAATGATTATTGAATGATGCTATTATGAAAAAAGAAAACGAATATACACAACAACAGGAAGAATCAACGGTAACAGTAAAACCGAAAGGGAAATGCGCTGAGTTTGCAGTTAAAATCGCTGGTCCACTAGTAATTGATGGTGATGGTAAGCCTCGTGACGCTTTCAAACCAATTTTGCATGCTGCATATAAAGGATTACAGCGATTTATTGAAGCTCAGGATAAGTGGAATACTTATGACAAAGCCCTTGAAGAAGTAAAAAATGGTAAAAAAGAAACCCATTGGATATGGTTCATCTTCCCACAACTTTATGGTCTAGGACATTCTGAAATGTCTGAGTTCTATGGATTAAATGGTCGTGAGGAAGCTGAGGAATATATTAAAAATGATATTCTTAGAGCAAGGCTTGTAGAAATATCAGAAGCCGTACTAAATAACGAGAAGTCCGTTTATGAAATCTTTGGCAATGATGCCATCAAAGTAAGGTCATGCATTTTGTTATTTGAATCAGTCTGTGACATTCCCGTGTTTAAACAATTAAAGAGTAAATATCGTTGGTAAATATTAGTTGATATGGTAGAAGAATCAAATAAAGAATTAGAAGATTGGGCTAATGAATTTTGTGTGGACTTCGACAAACTCTGTGAGGAAGAAGATAAGCGAATGAAAGAAAACGGTCTTTTACACGGAACAATATTTGATAATGAGGAATACGATTTAATGCTCAATTACTCTAAAGCCTCTTTTGAGTTAAAGAAAGAAGATCTAAAAGATTATGTTTATGTTGACAAACTAAGTCATTGTAAAGTAGGTTGTGAGGATGAATATATCAACAGGACTTACAAATTCATTCGTATGGAAGATGAATATTGTGCAATATTTTACAGAGACTACTAAATAATGGGAGATTTACAGAGATTCATAACAGCACAAGAGGGTAAAACCATTCATGGTAACACCTTGTACGAACAAGCCCTGATTGAAATTCAAGAAGGTAAGCCCGATTTTGAATGTTGGGTAAGATATATATATCCTCAGTTGAAAAGGTCTGGCACAAGTAAACTCACGGACTTTTATGGTCTCAACGGTCGTGAAGAAGCAAAAGCATACATCGAGCATCCAATCCTCAGAGAAAGACTAATCAGAGCATTTCAAGTCCTATTGGATAGTGATAAGTCTGTTTATGATGTGTTCAGTAACTTAGGTGTGCTAAAGATACGTACTTGCGCCTTGCTCTTTGCTTCAATAACGGACGAGCCTGTTTTTAAACAGCTTATTAGAAAATATCATTGGTAATATGGAAATAACATTTGAAAAGTGGGAAGATGGGAAGTGGTATATTCAATATCCTGAATATGATGGCGACCAAGAAGATCTTGAAATGATTGGTAATGCAGCAGAGCTTCTGGATGAAATGACCACTGATGGTTTATATGTTACTCTTGATGTGAATTTGGAAGAAGTCAAAGATTATTGTAGACTGAAACTAATCTCGCATGATGAGATAGGAGCAACATATGAAGTTCTTAATTTTAGACACTTTACAAAGGATGTTTGGTTGTGTAATGTAGTACACAATTTATATGGAGAGCATCCTGATGTTATCTATTTCAGAGTAATATATTAGAGTAAGTAAGCAACTAAAGAGTAAATATAGGTGGTGACATTTTAACACTAAAATTGCTATTATATACCAGATTGTTAATTTGTCACCCTCGCTAATGGATTCCAAGTAAAATAGCTTCATTTTCTCATTTCCAGAGATTTAAGATTTTTAACTTTGACTTCCAATCGGAAAAGCATATACTTGGTTAGTTGATTAGTTCTCAGTAACACAATATATCCAACTTCTCAGAGGTGTAGGAATACGCCTCTTTCTTTTGCGCTGGAACAGAACATTTTTTTTCAGCCGCTCCTTAAGAACCAGAGAAAATATTCTGTACTGTGAACTTGTCAACAATCAGCAGATTTTATTCATCAGCTTAGATGCCGTTACTGTGAACTAATTAATACATGAAAAATGAGTTCAAAAATTCAAATTATTAATGGTGGAGAAGCCCGATACCTTAGCGAGCTTCACGAATTTCAAGATGGATTGCCTCACGGAATAGTAAACAAGACGAAAACAGATGTTGGTGGTACTTATATTGCCATTAATTGCCAGAGCAACTATATTGTAGTCTGCCCATTCATAGATTTAGTCGAAAGCATTGCAGCAGATAAGAATAACAGATACTAGGTGTTCAAATGCTATGGGAAGGTAACTGAATCGGCATTCAAAAAGTACATCAGAGAGCACCAGATATACAAGATTGCCGTTACTTATGACAGCCTACCTAAGCTCTTAAAGTGGATGGATGGTAAGACTGAGGGGTGGAAACTATTAATAGATGAATACCACTTAATAATTGAAGATATGGATTTCCGAGAAGCTGCCATAACAGAAATGATAAGTATGGTAACAATGTTCAGTCATTACACGTTTCTTTCTGCCACCCCTATTGATGAAGATTATGAAGTCGAATTCTTCAAGAATCTGCCACATTACAAAGTCGTATGGTAGAAAGGGCTGTCAATTACTGTTAAAAAGATAAAAGCAACATGCCTGAGCAAAGGATTGTGCAACTTGATTAAGATATTTCTTGAAAACGGGATCAGAATACCTGATATAGATGGTGTGTTGAGAGAAGTTGAACAGTTATTCATCTTTTTAAACTCAGTGACTACCGCAAGACAAATAGCAGATACGCTTGAACTTGATGAAGATGAAGTAAAAATATGCTGTGCAGAGAAAAAGAGAAATAGACTCATACTTGGCAGATACAAAATAGAATCAGTATGCAGCCCAAATAAAAAGATCAACTTCTTTACCAAGAAATGTTTCCAAGGCTGCAACCTCTTTTCCAATAATGCTTTGGTAATTGTTGCGAGTGATGCTTACAGAACACAAACGCTAGTAGATATAAGCACAACAATGGAACAAATTAGTGGAAGACTCAGATGTAATGACGATTGCAAGAACATCTTTAGAAATACTATGGTACATATATACTCAACAAACAAAAATGTTCTGACAGATGAAGAATTTGAGCAGAAGATGAAGAAAAAGGAAGAAGAAGCCACAAACCTATTATCATTACAGGAAAAAGCAAATGATAAGGAACTTGCAACATTAATAAGAAAAGTGAATATAGAAACGGATTTGCTATCCATCATAGATGGGCGAATGAAATATAACGACCTGAAAAAACAATCATTCTACCTCAAACAAGAAATAAGGAAAACATATAAGGATGGTATTTACTTACGTGATAGGTATGAGAAATCAGAGAAGTTTATCCAGACGAATCAAGAACTATGGAAGGATTTTGATATAGAACTTGCAAGAGCTGTCACCATTTCGTATGAACAGTTACTAAAGGACTATTTGAATTATCCAACAGAATCATACGAACAGGAATATCCAGAGTTCAGGGATTTCAGACGATACCTGAAAGAAACAGAAATGAACAGCCTTAGATGGAACAAGGATAAGATGATGAAGATGGTAGAGGATTACAAA
>ODAI011582335.1_pt1 | contig 11770 bp, 12 predicted proteins | sample 1539321 | NCBI WGS metagenome assembly ODAI01 (sample SAMN02144231, study PRJEB22623) | gut metagenome | biome: sheep rumen | host: Ovis aries | place: New Zealand
ATAAAGGTTGCAAAAAAGCTTGGAAAGCCCATTACCGGCACATACCACCTCCATCCCGAGAATATCTTCTATTCCATCGGTCTGGGCTGGTGGAAGGGTATCAACAGGGCTCTCCTTACAATATGGCGCGACTGGGTGTTCGACCACTGCTCCTATCTTCAGTGCCCCACGCAGAACGTGCAGGAAAGGCTCGTAAGGCACAATTTCAAATCCACTCTGGAGACTTTCTCCAACGGCCTCGTGCCCGATAGGTGCCTGCGTCCGGAAAACCCGCCGGCAGATTATTTTGACGCCGGCCGTCCGCTCAAGGTGCTATATATCGGCCGCCTGTCCGTGGAGAAGGACCAGCCCACGCTCATCCGTGCAATGCGCTACTCCAAGATGGCAGACCGCATACAGCTGCACTTTGCAGGGCAGGGACCGCGGGCCAAGGCCTACAAGCGCCGTGCCCATAAGCTGTACCAGGAAGGCGTGCTCAAATATGACCCGCTGTTCACTTTCAACACCCGCGACGAGCTGCGCACCCTGGCCGCTGAAGCCGACTTGTGTATCCACTGCGCTACCGTGGAAGTCGAAGGCCTGTCCATAATGGAGGCGATTCAGCAGGGTGCCGTGCCCGTGATTGCCGCCGGATGGCACACCGGCACCTCCCAATTCGCATTGGACAGCCGCAGCGTCTTCCCGGAAAAAGACGCCAAGGCCCTCGCGGAAAAGATAGACTGGTGGCTTTCCCACCCGGAAGAGCGCTGGGAGGCCGGAAAAGCCTACGCCGCATCGATGGAACACTATGACATTGCCAACTCAGCCCAAAAACTTATCACTATGTTCAACAACGCTATCGCGGCGAATAAATGAAACGTCTCGTATCAATTCTATTTCTTATACTATCCACTCAGCTTCTTTTCGGCCAGCAGATTCCCAATATGAACTTTGACTCCTGGAGCAAACGCGGAGTCACCTGGTATCCGTATGCCAAAGGAGCGAGCGAGTCACAGAAAGCCTGGGCCTCAGCTAATCCGGGTCTGAAGCCCCTCGGAACCAACGCCACGATGCCCGAATACAAACACGTTGCCGTCGCCGGCCCCGGAAAAGCCGCGGCCAAACTTGTGAGCAAGAAAGTGCTCTGGGCGTTCCTCACAGGCAACCTCTTCACAGGCTCTTTCGCGCGGGTGGTAAAGCTCTCCGGAGCTGAAATGTACTACGGAGTCCCGTTCCACGGCCGCCCGAAAAGCATTTCAGGCTACTTCCATTACATTCCCGGGACAATTAATTATGCCAAAGCCCCCTACCTCGCAATGAAAGGCAAACAGGATGAAGGGATGATCGATGTCGCGCTATACGGCTGGAAAAAGCCGCTCCGCTTCATATCCACGGACGGCCCTAGCAAGCCCGCTACGGAAGACCCCGACCTCATAGGGCTGGCCACCTTGGTACTGGACAAGAGCACCGACGGCTACGTCCCTTTCGAAATAAAGATTGATTACCGCAGCAATGCGACTCCTTCATACGTATTTATATCCGTAATAGCCAGCCGCTTAGGTGAGTTCTTCACAGGCAGCGGCGACACGGTGCTGTATGTCGATGAATTCCGGTTCAACTATTGAACAGCTCCAAGCCGACAGAAGCCAAATCAATAAACACAAATATGAAAAATCTCTATGTTAAACCTAAATCTCTAACTTTGGATTACCTCCCGGAGTCCTTCCTGTGCGCAGCAAGCAATCTGGACGGAACCCTTGAGGACTACTTCGAAGATGACGAGAGCAACTTCTTTGGCGTATGATGAAAAGGATTATTTACGCCTCAGTGTGTCTTGCGGCCGTTTTTGCCGCGGCATCCTGCGAGAAACAAGTCGTCGAAACAGACTTAATCAACCAAGAACAGCAAATGGTCCCCGCAAGCCTCTCGGCAGGTTTCGCGCAGACTCGTGTGAGCATTGACGGAGTGTCTCCTAAATGGACCTCAGGCGACCGGATTGCAGTTTTCACCACCGACGGCACCCTCTGCCCTGCATTCTCCACCGAAGACAGCGGCAGCAGTGCCAAATTCAGCGGCACCAAGCCCGACGGTTCCACTCTCGGCTTCGCTGTCTATCCGTACAGCGCCGCCGTGCGTGCTTCATCCGGCAATTACACGGTTACAATCCCTGCCGAGCAGGACGGCACGATAGGCAGCGCAGTGATGGCGGCTTCGTGCAGCGGCTCCGACCGCGAATCCATCGCCTTCAGCAACCTTGCCTGCGTCATCAAGCTCAACGTACCTGCGTCCCTTGGCGTGCGCAAGGTGGAAATCGTCAGCGACTCGGCAGTCAGCGGCGAATTCACCGTGGACGGCAACCTGGGTATTACGACGCCAAAGACGGTAGCGGCAGGTGCTGACAGAGTGTCCGTATCGAGCGGCAGCGCCCTCAGCGGAGACATCTTCATCAGCATCATACCGTCCTCTGAAAGGAATCTTCAGGTGGTGCTTTCAGATGCCTCCGGCAAGAAAGCCCTGCTGAGCAACAGGCTCAGGACTTCGCTCCTTGGCGGCCACATCAAGAACCTCGGCGCCGTGAGCGAAAAGCTCCAGTTCAGCGAAGTAGCGCTTCTCGGCTCCTCCACCTCGTCCCAGGCGGTTACTGCAGCAACCCAGCCCGCAAAGCCGCAGGTGACCAACGGAGACTTCGAGCAATGGACCATTGACGGCATCAACCTTCCCGACAACTGGAATTCCTTCCAGACGGCAGACGGAGAACTCGCATCGCTGGGCTACAGTTCGAGAAACCGCCAGGTTGCACAAAGCACCGACAAGCGCCCCGGCTCCAAAGGCTCAAAGTCCTGCAGAATCTGGACCCGCAATGTCTTATTCGGCATTCTCGCGCAGGGAAACCTTACGACCGGAAGGGTGTTCGCAGGCAATATGTCCGCAGCCGGCGAAGGCAACTACAACTACACCGACCAGGACGGCTCCCTGGTGGTCAACAGCAAGGTGAATTCGAAGGCCAATCCTTTCCATATGGACTTCACCGGGAGGCCCGACTCCCTCTCGGTATGGATCAAGTTCAACCAGAAAGGCCAGGACGCCAGCCACCCTTACGGGAAAATCGAGGCAATCCTCCACGATAAAGTGGATTACAAGAGCGGCTACAACGCATCCGACTGCACCGGCGGCTCCCACCACATCGGCGAGGCCTCGGACAAGACCATTTCTGACACTGGAGGTGCTTGGAAGCGCTTCGTGATACCGTTCAAGTATGACTATGCCTCGCAGCCTTCCTTCGTGCTCATCAACATCGCCACCAACTCCTATCCGGGCGGCGGCAAGGAGAACGACGAGATGTTCATCGACGACATCGAGATGATATACAACCAGTTCAATCTCAGGACCGGAGCCGCCGGCTGGGCTACATTGTGCCTTGGCTACGACGCGCTCGTCCCGTCCGGAGCCACGGCCTATATCGTCACCGGTCTCTCCTGCGGCTACGCAAGCCTTGAGGCGATTCCTGCGGGCTACGTCATTCCCAAGGGCACCGGCGTGCTCGTGAAAGGCAGTGCAAATACCACATACGCCTTCAACGGCAGCGCTTCCGATGTCAGCGGCAAGACCAGGGCAAGCGTCAGCGGCAACCTCCTGAAAGGAGTGCTGACCAGCACCACCCGCCCTTCCGGTACCTGCCGGGTGCTGTCAGCAGAAAGCACGGATGCCCTCGCGGCCTTCGGAGACTTCACCGGTTCTACCGTCGCGGCAAACACCGCCTACCTGGCCAGGTAACGCTAAAGACAAAAGCACAGTTCAGAATGACCTCAGGGGGGTCGCCGAATGCCCCTCTGAGGTCATTCTCTTGCGTGCGAGAGAAGGTATTCCTCCGCCTCGACGTTCCATAAGCCGTTGTGGGCCTTGCAGATGGCGTCAAGGGCACGGAAAAGGCATCCGGAATGGTCGGATTATCACGAATTTTTACGACCTTTGAAAGTTAATTGCAGAATAATGAATCAGGCAATCGGAAGACGCACCATCGGAATCTGTGCCGGCATTATTGCCGGAGTCTCGTACGGGACAAATCCGCTTTTTGCGAAGCCATTGCTGGAAAGCGGAGTTCCGGTACTGGTGATGCTGTTCTTCCGGTATGGCATTTCCGCGCTCCTGCTCGCCGGGTGGATGCTCTTGAAAAGAGAGCCCTTCCGGGTAAAGGGCCGGGAACTGAGCCTTCTGGCTGTCCTGGGCCTGCTGTTTGCCTGCAGCAGCCTGTTCCTCTTCATCTCCTATGAATTCATCCCGTCCGGGCTCGCGACGACATTGGTGTACCTGTACCCTGTTTTTGTCGCGCTGATTATGGTGTTGCTGCGGTTTTACCCCAGCTGGCAGACGTGGATATCCATCGCCGCGACATTCGGAGGCATCCTGCTGCTGTCCCAGCCGTCAGGCGCCGCCCAGATAAAGCCTCTCGGGATTCTTCTCGCCGTCGGCTCCGCCCTCAGCTATGCGTTCTACCTTGTCATCGTGAACCGCAGCAAGCGGATTAAGCACGTTTCCGAGCACACCCTCACTCTATATGCGCTTCTGACGGGTACGGCCCTGTTCGCATCCATCCGTGCCGTACAGGGCGGCAGCTTCATCGAGGGCGTAAACGGCCCGGGAGACTGGGCCAACCTGATCGGGCTGGCGCTCGTACCCACAATGATTTCTATGCTCACGCTCGCGATATCTTCCCGTCTCATCGGTCCCACGAAGACGTCCGTCCTCGGCGTGTTCGAGCCCTTGACGGCCATTCTGATAGGGACGTTCCTCTTCGGGGAGCCCCTGACAATGAAGATGGGACTCGGAATTGCAGTGTGCGTGGCAGCTGTGCTCTTTATGATTCTGAAACCCGGCAAGCAAAGTTGAACCGGTTACTTGCCGGGACTTTGGTTTTTCCGCCAGATTTCTATGAGTTCATTGTCGATATGGTAAGTATCGATTGTGATTTCTTGGCGCCGAAAGTGGCTCCATTGCGCACTTTTACGAGTCTCGAAATTGCCGTAAAAACGGCGTGACCAGTCGTCGGCCGAGTCCTTCGAGCAGAAGATTTCGGTTTTATCGGCAAGTATTATGGTCGCCGTGAGGCTTTCGCCGACGGAGGTTCCGCGGCTTGTTAAAGTCTTGTACTGCTTTACGCTCTCCCCAGGAAGTATTATCACTGTCTCAGGGGGCACCATTGGATGAAAAGTCGTGACCAGAGTCACGGGCTCAGACGTCTCGTTCATTGTCTCGCTCCATCCTGCGTACTCCCATTCTATGTCCGCGGAGCAGGCACAAAAGACTGAAACTGCAGCAAAAAACAACACTAATTTCTTCATAACATTCATTTACTTTTAAAATTAATCCTGATTCCGCTCCGGACTGAGAATTCCAGCGGATGCTGGGAGCGGAACGTCCTTAAAACCTGGCTTCCGGTCGGCATTGTCCATCTTAGCTCCGGCTCCAGGTATATTCCTACGTGATCAGATAGCTTGAGTTGCACTCCCCCGGCGCCAAGCAAAGACAGGCCTACGCCATCTTTGGGTATTCTCTCGCCCGCGCTCGTCGCGCTTAAGCAATAATCCACTCCCAGGCCGCCTCCGAGATAGACATCAAACAAGTCGTTGGTGGCCAACGCGCCGTCCAGACGCAGCGGAATCCCTATATACTGCGCAACCTGCCTCTTCGGGCCGGCAAGATAATACTTAAACTCCGAGACATATAAAGCATAATCAATTCCGCCGGTCAGTCTTAATCTTCCCGATACCGGGACGCTTACCGACAGCCCAAGCCTCAACGGCATATAATGCAATGGCTCCTCTGTAAGATGCTCGAACCCGGAATTGTTGTCTATGAGATGGTTACGTTCAGTAAACGGCTCGACGGCCAGCAGCGCCAGCAGCGCACTGCTCCCCGCCACGCCGGCTGCAGCATAGCCCACTTCCCCTATTCCGACGGGCGTGGTTTTCGGAACGGACGGGATAAACGGTGAGCCCGCGGGAATAGCAAAATCGCCAGTCCGAATCTCTTCCCGGCTCACGACTGTGACGGTATCATCAGGAGACACGGTCTCTTCAGGCTCTGCCATAGTCTTTTCCTGATTACTGTCTTTCGGCAATTCATCAGCGGGTTGCAGCCTTTTCTGCGAAACAGCACTGAGCCTGACAGGCGCCGTATGCTGCGGTTCCCCAAAACCGGTGGTATCAGGAGCCGCGGCAACTACAGGTTCAGGTTGCCGCACAATCTGCACACCAGCCTCCGACACTTCCGGCCGGCGAAGAAGCAGGACGGCAGCTATCACGGTTACCACGGCTGAGGCAGCCACCCAAACGAGAGGGAAACGCTTCGGGGCAGCCCCCTCTCCGTCCCTACGGGCACGGAACCGGGCAAGGCTGCCTTCCGGCAGAGTTTTTTCGCTCCCGGAAAGTTTGTCCCTGATTATGTCTTCCCACTGTCTCATTTTTACTGTTTCTTCAAATAAGTCCTTATCTTTTCTTTCAACTGCTTACGGGCCTTTGCCAGCGCTCCGGCCGAGCCCTTCTCGGTTATTCCCAACATTTGGGCAATCTGTTTATGAGTATAACCGTCAATGCAATACAAATTGAAGACGGCTCTTCTCAATTCCGGCAGGCCGGAAATCCATTCCAGCAACTTCTCTTCCGGCACGGTCTCCATATCCGATTCATCCGGCTCAGGAATAGTATCGTGCACCCAAATATCCAGAGGAACAAAGCGCAACCGCCTTTTTCGTATCTGGTCAACCGCAAGGTTTATTGCAATCCTGCTTATCCATACCTGCAACGAGCCTTTGCCTCGATAGGAAAACGACGGCATATTGTCCAAAGCCTTGATAAAAGCATCCTGAACCAGATCTTCCGCCTCGGCCGCATTGTCCGTGTAACGGCAGCAGAGCATATTCACCTTTGCCGCATATCTTCTATACAGCTCATCTTCAGCCATTTTATCTCCCTTACAGCAATACCTGGCCAGTTCCTGCTCGTCAAATTCCGTATACACTCAGTGCCTCATTTGTAGGTCAAATGTATGACATATCTATATATAAAACGAAAAAAGTTCGAAAATACGTCTGTATATGAAAAAAGAATTAGTCATCTACAATGCTATGGACGGCCCCAATTGGGAAGACAGCACAAACTGGTGTTCAGACAAGTTTTCTAATTTCATTTATTATGCCTATATTCGCAACAAGCTTAGATAGTTATGCTGCGCCACATTCACCTATGCCTCTTGGCATTTCTGCTCGCCCCGCTGCCATTGACCGCTCAAGTCAGTCAGGATATCCTGGTTTTGTCTTCTCACACCCCCTCAAGCGAATGGGTCCGGAATATGCTTTCGCCCGTTCTGGAACTTGACAAGGAAAGGGCGGACATAGCGGTCTCACTGCATTACTTTCAACTTTTGTCACACACAAGCGTCCCGGAGTTGGAGCAGAGCGTGGAAGCGGTTCTGGACTCCCTGGAGCGAAGGCCGTCACTGGTGATAATGCTTGGCGGGAGCATTTTCAATTTTACCGAACGTGTCCACCGCCGCTTCAATGGAATACCCATCCTGCTTGTGGGAGAGCAAGATTACTTTTGCGACACGGAATATACCCTCTTTGGGCCAGGCGATCCGGCAGCCCGCCGGCATCCCGTGATTATGCTGAAAAAGGAAGGCGTCAATTTCTCGCTCATAGAGGCTCCGGCTTTGTGGAAGAGGACAGTTGAGATGATTGTCAGGCTGCAACCGGAGCTACGCAGCTTTATCTTTGTCGGCGGAGAGAATTATATGAGCAAAGAGCATCAGTGGAAACTAGAGCAATATCTTGATGAGAACCATCCCGAGGTCTCTTATCGCGTAATCAACGCTGCCCACCACTCCACCGACGGACTTATCTCTGAATTGCAAAAAGCTTCCGGACCCGATACGGCCGTCCTTTTCAGCTCCTGGCTGGTCAGGGAAGATTATCTCCAAAATGTATCCACCAGACACAACACACTGCATATCATCGAGTCCATCGCCCCCGTGTACACTTTGTTCTGGAGCGATATGGAAACCCACCCAAATGTGATCGGCTACTATAGCTACTCGCCCAGGGAATACAACCTCATCCTGCGCCAGCGCATCCTTGACGTGCTGGATCACGGTCTCCAGCCGGCCGATATGCACTTTATCCACCTTGAGGCCGGCGTCCCGTCCCTTAATTATAAGGCGATGCAGCACTTCGGCCTGGATACATCCCTGATTCCTGAAGAAGCGATGGTGGTGGGTGCGCCACAGACGCTTTGGCAAGAGTACAAGAAGCAGATTATGTGGGCTTTGTTCTTCGTGCTTATCAGTTTCGGATTGGTTGTCTTCCTTGCGATGAGCCAGAGCCTGAACTCACTCAAGAAGGCGAACAGCATTGCAGAAAGAGCCAACAAGATTAAAACCGCCTTCATCCAGAATATGAGCCACGAGATACGCACGCCGCTCAATTCCATCATCGGTTTTTCGCAGTTGTTGGGGATGCCGGACGGCTATATTTCCGACGAGGAGAAGGCCGAATATCTGGCTTACATCACCAACAACTCCAATTTCCTCACCAGCATTATAAATGATTTGCTCAACCTGTCCGATATGGAAAACGGGCGGTTCATCGTAAACTTTTCGCCGACTAACCTCAACGAAATGGCGCGGATGGCTATCAAGGCGGTGGAGCACCGGGTACCGCCCGGCGTTATCATTGCACGACAGCCGGGGATAGATGAGAAAGCCCGTTATATGACCGACGGAATGCGGGTACAGCAAATTCTTATCAATCTCCTGACCAACGCTTGCAAGTACACCTCCAGCGGCGAGATTATGATAGGCAGTTCTCTTGTGGAAAATCCCGGCAAAATCACCTTCTATGTAGCTGATTCAGGCCCCGGAGTTCCACCCGAGAAGGCCGAGGAAATATTCGAGCGTTTCGTCAAGCTGGACAACAACAAGCAAGGGGCCGGCCTGGGTTTAAGTATATGCAGGATGATTGCCGCCAATCTGGGCGGAAATGTGTGGCTGGATACCGACCATACGGACGGGGCCCGTTTTGTACTGGTCATCCCCCTGGAAGAGGTGACGGAAACAGACTGAGCACGGCTTGCCGCAGCTTCTAAAGTCAGATAATTCACTATTCATATGGTTCCTGTAAGTTCTCTCATCCTGATGGCCGTCGATGCAGTCCTGGGCATTGCCGTTCCCGTCTGCCTGGCAGTATGGCTGATGCGTAAGTATCGCGCCCGGCTATCTACGATTCTGATAGGAGCCGGTACGTTCATCGTGTTCGCCCTGGTGCTGGAAAGCATAATGCACCAGCTGGTCCTGAAGGGTCCGAACGGGCCGGCCATTATGGGCAACACGCTCCTGTTTGCCGTCTATGGCGGACTGGCAGCCGGGGTGTTTGAAGAAACGGGGCGTTTCCTCTCGATGAAGTTCCTGCTGAAAAAGGAACCCTCTACAGTACTTCCCGGCATAGCTTACGGTATCGGCCACGGAGGCGCGGAAATGCTTATCATATTCGGTATCACTATGATAAGCAACTTTGTCGTTTCGGCCTTGATCAATGCCGGACTGTCCGGTATCCTCTTCGCCAAAGTGCCGGAAGACGCCGCCGCACAGCTGCAGGCGCAATTGAACCAGTTGCAGACGGTCGGAGCCGGGACCCTGCTGACCGGTCTTTGGGAGCGCATTTCCGCTCTTGTCCTTCACTTGGGACTCTCTATGCTGGTCTGGGTGGCCGTACGAAAAGGCGGCAAATGGCTGTGGCTGTTTCCCGCGGCCGTCGCCCTCCACGCGATTGTCGATGCCGGAGTAGTGATGCTCCAGAAATCGGTCGGAATGGTGCCGCTCGAACTCATCGTCTCTGCAGAAGCTGTTGCCGTTGCAGCTATCGGATATATGGTCGCAAGAAAACTATAAGATTCAATTACTTATGAATAAAGAAAGGGAGATATGGATAGACTGGCTGAGAATTATCGCCTGTCTGTTTGTTATGATGACGCACTGCTGCGAAGGATTCTATTTCGGAGACGGCGGCACTCTGGTATTGACCAAATCCGACGCCGTATGGGTGACGATTCTGAACACTTTCACCCGCGCCTGCGTGCCGCTGTTCGTCGTAGCTTCCAGTTATTTACAATTCCCGATACACTACTCCACGGGTGAGTTTTTCCGCAGGAGGATAGTCCGCGTCATCGTCCCGTTTTTAATCTGGTCACTGGTCTATGCATTCGTGTGGGGAGAACCGGTGCAGAACCTCAAAGACCTGGCCCTGAACTTCAATTATTCGGCCGGTCACCTCTGGTTCGTGTATATGCTGCTCGGCGTTTACCTCATTATGCCGCTTCTTTCCCCCTGGGCCGAAAAGGTAGGGAAGAAAGAACTGCTGCTGTTCCTCGGCATCTGGCTGTTCTCCACCCTCATTCCGTTTATCCGCCAGTGGGCAGGCGGCCCCGCGCAGGTAATCTACGGGCCCTCCGGAATCCCCAATCTGGCTAAATATCCCCTCTGGGGCGAAGCCAGCTGGAACAGCTACGGCACATTCTACTACATCAGCGGTTTCATCGGATATCTGCTGCTTGGACTGTACTTCCGTAAATTCGTAAAACAGCTATCCTGGGCGAAGACCCTCGCCATTGCGCTTCCCCTTTTCGCGGCAGGATTCTTCATCGGCGCCCAAGGATTCTACAGGCGCGTACTGGCCGATGCCGGCGGGTCTTTCCCCGTATCGGGGCCGGTCGGCTACGCCGCCATCTGGGAGACCACCTGGTTCAACGACACCCTGGGACTTGCATTTATGACAATCGCGTGGATACTGATTATCAGGAAGATTGGCTGCGCCGGAAAGTTCTACCAAAAAGTCATCCTGCCGGTATCCAAGGCAAGCTACGGTATGTATCTTTGCCATATGCTGGTACTAAGCACCGTCCTGACCTGGATCTGCGGCCTGCTTAAGCGCGGGTCCGAAGGGATTCTCGGAGTCTGGACCACGCCCGCAGAAGTGCTTTCCACCGCACTCATCACATTCATAGTCACGGCCGTACTGTGCGTACTGGTCCAGAGAATTCCAAAAATCGGAAAATACCTAATCGGATAAATGAAACGTCTGCTGTCCACCGACGCAAAACGCCCGCACCATTCTTGACACCTCCTACACAGGCGGTGCCAGATTCGTCTTCGCCGTGCCTTTAGAGCAGTAGGCAATCTCAAGCCTGCTACTGACGCTGTTTTTGCCGAACTGCTTGCGTGGTTGGATTGCAAACTGGACGAAACCCTTCTTTATACAAATCCCGAACTGGACACAAAAAAGATCTCCGAGAGCTTCGGCATATCGCAGCGGCGCATCAACCGCCTGATGAAGCTTGAGAATTCTCCCGGGTCAGTCGCTTCCTGGCTGGCCGGAAAACGCATCCGCCACGCCTGCAAATTGCTGACCTCCCGTCACGAGATCACCATAGAGGCCATTTCTCAGGAAGCCGGTTTCCGTTCGCGCCGCACCTTCCAGAACCTGTTCAAGCAGGCCCTGGGAGTGACCCCTTCCGAATACAGAAACCGCGCAAAGAATCCGGCTGTCCCGCAATCTCAGAATGACATTCAGCCACATTGACCCAGGCCTGCGTAACCTGAGCCGCGGCCGCACTCCTTCCGAAAATCAAGCAACTGCTGGAAGTTGCCGGTATAGACCGCAAGGTTGCTGTGTTTTTTCGCTACTGAAAAAGGTCATCCAGTGTAAGAACCTGCTGATATACACTTGACCAGGTTCCGTACTTTA
>ODAI014665826.1_pt1 | contig 11769 bp, 3 predicted proteins | sample 1539321 | NCBI WGS metagenome assembly ODAI01 (sample SAMN02144231, study PRJEB22623) | gut metagenome | biome: sheep rumen | host: Ovis aries | place: New Zealand
CGGATGTTACTAAACTTGTAGAGTTGACCGAGCGTGTAGATACGTTCTTTTACCTGACCCTATGTATCGATGGCGAGGAAGCCATGCGGAAGGAATACCCCATTTCGCTTATGACATTCGACCAATGGCCGGGATCTTCCGTAGTTCCCGAACTGTTGGCCAGTTTTGTAACGCCAAATCATCCAATACTATCGCGCATTAGTGTCAATGCCTCGAAATTTATGGAGAAATGGACGGGAGATAGTGCTATGGATGAATATCAGACTCAGGATCCTAACCGTGTGCGTATGCAGGTTGCTGCCATCTACGAGGCGCTTCGATCGGAATCTATCGTGTACGTTACTCCTCCCGCCAGTTTCGAAAAAACAGGGCAACGTGTACGCCTCGTCGACAAGGTGTTGAACGAAAAGGTGGGTACGTGTGTCGACCTCTCTTTACTCTATGCTTCTTGCCTTGAAGCCATCGGAATACATCCTTTGCTCATCCTCATCAAGGGACATATGTTCGTGGGAGCATGGCTCACTCCGGATATCTATTCACAAACAGTGGGCGATGATGCCTCATTCCTCCTAAAAGGAGCTGCCGATGGTATCAACGACTTAGTGTTGGTGGAAGCAACGGCATTGACTTCATCGCAGGATCTGTCGTTCGACGATGCGGTCTTTATGGCCGAAAAACACTTGAAAGATGAAAAGAATTTCATTTTCTTCATCGATGTCTTCCGCTGTCGACTCAATAATATTCGTCCGATTCCACAAAGGGTTGAGGAAAATGGTAAATGGAGCGTGAAGACGGAGGGCGTGAAACATTCAAATGCGACCGAAGAAGTGATGCACCTGAATCGTTATGATATCAAAACAGATGAACCCAAAGGGAAGATAACGAAACAAATCCTGTGGGAACGCAAATTGCTCGACTTCTCGTTACGCAATAACCTCATCAATATCCGTATCGGGAAACGTGTCATTCCGTTCATTTCATTTGATATCGATCATCTGGAAGATCACTTGCAGGAAGGAGAGACCTATCAAATACTGCCATCACCGTCGAAAAACAAACTAGATCCAGAAGAATCGGGCATTTATGACTCGTCAAAATGGAAAACCTCGATGGAGGAATTGATTACAAATGAAATCAAAAATAAAAAACTCTATTCTTATCTTACCGACACCGAACTTCAGAACACACTGAAATTCATCTATCGTACATCACGTACTGCCATGGAGGAGAACGGTGCTAATTCACTCTTTGTAGCTGTCGGCTTATTGAAATGGTACGAAACAGCACGAAGTATCAAGCAACGGTTCGCACCAATCCTCTTGTTGCCGGTCGATATTATTCGAAAAGGTGGAGCCAAAGGCTATGTGATACGCATGCGAGATGAAGATACGATCTTGAACACAACGTTGGTCGAACTATTAAAACAAGAGTTTGGATTGAACCTCTCCGGTTTGAATCCGTTGCCGAAAGATGAAAGTGGTGTGGATGTAAAACAAATTCTCGCAATTGTTAGAAACAGTGTCCGAGAAATGAAAGGATGGGATGTTTTGGATGAAGCCATGTTGGGCATCTTTTCATTTAATAAGTTCGTAATGTGGAATGATATTCATACGAATGCAGATAAGCTGAAAGAAAATCCCGTCATCAAGAGTCTGATGGATGGACGTGTTCAATGGAAGGATGATGATAAAGAAGTGGATGCCCGACAAATTGATAAAGAGGTTGAGCCAGCCAACTTTGCCATACCATTGGATGTGGATTCATCGCAGATGGAGTCGGTCATTGAATCGGGACAAGGAAAGAGTTTCATCCTTCATGGTCCTCCAGGAACCGGAAAATCGCAAACCATTACGAACATGATTGCCAATGCTTTATACAAAGGGAAGCGAGTATTGTTCGTAGCGGAGAAGATGGCAGCATTGTCGGTAGTACAGAAACGCTTGGCAAAGATCGGGTTGGATCCTTTCTGTTTGGAGATGCATTCGAACAAGGCAACTAAGTCACATTTCTTATCGCAATTACAGCAAGCGATTGACGTGGTTCACATCAAGTCACCGGAAGAGTTTGACAAACTATCGAAGGAACTGTTCGAACGTCGACAATCGTTAATTGGATACATGGAGGCATTGCATCGTCCTCATTCGTCAGGGCTTTCGCTCTACGATTGCATTACCAATTACCTGTCGGTGACAGGTGATGAGATACAGGTATCGGAGGATGTTGTTGCAAATATGAACAAGGACCGGCTGACGAAGATACGGGAAACGATAACCGACTTGGATACGGTGATGAAGATTACCGGACATCCGCAGGAACATCCACTACGTCATCTTAAACCAAAGACTTTGGATGCTACTGATACAATAAAAGAAAAATTAGATCGGTATAAACGTATCTTCATCCAGCTGATTCAGCAGAAGCCGTTCTTTACTAACCAACTGGCCTTAGGACTTCCTGACACGGCGGATGGATTGAACAGAATGCGTGTGCTGAGCGATCTGTTGGCACATATTCCTGTGCTGAATAAGGCCGTGCTAGATTTGTCAGCCAATAATGAATTGTTAGAGGAATGGAAAGATGCCGTTCAGAATGGTAAGCGGAAGGACGAGATAAAAGAACGTTTACTGAAAGACTTTTCGGAAGATGTGCTGAAGCAGGATGCCCAAGCACTACAATTCCAATGGAAGACAATTCAGACGAAATGGTTCTTACCGAAATTCTTTGCTAAACGCTCGTTTGTCAACAAACTGAAGGTGTTCAACCCAACGTTAAAGTCGGAAACTGTACCTGGCTTATTAGAAGATTTGGCTCGTTATCAGCAAAGCAATAAGATCGTTGCAGAACACTCCGGTGAATGGGCTGAGAAGTTCGGTTTGCTTGGCAGAGAAGGAAAGGAAAAATGGGATAGTATATTGTCCACATTGGAAGATGCTCCAAAGATTTATGCCCAGCTGCGCAATCATGCGAATGAAGCCGGATTGCCAATTATCGAAGTGCTTTCAGGTTTTTCACGCCAATTAGGGAATGATTGGAATCTCTTCAAAGAGGCAAATGGATCTACCTTGAATCAACTGAACGAATTGTTTGCTGAGCTTGAAAAGACTGAACAAGAATTGCAGCCATTGTGCGATATGGAGTTACCGAAAGAAAGAATTGGCACTCGCATACCACAACTGATTGACCAATGGATCGCTAATCTGCATCTCATGAAGGATTGGTATCAATGGTGCTATCGGGAACGTGACCTCAACGCAGAGCAACTGAAGGGTGCTGTCGACTATATTCAAGAACAACATAAGTCGGGCAAGGAAGCTGCGGATGCTTTATTCAAGGGTATCAGCCATCAGATGGCCGTCCGTATCGTGAATGCTGATCCATCCTTGCAACTGTTCAATGGCTTGTTATTTGAATCAGTCATTGAGAAGTACCGCCAGTTAACAGCCGATTTCCAAGAAATTACGAAGAAAGCTTTGTATAGTAAGTTAGCGGCTCGCATTCCAAATATGTTGATGGAAGCATCGAATAGTTCAGAACTAGGTATTCTAAAACGAAATATTGCCAATGGCGGACGAGGTACTTCCATCCGTAGGATTATCGACCAGATACCAAATTTGTTGCCAAAGCTTTGTCCTTGTATGCTCATGAGTCCGATTTCGGTTGCTCAGTATATAGACCTGAATACCGATAAATTCGATATTGTCATCTTCGACGAAGCTTCTCAGATGCCGACGAGCGAGGCTGTTGGTGCCATTGCACGAGGTAAGGCACTTGTCGTTGTAGGTGACCCTAAACAGATGCCACCGACAAGTTTCTTCTCGACAACACAAGTCGATGAGGAAGAAGCTGATATCGATGACATGGAAAGTATCCTCGATGATTGTATTTCGTTATCGATGCCTTCCCGCTATCTGACATGGCATTACCGAAGTAAGCATGAAAGTCTGATAGCTTTCAGCAATGCACAGTACTATGATGGGAAACTTTATACCTTCCCTTCAGTGGATGACCGTGTTTCGAAGGTTCAATTGGTCAAAGTGGATGGTAGTTACGACAAGGGACATACCCGTAGTAACCGTGCCGAGGCAGAGGCCATCGTGAAAGAAGTCATCCGTCGATTGAAAGATGAAGAATTGTCGAAGCGAAGCATCGGTATTGTATCGTTCAGTATCGTTCAACAAAATCTGATAGAAGATATTTTGACTGAGGAACTGGCTAAATCGCCGGATCTAGAGGCAAAAGCATACGATGCAGAAGAGCCAATCTTTATTAAGAACCTTGAAAATGTACAAGGCGACGAGCGCGATGTGATCCTCTTCTCGGTAGGTTATGGACCGGATAAGAGTGGGAATGTCTCGATGAACTTTGGTCCATTGAACAATCAAGGTGGTGAGCGACGGTTGAATGTGGCCGTATCTCGTGCTCGTTATGAGATGATCATCTTCTCGACACTTCGTCCAGAACAAATTGATTTACGCCGTTCAAAGGCAAAAGGTGTTGAAGGCTTGAAGAAATTCCTTGAGTTTGCGGAGCGTGGTACTTCGGCAATCTCCATCAATCAGTCGAACCGGACGACACAAAGTGAGATGGTGAATGTTATTGCACAAGACTTGAAAGAGAAAGGCTATACCGTTGATACGTTTGTGGGTAGATCGAACTTTAAGATTGATTTAGCTGTCCTGGATCCAAAGCACCCCGACACCTATCTTCTCGGTATCCTTTGTGATGGCAAGAACTATTATGAAACCAAAACAACCAGAGACCGGGAAATCTGTCAGCCGAATGTTCTGAATATGCTGCATTGGCACATCATGCGCATCTGGTCGGTCGATTGGTTTGAGAATAAAGAAAAAGTTCTGGAAAGAATCGTGAAGAAATTGGACGACCTGCAGAAAGCAAAAGAAGAGAAACAAACAGTCGAACCAACACCTACATACAAGGCGAAGGCATTCAATGTGGCTGATGAGCCTGTGGTAGAGTTTAAGAACGAACGGGAGAAACCGTATGTATTTGCTAAACTCAATGTACAGAAGACAACAGGTATTGAGAAAATGGAAGCTAGTGCAGAGAGAGTCCGTAAGCAGTTACGTGAGATTCTGTCGGTCGAACAGCCGATGACAAACACTTTATTATATAAGCGTATTGCATCGCAATGGCAAATTCCAAGGGTCACTCCACGTCTTCAGCAATTCATTGATTCGCAATTGATTTGTTTTTATATGGATCAGTTGTCCACATCCGAGACGCGTATCTATTGGGAATCGAAGGAGGCTTCCATTGATTATCCATATTATCGAGTTGATTCTAAACGAGATATTTTGGATATTCCAATTCTTGAGGTGATGAATGCTGTTCATTTTGTCGTAGAACAGCAGATTTCCATTCCTCTTGACGACTTGAAGAAGATGGCTTCTCAACTTCTGGGCTTTGCGCGTAGAGGTGCAAATGTAGATATGCAAGTTATGAAAGCTATCAATCTCTTGATTGGACGAGGCATCTTGGTCGACAACAATGGGAATATGATGTTAAAATAGCAAGCATAAGCGTGTTTTAAAACAGTATCGGATGATGACATACCCAAAAGTCATCATCCGATATTTTTTACGAGGAGCCAGGAGTACGTTCGTCTTTATTCTCCGGTAGAATGACGGTACTCAAGAATTTTATTCTGATAGTCTGCAAATGCATCCGTTCGTCGGTCCTTTGCTTGCTGGTACAGTAACTGTGCCTCCAAGAGATCAGACATCGTGGTTGTACCTGCCTGATAGTATTCACGATTCAAGCGGAGATTTTCTTCCGCTTGTTCGATGCTTCGTCCCGCAATTTCCAATTGTTGGTATGCTTCTTCCACATCGTGCCAGGCTTTCATCATCCGAATTTTCAACATCTCAGCATCATTCTCCAGTTGATCTGCCGCCTTCAGCTTCTCCAATTTCTTGTGTTTTATCGCATGTGAGCCACCCCACCAATCGCTGATTGGCACGCTGACAGAGGCAAATACCATTCCGAAAGTATGGTCGTTGTCGAGGATATTGTGATAGTTATACCCGGCACCAACAGCCAAGGAAGGCAAGTTCTTTCCAATTTCCATCTTATATTGAAGGTTTGTTGCTTCTACCTGTTTGTTCAGCAGTTGGTATTCAGATGTACCTAACAAAGCCTGTTGATGATCTTTGCGAAGATGAACCGGTGATGATGCAACATCGTCATAGGATAGTACAAAGGTTGTGTCTTGTAATCCACAATATTGTGCCATCAACATCCTAACAATGCTGATACCATGCTGTAGTTTCACCTTTTGACTTTCGATATCATTTTGTCGGAGTTGTACTTGCAAAAGATCATTCCTCATGGTAACTCCTGCCTTTACGGCTACCTCAACATTTTTACGAATATCTTTCAGTAAGTCGTCAACAGCCTGTACCGTTTTCATCTTCTCCTGTAAAGATACAAATTGCCAAAAATATTGTTCTGCATTCCTTTCTACCTCGTTTTCGGAGAGTTGTAACTGAAGTTGGCTGACTTCTTCGCCCACCTTTGCCAGTTTATTGCCATTCACAATTTGTCCGCCGGCAAAGATTGGCTGCATCGCTGTAACTCCGGCAATTGTTCCGTTCTTCATCATGGAGATACTTATAGGATTGGCGAGTGCCATCAACGCCTCAGGAGGTAAGGATTGTGCCAAGGCTGCACCCAGTTCGGTGGGAATCATTTCAGATGGGTTCATGTTCATCTTTGCCATTCCTCGGTTAGCATTGAACCAAAGTCCCGTACCACTAATGTTAGGGAAGTACTTTGTAAGTGCTTCCTTGCGTGTTTGACGAGCAGCATCCACATCTCTACGAGCATTTCGAACTGTAACGTTATTCTGGCGCGCAGCTTCCAATATTTGTTCTAATGAATATGACTGTTGTTGGGCTGAAGCTGATACGATGCCACAAAGTATCAATGCGAAAGAGATTATTCTTTTCATCGTTATATCATTTCTTTAAATTAACTTTCCAATATACTACAGGTAAAACAGTTACTACCATGATCAAAGAACCGATACCACCAGCAAAAATAGTAACGCCGACAGGCATCCAGAAGGATGAACCGGCAATGATCATCGGTACGACGCCGACTGCTGTGGTGGCCGTTGTCAAGAAGATGGGCACCATCCGCCGTTTTCCTGCTTGGTATGCAGCGTCTTTCACTGCAACATTATACTGTTCAAAATATTTCTTGCGTTCTTCTCTGTGTATCTTCCCCGGTAAGGGATGTGCTTGAACATACGTCTTCATCAATTCATTCGCATGCTCAAAGATCAGGATCTCATTACGCATGATCATACCCATCAACGTAATGGCACCCATGACAGAAGTTAGTCCTAACATCCTGTTCATCAAGGCTAAACCGATCAAGGCTCCCGGCAACATCAGTCCGAGAGCAGAGATACATACCGTGGTAATGCCGTATTTCTTGAAGTTGAACAGCAGGAAGAAGAAAATAATGACTACGGCAATTGCCACACCTCCGAAGATTTGTGGTAATGACTCGGCGTTATATTCTATTTCTCCGCCCACCTCGCTGCGTACACCTTGAGGCAGTTCGATTTTATCTTGCATGATCTTGGCGATACGTTTTTCTACCGGTGCGGCATAAACACCGTTTGCAAACTGAGCCGTCACCGTGATACATCGTTCGCCACCACGGTGCATGATTCTACTTTCGCTCCATTTCGGCTGTACTTTTGCAATTTGCCGTAGTGGTATTGTGCTGTTCGAACGATTGATGCTCGAAGAAATCATGCTCATTGGGGTTGGGATACCCAAGTCGGCAATGTCAGAGAATGTCATATCGTCATCATCCTTTACAATGATGGGGACCTCATAATTACCTTCCCATATTTGTCCAACGCGCAAATCATTGGTGGATGAACTGAGAGTTAACTCAGCGGTGGCACGAGTAATGCCTAATTGTGCGGATACTACAGGGTCTAACTGTACGCTGACAATAGGTGAGGGCTCGAAGAAGTCGGTATGTACCCATTCCAGTTCAGGCATCTCACGCATTTGTTCCATAAGTCGATTGGCTGCAGTGTGCAGCGAATCAATATTTTCTCCATAAAAGCGATACTCCAGTTCTGGGACTTCGAGGTAGTCGAGTCGCTTAAATCGTACGTATGCTTCGGGGAAGTATTCACTCCATGCAGTCTGGTATTTAGCCAGCAACTCAAGTGTAGCCTTTTGGGATGTCGTATTTACAATGAACTGTGCATAGTTGTTCCCGGCCATTTGCGGGGCATAACAGGTCATGAATCTAGGTGATGAGCAGCCTATAAAGCTGGTAATGCACTTCACATCCTTGTCGTCCTGCATCACATTGCGAAGAGAATCGGCAATAATCCGTGTGTCGTGTAGTCCTTTGCCTTCGGGAAGGAAGATCTCGACCGCAAATTGATCACGATCAGCATAGGGGAACAGTCGTATTTTCAAGAAAGGAGCAATCAGGCAGGAGAGGAGTACGATAGCGATTCCACCAATGATGGTTTTCCACGGATGAGCGAAGGTGAAATCCAATACCTTATTGTAAGTTGATTGAACCCAATTGGTGATTGCGTTTCCACCGGTACTCACTTTGCCGGGTTTGATGATCAGTACTTCCAAGAACGGGATCACTGTAACAGCCAAGAGTAGCGATACCATAAGGTTGATGGCCATTGTCCAAGGAAAATCTTCCATCGCATCGTTGAAAGCACCTTTCATCGTCAGCAACAAGGGGAAGAAGATGACGCTGATGCAGAGTGTTGCCAGTATCATCGGCATGAAATATTGTTGCGCCGAAGCAATGGCCGCTTGTTTTGACTCATAGCCTTTCCCCAAATATTCCAGATAACCATCGATGACAACAATAGAATTATCGACCACCATACCCAATACAACGATCAAAGCGGCAAGAGTGACGATATTCAGTTCTATTCCGGCAAAGAACATGATGGAAACGGAGATAAACGTGCTGAGCGGAATGGTAATGGCAGCGACGATTGCCGAACGAAGAGGAAACAGCACCATCATGACAAGGATAATGATAACCATTGAGATGAGCAGATCACGAAGGAAATCACTAATACTCATGCCCACCACCTTAGGTTGGTCGGCTATTCGAGTGATGTTCACATCTTCGGGCATCTCGTTCAGCCTAAAATCGTTCAATACCTCATCGACCTCTTTACCATACTGTACAATATTGTTGCCTGGCGTCATCTCTAGCGACAGAAGGACACAGGGATGACCATCCTGTTCGATATAACTCTTGGAACTGTCGTATTCGCGAACTACGCGTGCCACATCTCTTACCCGTGCTACTTTTCCAGTAGCGGGATCACTGAAGATAATCATATTGGCAATTTCCTCCTCACTGTTGCCCATCGGTTCTACGTGAATCGGAACCTGTTGGTCATCATCACTGATGCTTCCGCTCATGGTGGTAAGGCCTTGTACCTGCAAACGGCTAAACAGCATTTGTTGTCCGATACCGTATGCTTGCAGTCGTTTACGGTCGACATATAGGCTGATTTGTTCTTTCTTTTCCCCATATAATCGAACGTTTGCTACGGAAGGGATCCGGCGCAGTCGGTCGCTCAGTTGGTCACTATAATCCTGTAACTCACGGTAACTGCGTTGATTGCTGTCGATGGCAATCAGCAAGGCTGAGGTATTGCCAAAATCATCATTAGCCACGACGGCCAGTACACCGGATGGCAGACTTTGTTTGAAGAGTGCCAGTCCATGTTTTATCTTACTCCATACCTCATCCTTATTGTTTACATCATCGTTTAACTTCACCATGACGATGCACATTCCGTTTTGTGAGGTTGTGGTTGTCTTGGCACGGTTCACCTCTCCATAAGTAAAGAGGTACCGTTCAAGTGGGCGAGCCACTTGTTCCTCCACTTCTTCGGTCGTTGCGCCCAGATAAACTGCCACGACGACACCCTGTCGGATGGTAAAGGCGGGGAACTCATCCTTTGGCATAACATACATACCGTATATGCCCAGCAGAAAAAGGATACTGATGATGAGTAATGAGATTGAATAATGCTCCAATGGCCATCTCAGCCATTTCATACTTTGCTTTTCCATCCTTAGTAGATTACGTTTGTTCCTTCACTTAATTTCTGATACCCTTCAACGACCACTTGTTGGTCAGGTTCCAGTCCACTCCGCACCGTGATACGGTTGCCGATAGTGGTACCAACTTGTATGGTTGTACGGTGTGCAGTCTTCGCTTTGTCGACTGTCCACACGAATAAAGAGCCATCTGTCATGCGTTGGACACTGGTAACTGGTAGCGTCAGTAGACTTGTTCCATGCTCTTTTCCTTGAAAAGTCACATTTGCCACCATACCAGGCAATAGGGAACGCTCCTTATTCTCCACATGAATACGGATATCGTAGGTATGAGTGAGAGGGTCAGCTTGGACACCTTTCTCTATCCGCCCGCCAATCAACTCCTTGTTGGCAGCCTCTACCTGAATAATGGACGGTGTATTCTCGTGGATGGATCCCATCTCATTCTCTGGCATAGATACCTTTACCTTGACAGTGTTGATGTCGAGAATGGTAACAACAGCTTGTGAGGGGACTGCCGTTTCACCGGCACTGATCATTTTTCGTCCGATCACCCCGCTGACAGGAGCTGTCAGCCGACAATCGTTTATGTTTTTCTGAGCCATAGCCAATTGTGATTTTGCCTGTGCCACCTTACTTTCAATCTCAACCCATTTTACTTCGGGCAGTGAGCCATTTTCGTGTAGCATGCCATAACGTTGATAGGCATCATTAGCCTGATTCATCATGGCTTCGGCGCTGGTGAGCATGTTTTTTGCTTGCGTGTCATCCATCTCGGCAAGGAGTTGTCCACGTTGAACGATTTGTCCTTCGCTCACATACACACGGCGAACCGTACCCATTGAGGTAAAACTGACGGCGGTTGCTTCACGTTCTTCAACCATTCCTACATACGACTGTCCTTCACGTGCATCCATGCTACGAACTGTCTCTACTTTTACACGGATGGGGGCTTTTGTTTGCTGTTTCCCGTTCTTTCCGCAACTGCTTAGCACGATAACCGTGGCTAACAGTGCCCATTTCCAATTGGCTTTTGTCATATTATCCTTAATTATTCGATTTTGAATGCGAAATTGGACATTTTTTAGGATTCTATCATGCTTTATTTTTCATTCATTTTGTCCTATTTTGACAAAATCCACCAAAAAGAACAAATAAAAGTCAAAATATACCACCATTTTTCTGAAAACTATCCCCATTTTTACAATTGAAAATCAAAATATAGGATATATGGAACAAAACATAGCTGATTTAGCCAAAATAGCATTGATCAATCATCCGGTAGAAGCCGATGTAAAAGTGAACTATTCTGATGAAGACATTATCATGATCGATAATGTACGCATGCTTGCTGAGCCAAGCGTGACGAAACTACAGATGAATCTGATTGCTTTTTGTCGCAAAGGGAAGGCACAAGTAAACATTAATGGTGTTCCTACGTTGTTCAAGGAGAACCAAATCCTGGTATGTCCTTCACAGGTCGTTTTTTCTGATTTCCTGCTAAGTCCTGACTTTGATTTTAAGTCTATTTTTATCAGCAATTCGAAACTGCAGCATTTTCTACGTGAAAAGATGAATGTGTGGACCCAGCTCTATATCAAAAAGGTTTGGGTGAGTTCGCTTGAAAAGGAAGAAGTCGATTTCTTGCTTCATTTTTACA
>ODAI011859967.1_pt1 | contig 11768 bp, 8 predicted proteins | sample 1539321 | NCBI WGS metagenome assembly ODAI01 (sample SAMN02144231, study PRJEB22623) | gut metagenome | biome: sheep rumen | host: Ovis aries | place: New Zealand
AGCGATGAGATTAGTGAGACATATATTACTAATGCTATATATGATTTGTCTTGTAAATGTAATATTGTATGCTTTAATTTAAAGGATACATTATATGATTTTCCAAAGCTTAATAGAGAAAAGAGCTTTGATGTATCACTGGCATTTTATCTGTTCAACCCCACTAAGAAGGAATATGAGTACGCAGATATTGCAAGTGAATACTTAGGATTAATGCTTCCCGACAGGGAGGAATTAATTGGTAAGAAGAGCATAGCGTCCATGTATGACATTAAGAAGAAAGAAATTATTCAGTATATATGTAATTGCGCCTTCGTTGCGTGTAATGCTTATACTAAGGTGTTGCCACAGCTTAGGAATGAATATGATAAGCTTTATTTCGATGTCGAGATGCCTCTTCTTTTCACATTGTATGATATGGAGAATGAAGGAATAATCTTAGACAGAGAGGAACTGATAGAGTATGGCGTCACTCTTAGTGGCAGAATCAAGGAATTAGAGAAGACGATATATGAGCTTGCCGGAGAAGAGTTCAATATTAATTCTCCCAAACAATTGGGAGAAATATTATTTTCTGAAGAGAAAATGGGGCTGCCCGGTTCTAAGAAGACTAAGTCGGGATATTCCACAGCTGCCGATGTATTAGAGAAGCTGGCACCTGAGCATGAAATCATACAGGACATATTAGAATACCGAGGGTTAAGCAAGCTACATTCTACGTATGTGGAAGGTCTTTTAAAAGAGCAGGCTGAAGATGGCAGGATTCATTGCAATTTCCAACAGACGGTGACAGCAACAGGCAGACTCTCTTGCACTGAGCCGAACTTGCAGAATATACCTATCAGGATGGAGCTTGGAAGAATGATTCGCAAAGTATTTGTCCCGAGGAAGGATTATGTATTTGTAGATGCTGACTATTCACAGGTAGAACTTAGGGTATTGGCTCATATGTCAAAAGATCAGGAGCTGATAGATGCATTTAACAGAGGGGATGATATTCATACGAGCACCGCTTCGAAGATATTTGGTGTCAAGGCTGATGAGGTGACGCCTCTTATGCGTCGAACTGCCAAGGCTGTTAACTTTGGTATTGTGTATGGTGAGAGTTCCTTTGGCTTGTCACAGAATCTTGGCATCACTCGTAAGGAAGCCAAGCAATATATAGATGATTATTTCAAAGCATATCCTAAGATGAAAGAGTTCCTGGATGGTCTTGTTAAGAGTGCAAAAGAAAAGGGATACTCTGAGACGATACTTGGTCGAAAGCGTCCTATAGTAGAATTGCAATCTAAGAATTTCAACCTGAGAGGATTTGGAGAGCGTGTTGCCATGAATACACCTATTCAAGGCAGTGCGGCAGATATTATCAAGATAGCAATGGTAGGTGTGGATAGGAGGCTTCGAAGCTCTAATATGAAGTCGAGACTTATTCTCCAGGTTCATGATGAACTGTTAATCGAGGCTGCAAAGGATGAAGAAGACAAGGTCTATAAGCTCTTAGAAGAGGAAATGATGGGGGCGCTTAAATTATCTGTCCCTCTTGAAATTGACATACATTCAGGTAAGACATGGTATGAGGCTAAGTGATGAAGAAAGTTGTTATTACAGGTGGAGTTGGTTCCGGTAAAAGCAAGGTGTTAGAATACCTTCAGAATAATTGTAATTGTAAGATTATAAGAGCGGATGATGTTGCTAAGGAATTAATGGAGCCTGAAGGCAAATGTTACATTGATATAATAAACGCCTTTCCTGAAAATGTGTTGGTAAAAGATGATACAGAAAAGAGTGCTAAGTTATCATATCCTCCCTTTGATAGAGACAAGCTCTCTCAATTGATATTTGAAAGCGATTACAACCGTCGTAAGGTTAATTCGATAGTTCATCCGGCAGTAAAGGAATATATACTTAAGGATATTGATAATGAAGAAATGCTAGGCGTATATGATTATTATTTTTTTGAGGTGGCGCTTGCCATTGAAGAGGGATACGATAAAATCTTTGACGAGACATGGTTTATATACGCCCCAAGGAGTACAAGATGTGAGCGCTTAAAAAAATATCGCGGATATACACAGGAGAGAATCGATGATATTATGTCATCGCAACTAAGTGAAGAAGAGTATAGGAAGCATTCTGCATATACAATTAAAAATGATGGAAATATCGCAGATTTATATGATAATATAAGTCACATTTTACATTGCGACTGATAATATGAAATGGTATAATAACTTAGGTTTTTTATACCATTTTTATTATAGGAGGAAAAAATGGCTGCTAGTTCAGATAAGGATTTTGTATTCGGATTAGATATAGGGACCCGTAATGTAGTAGGTACGGTTGGATATAATGATGAAGACGGCTTCCATGTAGTAGGACAATATAGTGAAGAACACGACTCAAGAGCTATGATTGATGGCCAGATTCATGATATTGCAAGAGTAGCTAAGACTATTGGTAGTGTAAAGGATGCGTTAGAAGCGCAGCTAAAGATGCACCTTGAAGATGTATGTATCGCTGCCGCAGGTCGTGTACTTCGCACCATAACAACCAGAGTTGAATATAATTACGAAGAAGAGACTGTTGTTAGCGGTGAAGATCTTCATACACTTGATTTGATGGGTGTTGATAAAGCGCAAAGTATTCTTAAAGAGAACGAAGATGAGAAGTATAAATTCTATTGCGTAGGCTACTCTGTTATGAAATATTATCTTAACGGAGAGATATTTACATCACTTGAAGGTCATAAAGCTGACAAGATAGAGGAAGTCATTATCGTAACATTTCTTCCGGAGGACGTCGTTGACGGACTCTATTCTGCAGTGGAGAAGGCAGGGCTTAAGGTTGCAAATCTTACATTAGAGCCTATTGCCGCTATTAATGTTGCAATCCCCGAGAGCTTTAGAATGCTTAATATTGCACTGATAGATGTGGGGGCCGGAACAAGTGATATCTGTATTACAAGAGATGGAAGTATTATTGCATATGGCATGATTCCTTACGCAGGAGACGAGCTCACCGAGGCAATTGTTCACGAATACCTTGTGGATTTCGATACTGCTGAGATTATTAAGAAGACTTCGTCTGAAGAAAAAGAGGTCACTTATAACGATATTATGGGGATTAGTCACACGATTCCGTCGAAGGATGTATGGAAGCTGGTTGAACCGATTCAACAGAAAATGGCAGAAGCTGTTGCGGAGAAGATTATTGAGCTTAATGGCGATAAACCTGTATCGGCTGCCTTTGTTGTAGGTGGAGGCGGAAGAGTTCATGGATTTACCGATTCACTTGCTAAGAAGCTGGATATTGCCAAGGAGCGTGTGGCGATTCGAGGTGAGGAAGTTATGAAGGGAATTATTTTTGAGTCTAATGATTTGACGAAGGATTCCCTTATTGTTACGCCTATTGGAATCTGTCTTAATTACTATGAACAGAAGAATAACTTCATCATGATACATTTTAATGATGAAATGATGAAGCTGTATGACAACGGACATCTTACTGTTGTTGATGCAGCTATGCAGGCGGGATGGGATACTGATGAATTGTTCCCTCGTCGAGGAAAAGAAATACATTATACCGTCAATGGTGTGTCTAAGATGATTCGCGGGCAGGAGGGAGAGTCGGCAGTTGTCAAAATGAACGATGTTGTAGTCGGACTTAATACCCCCTTAGAGCCTAACTCATATATTACTATTGAAGCCTCTACAGAGGGTGGTAAAGCCAGCTCAACGATTGAACAGCTCGATGAGTTCACCAAAGATACAGTCAGCTTCTTCGTATGTGGCAAGCAGATTACCTGTCCTAAGTTCGTTGAGGTCAATGGCTCTTTAGAGCCCGGAAGCTACAAGATTAAAGATGGAGATGTTATTGAGACCAGAAGCTTCTACAGCGTAGGTCAGATTGCAGAATTCATGGATGTGGAGATTGATGATAATCACAGCATATTAGTCAATAACAGAGAGGCCGACAGGGATACACTTGTATACGAGAATTTTAATGTGGACTGGACAGTAACCGGCTTTGGTGCCACCGAAGGTGAAGGCGGAGATACAATTGTAGGTGGAATGACTATGGAACAAGAGGGGGAAGATTCTGACCCGTTAGAGATTGCCGATTCTCAGATAGATGCAATTGTCGATGATATAATTGAGGATTCGTCCGAGGAAGAGGGTGAAATGTCGCAGGAAGTACAAGATAATGCTGACGGCGAGTCTAATGGCATAACCAAAGAGATTCCTATACCTCTTAATGTAATTGTCAATAATGAGGAAGTTACATTAACCGGTAAAAGTAAATATGTATTTGTTGATGTATTCGATGTGATTGATTTCGATACCAGAGACAGCAGAGGACGAGCTATCGTTACGTTGATTAACGGTAGTAGATGCGGATATTCTGATGTTCTCAAAGCAGGCGATAAGATAGAGATTTACTGGCAGGAGATGGAGCTGCGCAAATGAGGAAAACAGGAGTTTAACTATGGAAATGTTCTCGATTGCATCAAGTAGCAGTGGTAACTGTATCTGTGTTGGAACGAAGGATTACCATGTACTTGTTGATGCAGGCATTACAGGAAAAAAGGTTGAAGAAGGTCTTAACAGATATAATCTGACAAGCAGTGATATTGACGCAATACTTGTCACTCATGAGCATAGTGACCATATAAGTGGACTTGGCGTATTATCCAGGAAATTGCATGTGCCAATTTATACAACCGGGGGCACTTGGAAAGGCATTATGGAATGTAAGAGTGTGGGTAAGATTGATAAGACGCTTTTTAATGAGATTCACTATGATGAGGCATTTACGGTAGGACCACTGACAGTTGACCCTATTAGAATCAGTCATGATACATATGAACCGGTGGCTTTTGCTATATCCGGCGATGATAAGAAAATGGCTATTATAACTGACCTTGGCAAATTTGATGACTATATTGTAGATAAATTGCATGATGTCAATGCTATCCTTCTTGAAGCTAATTATGATTATAATATGCTTCAGGTGGGAAGATACGAGCCATGGCTTAAGAGAAGAGTTAATGGAGAAAGGGGGCATCTGTCAAATGAGATGTCAGGTCAGCTTCTGTGTCGTATAGCCGGAGAGAATCTGCAGACTGTTCTTCTGGGGCATATGAGTAAGGAGAACAATGTGCCTGAGCTTGCTTATGAAGCTGTAAGGTGCGAAGTTAAGCTGAGTGATACGCCATATGAACCGGATGATTTCAGGATAATATGTGCACCAAGATATGAAGCGTCAGAGAGAGTAGTGGTATAGCTATTATCTGCGAACTATGAATATATAATTAATATGTAAGAGGAATAGTAATGGAAAAAATTATTATTACAGTAGTTGGAAAAGATACAGTGGGAATAATTGCAAAGGTATGTACTTACCTTGCTGATGTTAAGATTAATGTGTTGGATATTTCCCAGACAATTGTCAATGGATACTTTAATATGATGATGATTGCCGACAGGTCAAAAAGTGCTGTTGACTTTGGTAAGAGTCAGGAAGATTTAGAGAAGCTGGGCGAGGAAATCGGCGTCCAAATCCGTTGCCAGCGTGAGGAAATATTTGAAATGATGCATAGAATCTAGGAGATTATAATGATTAACAGTAGAGAAGTCATAGAGACAAATGAGATGATTGACAAAGAGAATCTTGATGTGAGAACGATAACAATCGGAATCAGCCTCTTGGATTGCATGTCAGACAGTCTCGATGAACTTAATAAAAATATATATAATAAAATAACGCGAGTGGCTAAAGATCTTGATGACACAGCCGCTAGGATAGAGAGTCAATACGGTATTCCCATTGTCAACAGAAGAATCTCTGTTACACCGATTGGCATCATTGGTTCAAGTGCCTGCAAAAGAGAAGAGGATTATGTAACAATTGCACATACATTAGATAAGGCGGCAACAGAAGTTGGCGCTAATCTTATTGGTGGGTACTCAGCTCTGGTAAGTAAAGGCATGACTAAGTCTGATGAGATGCTGATTAGATCTATTCCACAGGCTTTGACTAAGACAGAGAGGGTATGCTCTTCTGTCAATCTTGGCTCAACACAGACAGGCATCAATATGGATGCTGTACGTTTAATGGGACAGGTGATTTTGGAGATTGCTGAGGAGTCGAAGGATAGAGACAGCGTTGATTGTATGAAGCTTGTTGTGTTCTGTAATGCGCCTGATGACAATCCGTTTATGGCAGGAGCATTTCACGGTGTCACAGAAGCAGATGCTGTTATCAATGTAGGCGTATCCGGTCCCGGTGTCGTTAAGACTGCACTTGAATCGGTTCGTGGCGAGAGCTTCGAGGTATTATGCGAGACTATTAAGAAGACTGCATTCAAGATAACAAGAGTAGGACAGTTAGTTGCCAAGGAAGCGTCTAAGATGCTTGGTATACCCTTTGGAATAGTGGACTTATCTCTTGCACCGACACCTGCTGTTGGTGATTCTGTTGCAGATATACTAAGAGAGATAGGACTTGAATATGCCGGCGCGCCCGGCACAACTGCGGCGCTTGCACTTTTGAACGATCAGGTTAAGAATGGTGGTATAATGGCGTCTTCTTATGTGGGAGGATTGTCAGGTGCATTTATCCCTGTATCGGAAGACCAGGGAATGATTGATGCGGTTAAGGCCGGTGCAATTACGTTAGAGAAGTTAGAAGCCATGACATGTGTATGCTCTGTTGGTCTTGATATGATTGCAATTCCGGGCTCGACCAAAGCGACGACAATATCCGGAATAATTGCCGATGAGATGGCGCTTGGCATGATTAATGGCAAGACTACAGCAGTAAGACTTATACCTGTAATTGGCAAGGATGTGGGAGATACAGTAGAATTTGGAGGTCTTTTCGGATATGCTCCGATTATGCCGGTGAATAAATTCTCATGTGATGATTTCATCAATCGTAAAGGGAGAATCCCACGCCCAATACATAGTTTTAAGAATTAGATAATCCAAGATATAAATATAGTAAGAATTATCTGTAAATAAGTCCAAAGCGATTTTCTTATGAGCGTGGACTTATTTACAGATAATAAGAAGATATATTAATAAATGGAAAGGATTAATTATGATACAAGCAAGTAATATAACCCTGAGATTAGGGAAAAAAGCGTTATTCGAGGATGTTAATATCAAGTTCACAGAAGGAAATTGTTATGGGCTTATAGGAGCTAACGGCGCCGGTAAGTCAACATTTCTCAAGATACTATCAGGACAATTAGAACCAACTAACGGTGATGTAATTATAACACCCGGACAACGTCTTTCTGTATTAGAGCAGGATCATTTCAAATATGATGAATTCCCTGTAATTGATACGGTTATTATGGGTAATAAACGTCTGTATGACATCATGAAGGAAAAGGATGCTATATACATGAAGGAAGATTTCTCTGATGAAGATGGAATCAGGGCGTCTGAATTGGAAGCAGAATTCGCTGAGATGGATGGCTGGAATGCAGAGAGTGATGCGGCAACTCTTCTTAACGGATTGGGAATTGAACCGGAATTACACTACGAACTTATGAGTAATCTCAACGGTGATCAGAAGGTCAAAGTTTTGCTTGCAAAGGCTCTGTTCGGTAATCCGGATATACTTCTTCTTGACGAGCCTACTAACCACTTGGATTTAGACGCTATTGCATGGCTTGAAGAATTCCTTATCAATTATGATAATACTGTAATTGTTGTAAGTCATGACAGGTACTTCCTTAACAAGGTATGCACCAATACGGCGGATATTGACTATGGCAAGATTCAGCTGTATGCAGGTAATTATGATTTCTGGTATGAGTCTTCGCAATTGATTATGAAGCAGCGTAAGGAAGCTAACAAGAAGAAGGAAGAACAGATTAAGGAGCTTCAGGAATTCATCTCTCGTTTCTCGGCTAATGCTTCTAAGTCTAAACAGGCAACTTCCCGTAAGCGTGCATTAGAGAAGATTCAATTAGATGACATTAAGCCTTCCAGCAGAAAATATCCATATATTGACTTTAGGCCGGAGAGAGAGATTGGTAATGAAGTATTAACCGTTGAGGGAATCAGTAAGACCGTTGACGGCGTTAAGGTATTAGACAATGTCTCATTTACGGTGGGACATGATGACAAGATAGCTTTTGTCGGGGCAAATGAGATTGCAAAAACTACGCTTTTCCAGATACTTATGGGGGAGATTGAGCCTGATGAGGGCAGCTTCAAATGGGGTGTAACAACAACTCAAAGCTATTTCCCCAAGGATAATACCAAGATATTCGATACAGACCTTATTATTGTTGACTGGTTGACACAGTTTAGTGAGATTAAGGATGCCACTTATGTAAGAGGATTCTTAGGACGTATGCTTTTTGCAGGAGAGGACGGTGTCAAGAAGATGCGTGTACTCTCCGGAGGTGAGAAGGTTAGAGTGCTATTGTCAAGAATGATGATAGAAAATTCTAACGTGCTTATTTTAGATGAGCCTACAGACCACCTTGACATGGAATCAATCACTGCACTTAATACAGGACTTACGAAGTTTTCCGGTGTTATATTGTTTTCTTCGAGAGACCATCAGGTTGTTCAGACGACAGCCAACAGAATTATAGAGATTATGCCTGATGGAACTATTATTGACAAGGTAACAACTTACGACGAATACCTTGAAAGCGACGAGATGGCTCGTAAGCGTCAGGCAGTATATGCTAAGTCTGCTGAGGACGAAGAGGATAACTAAGCCCTACAATAATAAAAGGGTGTTTTTATACAGAGGGTTATATGGCAAAAAAGAAATACTATGCGGTTAAGATTGGTCTTAACCCCGGCATATATGAGTCGTGGCCGGAGTGCGAAGCCAATGTCAAGGGATATCCAAATGCGGATTATAAAGGCTTTGCAACCTTACCTGAGGCTGAGAAGTATTTGGAGAGTAATGAAAACGGATTAGACGAAGTACATAAAGGTTCACCTGTGTCCATAAGTGCTTCGGATGCCCTGTCGGTTTCGACAGACTACATTGGACAGGATGAGGTTGGCAAGGGAGAGCCCTTTCGTATACCGATAGTTGTAGCTGCATATCTTGACGGCATTCATACGGACGAGCTTAAAGAGATTAGTGCGACGAGGGACTCTAAGAATTATGGATTAGATACTGATAAATGTGTCAAAATTGGAAGTGAGCTTACACATTTTACAGATTATAGTGAATGTAAGAACGGTATTTATGAAAATGAGAAGCTAGGTATAACCTACAGCGTATATTCTATTGATAATGAATACTATAATAGGCTTCATGACGATAATATGAGCGCCAATAAGATTCTTGCAATTATGCACAACAGAGCGGGATTCAATCTGGCAAATTATCTGGCTAAGAAGAATATTATAATTAAGGATGTAGTAATTGATAATTTCCTTGGTGTATCCAGAGCTTGCGATAATTACGGCAAATATGTATCCAATGAGAAATACAGGTTAGATACGAGTGGTGTTAATATGCGATATGTCACTAAAGCTGAGGGGAAATATCCGGCTGTTGCGGTGGCGTCTAATATTGCTAATTACATCGAACAATTATATGTGGGTCACATAAGGGACACCATAAGAAGTAAGGGCGGCAATCTGGATGCTCATGGATTCAGCAACGCTGTAGAGGATGTACAATATGCGTTTGATGAGATTGTCAGAGTGTACGGAAGTCTTGATAATCCCGACATAGAAGAGACTTTTAAGCATACCCTTTATTATGAGAACTATATCAATACCGGAAATGTGCATTAGTAAAGGATATAGTAGAAAGGGTATCGTAAGGGGTATCATAAAGAGGTATCGTAGAAAGGACACCTATGAATAAGAAGAGGCCTATGAAGAAAGGAACTAAGGCATTAATAATAATCGCCGGTATTCTTGCCGCTATTATTATTAGCGGTTTTCTTGTTGTGTCCTTTAATTCAAGAGCGAAGTATCTTATGAGCGTTGTAAGACTTGCTACCGAGACTCTTAATGACAGTGGCTTCATTGCATATAATCTCGATCTTATGGAGATTTTCAGGGATTATGCTGACGGAGACGTGGAATTTAACGGAGACTTAATAGCCAGCGATATAGAAGGCTTTGGTTATACATCCAGTGCGGTTATACACGGAGTGAGAAGCTTTGATAAAAAACAGATGTCCGTTAAAGCGGACGCCAAAGTGCTTTTTGTCAATGTGGGCGAAGTGGATTTTTATGCAGTGGATAAGACAATGTATGTAATCGTTCCAAGTCTTAAGAATCTTGCATATTCGCTTACGACTGATGCTGACTTATATTGGAAGGCACCTAAGCTCAATGGTAATCTGGATGCGGCATGGTTTAGAGAGAATGCGGCTAATTTCATAGAATTTGCCGGAGATATTGAAATGGAAGAATCCGGTGTAGAGCTTGTCGATGATGATGGAACCGTCAGTACAGAATACCTGATTAAGATTCCTAAGGGCAAGGGCGAGTTTATATGGGAACTCCTTGGAATGGATATACCGGATCATGACATAGACCTTAGTATGTATATCACAAGAGGTTGCAAGATTCGTCGAGTGAGTTTGGATATAGATAGCATAATTCCCGATGCTTCTATTACAATTGACGGGCTTTCTCTTGGAAATGTTACATTGACAAAGAAACTTCCCGATAATGAGGATATTACTGTAACTATTGTAAAGAGAGGAGACTATCTGTACTCGAACTGTGTCGATATTGGATTCACATACAATACTAAGGATGGAGTCAAATATACAGGTAACGGATCGCTGGTATACAGCAAGGAAGATAAAGGTTATGATATACAGCTTAAGAGAATGAAGGCATATAAGGATGGGGCATTAATAGGACAGGTATATGCTAACGGTAATATATTCTCCACGAGTATTGATTACGAGCCTGTCAGCGATTCACCCATACCACTTGATTCCATTAAGAACTATGAGTGGGAAGAGCTAAGAGACAATATGGATCAGTTCCTTCAGGATGTTATGGAGGATGTTAAGGAAAAAATATAGCGTAATTAAAGACAGGTATTTTATTTAGAACAATACAGGGCACAGTATCTATTGATTTTTTGGTCTCTATTATAGTAAAATAACCTTTAGCGTAAATTATTTCTTTAGGAGGAAATTAAGTATGAAAAGATCTATGAAAACCATGGATGGTAACCAGGCAGCAGCACATGCTTCATATGCATATACTGATGTTGCGGCTATCTATCCTATCACACCTTCATCAGTTATGGCGGAGCACACTGATGAGTGGGCAACTGCTGGACGTAAGAATATCTTCGGACAGACAGTTCAAGTAACAGAGATGCAATCAGAGGCTGGAGCAGCTGGATCAGTACATGGTTCACTTACAGCTGGTGCATTAACAACAACATTTACAGCATCACAAGGTTTACTTCTTATGATTCCTAACCTGTATAAGATGGCTGGTGAGAGACTTCCAGGTGTAATCAACGTATCTGCACGTTGTGTAGCAAGTCACGCACTTAACATCTTCGGTGATCATTCAGACGTAATGGCTTGTCGTCAAACCGGTGTGGCAATGCTTTGTGAGTCTTCAGTACAGGAAGTTATGGACCTTACTCCTGTAGCACACTGTTCAGCTATCGAGGGCGGTATGACATTTATGAACTTCTTCGATGGATTCAGAACATCTCACGAGATTCAGAAGATTGAAGCTTGGGATTATGAAGACCTTAAGGATATGGTTAATATGGATGCTGTTGAT
>ODAI011353708.1_pt1 | contig 11767 bp, 22 predicted proteins | sample 1539321 | NCBI WGS metagenome assembly ODAI01 (sample SAMN02144231, study PRJEB22623) | gut metagenome | biome: sheep rumen | host: Ovis aries | place: New Zealand
GAAACCCTTGCCGCTGTCAAAGCGTTTCAGACTGCGAACAATCTGACCGTTGACGGCGTCTGCGGCCCGGCGACGTGGAACCGTCTTGACGCGCTGCTGAATGCGGCAGAAGATGAACCCGCCGTTCCTGCTGGTATGACCTTCACCGTCACAATCAAGGGCCTTGACGCCGCGACGGCGACTTATCTGCTTGAATGTTACCCCGGCGCGACCGCAACCGAAGTCAATAATGAATAATCCCTGACAAATAAGAAAAGGAATGACAATTTATGAAAGAAAACATTTGGAAAACCATTGCCGCAGCGTTTGGCGCTGTTGTTTCCTTCTTTAGCGGACTGCCGCCGATTTTGTGGGTTCTGCTTGCGGTTATGACGCTGGATTATCTGACAGGGATTATCTGCGGGTTTATGGGAAAATCCCTGAAGACAGAACACGGCGGCTTATCGTCAAGCACGGCGTTTTCAGGGCTTATGAAAAAGCTTCTGATTATCGTTATCGTTGCTTTGGCCTATCTGCTTGACCATGCTGTTACCCTGAACGTCGGCGTACAGTTTGCCGCCGTCAGCGGCGCTACTTGTCTTTGGTTTATTGCTTCCGAAGGTATCAGCGTCGTCGAAAACGCGGCACAGATGGGCGTTCCTATTCCGAATGCGATGAAACGCGCGCTTGAAATCATGAAGGGGAATGACGACGGTTCTGAAGTCAAAAAAAGCCAGGACAAACCCGACGACGAAAACAATCAATAAAACTTCATTCGTCGATTCTGATTGTTCGGGAATTTTGACGCGATCCGGATGCGATCCGGAACGGATCAGCTGCGCAGCGGGCTTGTTTTGAGCAAAAAACACGAACAATCAAAAGAACAGGGCGAAATTCATTCGCCCTGTTCTTCTTGTCTTTCAAGCACGATACCGAAAACCCCGTTCACGAAGATAAATCGCGGTTCGGATATGCTTGCGTTTGGTGGAGCATTTGCAATCAAATCCGAAACACCTTCGCCGCCGCTGCCTTCAACGTCAGCTTCAGCGACGTCAATATAACTGACCTGTTTGCCGCCCTTGATGTTATAGAAGATAATCACGCGCCTATCATACAGATAAACCGAATTGATAAAAACGTCGATGATACGCCGCCTGAATTCTTCGTCAAGCAAGTCGCCTTTGCAGAACTGCTTTAACCATGCTTTGACTTCTGCTTCAGTAAAGCGGATACCCTGCGCGATTTTCAGCTTTGCGACGTCAACTTCAATATCGGCCTTCTGCGCTTCTAATTCTTCCATACGGGCATAAATACGCGGGCGCGCCGCCTTCGGCGCTTCTGCAAGACTATCGACAAGGTTATCAAGTTCCTTGCCGATTTTCTTTATCTGTCGTTCCTTTTCTTTGATAGGCCCGTCGCCGAATTCCTTGTTATACTCTGCGACGACCGCAGCGGCGACCTTGTCCATTCGATCAGGCGTCAGGATGTATTCAAGGGTTTGTTCGACAACGTACCATTCGACAAAGTCTTTCTTTTCGTTCTTCTTATCGCAGTTATGATTCTTCTTGCGGTTGCGGCAGGAATAATAATTATATGTCGCACCATGCCGGCCCCGGCCTGATTCGCCGATCATATGCCCGCCGCAATGCCCGCAGAAGCATTTACCCTGAAGAAGGTATTCAACCTTTGCTTTACCAGCGGCGGGCGCGCGGCGTCGCGCTGCAACCTTTTCCTGAACCTTTGCGAAGGTATCGGCGTCAATCAGGGCGTCGGCGCAGCCTTGCACGACTTCGCCGTTATAGGCATATTCGCCGATATAGGCCCGGTTCAGCAGCGCCCTTGAAAAGGTGGTATACGTCAGTTCGCCGCCGCTGGAAGACTTGACGCCGCGCTTCTTCAAATCGTCGATAATATCCTTCATGCTGTCGCCCGCAGCATAGCGCCTGAATACTTCGCAGATGATAGGCGCTGTTTTGTCGTCGGCGATCAGATGCCCGTCAGCGTTCTTGTATCCATACGGCACAGCGCCACCGCAGAAGCGGCCCTTTGCGATACTTTCCCGCTGACCGCGCCTTATATTGACGGCAAGGTTCGCCGAATAGTATTCAGCCATTGATTCAAGCATACCTTCAAGAATGATGCCTTCCGGGTTATCTTGTATCCGTTCCATAACGGATACAACCCGAATGCCGAACTTCTTCAGCTTCGCTTTATAAATGGCGCTGTCGTATCTATTCCGGGCGAAACGGTCAAGTTTCCATACGATAACGGCCTGAAACTGCTTCTTCGGCGCGTCGGCAATCATGCGCTGAAAGTCGTGCCGATTGTCCTTGGTTCCTGACTGCGCACGGTCAATGTATTCGCCGACAATGGTATACCCTTCACGCTGCGCGAATTCATACGCGTCGTGAAGCTGACCGTCAATCGACTGTTCCGTTTGACTGTGCGACGAATAACGGGCATATATGACCGCGTTTGTTGTGGGTTGGGTTGATTGTTTCATCATTTGCCGCCTTTTCGCCTTTGTTCGTTGCGATAAAGATACAAGTCAAATGCTGCGGTATATTCATCGTCGTCAACACGACTGACAACGGCGTAAATTGGTTGTCCCCTGCGCAACCAATCAGAAATCATATCTTCAATTTTACTGTTCTTTACTGTTCCGATATATTGCCCGCCGACAAACAAAGCGACAGGCCCGCGTGAATTGTCAAAGCGGATTCGTTGCGCAAAGATACTGTCAAAATCGACGCCTTCAGCAAGAACAATATCAACCTTTGTATACTGATATGCACATTTCTGACCGTCTATCGAAGCGGGAACGTTGACTGTATCCCATTGCGGCGGTTCCTGCTTCATAGGCTGCTGAACCTGTTCTTCCTTCTTTCCCTTTAAGAATGAAAAAATTCCCATTGTGCCACCTTCTTTTTTATTTTATGCCGTTTCGCCGTTTCCAATCTGTGAAGCTGACGACGTTTTCGCTTCTCTTTCCGAAAGCAATTCTTCACGGTATGCGGCAACCTTCGCTTCGATGCCGTCTTCGTCGATCAGGGACGCAATGAAGCGCTGCGCGTATTCAAGAACTGCTTCTTGCTGTCCTTCGTTCAGACCTTCATAAACCGTCAATAGCTTTCCGACAATGTCAGGAAAGCTATATTTTTTCACAAGGCGTTCAGCTTCACCGTTGGATACTTTGAACATACCCCCGACGCCGCTGCGCAACCATGCTTCAGAAACATTGAATTCAGAAATTATCAGCGACAACGTTTGTTCAGAAGGGTTGTTTTCCCCGCTTTCAATCTTACTGACTGAAGCACCTGAAATTTTGATACGCGCGCCGAACTTTTCTTGACTGATTTTCAAAGCCCTGCGCAGTTCCTTGATACGTTCGTTCATCGAATGACCCCTTTCAAAAGATGTCAAGCAAATGATAACACAAGAACTTAACTAAAGCAAGAAAAATGAATGAAACCGCTTGACACTCTTAACTTAAGCGAATATAATTCTTAATGTAGGCAAGCCCTACGGAACAAATTTGAAAGGTGGCACTTTCGATGAAAACAGAACTTATCAAACAAAACCCCGCTGACGCCGTCGCTGAATTGCTTGCATGGTTAGACGGCGACGAACACGCGCTTGATAATTGGCCTGAACAAGAGGAAAGCGAACACGGCCCCGTCGTCGAATACAGGCAGGACGCATACAACGACTTTATTGTTTACGCTGACGGTTACGAAGAACGATTCTATATCGGCGATTGAAGGGGGCGCGCAGCATGACGGAAAAGCAAGAAGTCAAACAGGCTATCAGGATTGTTCGCAAACTGTTTCAGGCGTTCTTCGGGCGCATTTACACGAAAGATATAACCCTGCTTGAAACAGGCTTCGACGGCGTCGGGCTTGATTATATTCTGTTCCGCAACGACTTCACCGGGCGGCAGTACAGAATCAGCGGAACCCCGGAAACGGGCGACTATGTGATTGATGAAGTTGACTTTGAATAAGGGGCTGAAAGTATGAGCGAAGAAACCAAAAAGACCGAAAAGAAAACCTTTGCCGAACGGCTTGCCGAAGAAATGGCGAAGGTTCCTGACGATCAGAAAGAAATCGTTGCGGCGTTGCTGCTGGGAACCTGTCAGGGGGTTCAGATTGCGGAAAAGATGCAGCAGCGGGCGACGGCCTAATGCTTGCGCTTCGTCCTATTTCCTTCAAAGATGCGGCGCAATATGTAACAGAAAATCACAGACACCACAAAGCGCCAGTTGGACACAAATTTTCTATCGCCTGTTATGACGATGAACGCTTATGCGGCGTCGTAATGGTGGGAAGGCCCGTTTCGCGATTCCTTGATGATGGATTAACGCTTGAAGTAAATAGGTTGTGTACGGATGGAACTAAAAACGCCTGTTCATTCTTGTATTCGGCGGCTTGGAAAGCAGCGCAAGCGTTAGGCTATAAACGAATTTTTACTTACACGCTGAAATCAGAAAATGGCGCATCCCTTCGCGCTGCGGGCTGGAAATGTGAAGGGGACGCGGGCGGGCCGAATTGGACAGGCGAACGATTCCGACAAATGGAAATGTTTCCTGAAATGAAAATCAGATGGAGTAAATCAAGAGGTGGATAACATGGAAGGCTTCATTCAAATCGGCGTCACGGCAGCGCGTGACCCTATGACAGGGGACTTCCTGCCCGCTGTGCCGCTTTATATCGAAGCGACCGACGCGGCAGCGAAAAGCGCTGACGGCCTGATTGAAGATATTCAGTCATTATTTGCGGCCCGCTTCGCCGCTTACATGGACGCGACCGAAGCGGCGGGCGTCGCGGTTCCTTAACCCGCTTCAGGGCGGGTTCAATGCCGGGCAAGGATGGGCGCTATCAGATGTGAAAGGAAGGTGAAACCTTCTTCACGGACGATCAACAGAGGATGTGCCAGCAATCCGCGCCGCGCGGTTCAATTCCGCGCCCTGGCTCCATTTATGCGGGGAAAGGTTTTGCCGGGTTCTTTCCCGTTTCGGTCATTCGCTTTAGGGTTGGGGGCGAATGATTGAAGCGGACGTGTTACCCGCCAGCGCGGTTCAATTCCGCGCCCCCGCGCCATATGCCGAAAGGCAAATATTTTGAAAGGTGGCACTTTCCATGAATGAACAGAATTTGACCCCAATGAACCTTGACGGCGTTTCTTCGATCCTGCTGAACGTCTATCAGAAGATGATTGAAGACGGAACGATTGAAAAGATTGCCCGCGATCAGATTGCGGCAATGATTCAGGGAACATTGAAAGACGCTATGCAATGGAACGGCCCGGCGCGCGCAGCGTTCAAGGAACGTATCGACCCGCTGCTGATTCAGGCAATCGAACGTTCTGACCTGAACAGCATGACGGAAAAACTGACAGGGGTTATCAATCAGGCCCTTCAGGCGTCGGCTGTTGGCAGCTATAAGGAAATCTGCGACGGGCTAAAATCTATCTGTGCAGCGCCGACATTCAAGCACAGGCAGCGCTTGAAACTGTCTGAAATATTTGCGGCCTATAAGGAAAGCTGCAAGGAAGTCTTTTCAAACGTTTACTTTGATAAAGACGAACTTGAAGCAGACGAACACGGCGATTATTTGGTTTATGTCTATTGCCGAATTGAAGTTGAACGCGAAAAGCGCTATTTCGGCGACGGCGACTATACAATCACTTTTTCCCCGGACTGCGACAAGCTGGGTGAAAGCGAACAAGACGAACTGATTAACAATACCTTCAGCGTCAAGGTTCACGAATACAAAGGTTATGGCAATGACGGCAAAAAGCGCTTGATGTGGTTCGGTTCGCTGGATGTGCTGACGCTGCGCCGCCTTCCTCAATTCGCGCTTTACCTTCAGGCAGCGAAGGACGCCGCTTGCGATATTGAAATCGACATAGAAAGCGACGAAGACGAAGTCGAAATTGAACTTGAAAGCTGAAAGGACGGTTTACCATGTATGTTCTGATGATTGACCGCGACAAGTTCTATTCGCCGAAAGGCATAACGCGCGCAGCGTGGATGATATACAACCGCGCGCGAAGCAGCAATTTCGGGCGCGCTGTCGGACGGCGGCATACATTCAGACTTCTTGACGCAAAGGGAAAGATTCGGTATCGCGGTTATTGCGTCTTTCCCGATAACGCGAACTTCGGCGCGCTGCTGCGCCCGCTGATTGAATACGGCGTTCAACATGGCTGCTGTCAGATTGCCTACAAGGCAAAAGGACGTTACAAGCGCGTTCCTATCGCGCAGGGCCTACGCTTTGCCCGGCTTTGCGGCGCGTTGGCTTCGGTCGGCGAATTCTGCGACCTGTACGCCCTGCGCGATCTGACCGAAGCTGACGCCGATCAGATTGAAAACTACATTCGATATATCACGGAACCTTGAAAGGGGGCTTCACCGTGCGCAGGAATGAACACGACGACGGCGACGCGGCTATCGGCTGTCTGATACTGGTATTCGGCGGCGCTGCCTGTATCGGCGGGCTGCTTTACTTCCTGAAGGTTATCATTGCCCTGATAACGGGCAACCCGATTTTATAATTTGCATGAGGTGGCACAAATGCAGAAGAACGAATTAACAACCAGCGCGGCGAACGTCGCCCTTTCCGGGCGCACGGTTGCCGAAATCACGGCAGATATTCAGATTAACTATCGAAACGCAAAGGCTTCAATTATTCAGATAGGCCGCGACCTTGCCGAAGTAAAACAGATGCTTCAACATGGCGAATGGTTGCCTTATCTTGAAGGGCTGAATATCAGCGTTTCTTCGGCAGAAAACTATATGCGATACGCTGCTGAAGCTTCTGCCGACGACAAGCTTGCGGCGCTGCCATATTCGGCAGCAATGGCCCTGATTGCCCTGCCTGAAACACAGCGGCAGGAAGTGCAGGAACACGACCTTGAAGGCAAATCGGCGGCAGAAATCAAACGGCTGATTGCTGAAGTGAAGAAGGAAAAGGCCCGCGCTGACGCCGAAGCGCAGCGGGCCGAAGAAGCGCAGCGTTCAGCAGAAATGAACGCGTCTTCACTCAAGAACGCAATCAAGGAACTTGAAAACAGGCCCGTCATAACCGAAACCGTTGCGCCCGATGATTATGACGACCTGAAGTGCGCTGTCGAAAACCTGCGCGAAGAATAAATTGAGACAGAAGACGCCGCAGCGGATGCCGAAGAACGGGCAAACGCCGCCGTCGCGCAAGCACAGCGGGCCGCAATGCAGCAGCTTGACGCGGATCAGGACGAAAGCCAGGGCGACGGGCGACCGGGCTTGACTGACTTTATCAGCATATGCAACGACTTTCAATCGAAGGTTTGGGCCGTTCCCTTCATGCAGGAAGAATTCAGGAACCTTCCTGAAAGGGACTTGAACAGTTATCGACTGTTCGTCAATGGCGTGAAATCATGGGCCGAACGGGTGCTTTCCGCAATGGATGAAGCGACAGCGCCCATTCCTGCCGAAGGGGTGATTATCGTTGACGCAGAATGATAACGCCCTTGCGCCGCTGGAAAACCTGACGCGGCAGCAGGAAACACAGCTTCAGCAAATGGGCCTGTTCCTTCAACAGTTGGGCGGTTATATGGCTGCAATGGAACAGCGCATAAAGAAGCTTGAAAAACTGACTGAACAGAAGGTAACAATCAGCAGTAAACAGGCGAAGGCCCTTCAGAAACGCGTTCAGGCGCGTTCTGCGGCCCTTTGCGAAAAGCACGGGTTTTCATACGCCGACGACGGTGAAACGTTCAGGCGGGCCATATGGCGCGACCTGAAGGCACAATACGCCGTCGAAGACGTTCACGACTTGCCCGCCGTCTACTTCGATATAGCTGCGCAGTTTATCGACGGTTGGACTTCGTACAGTATCGTCAGAAAGGTTCGGGAAAGGACGAAAAGCAATGTTGACGCTGCCAATTAAAAAGAAATGGTTCGACATGATAGCAAGCGGCGAAAAGCTGGAAGAATACCGCGCAATTACGCCGTACTATACGACGCGATTTGAAAACGAACTGAAACGAACGTTTGAAAATGGCGGGCGGTTCCTTGTTCGCTTGCGCAATGGGTACGGGTTCGGCCTTCCTGAAGTGATTGCCCGCGTTAAATTGGACACAGGCGAAGGCCGCGCCGAATGGGGCGCGGTTCCGGGTGTAAAGTATTATCGACTTCATATCATTGAAATTCTTGTGCGGCCCTGACCGCACAATTTTCGGCGGGACAGGTTCGTTTCTGTGAACTGTGCCACCTTCGCAGAATGGCGTTCAATTCGCCGCCCGCCGACCATTTCCATAATAGGCACAAAGGAAGGTGAAATCATGTATCATGCCCGCGATGCTTAAAGCTGGAATGACCCTGATTGTCGGCGATCAGGATTTAGAAGAAGAATACGTTGCCGATTGCATGAAAAACGAAAACAAGTATAACCCTATCGTTCAGATTCGCTTTTTGCTGCGCTATCCGATGCAACACGCGATTGTATGGCCTGACGTACCGAACGAAAACAGGCCAGTTGACGAATGGGTTATTTGTCGCCTTCCGTTCATCCGCTTTGCGACGCTGGAAGAAATAAACCGCTTCAGCAGCTATGCGGACAGCCTGAAGGCCGCGCAGGAAGTGCGGCTGTTTCAGGCGCGCGGTGAAGGCGACAGCAGCACAGCAGAAATCATTCTGCGTCATATGCGCGGCGAATATAAGGGCAAGCGCGTTGTCATTAGCTATAGAAGGTGGGAAATCTAATGCCGTTCGTCAATTACGTCAAAGAACACAATGCGTTCATTGAATACGCTGCTGATAATGGGTTACGGCCCAATGAAATCTTAGTTTGGGAGTCGCTCTTTCATATTATGAACCAGCGCGCAAACGGTAACTATTGGCCTGACGGTTTTATCCGCGTCAAAAATGACCGCTTATTGACGTATGCGCCTATCGGCTTTGATTCGCTTTCAAGGGCAAGGAACGCACTTGCACAGCGCGGCCTTATTTCGTACAAGCCCGGCAAGAAAAACGCCGATATTCCTATGTACGAACTTCACTATCTGACCGCCGTCAGCAATCCACAACCGCAAGGGGATATTGTGGATAACCCTGTTGATAACTCGTTTTATACTGGATTTTATCCGCAATTTGCGGATAACATGGGGTATAACATGGGGGGTAACATAAGGGATAACATACGGGGTAACATGGGGGGTAACATAGGGTACCAATATATAAACTTAAACAATAAACCAAAAGAAACAGAAACATATATTGACGATGATGAAGACGACGGCGACGGCTTCACGCGTGGGCGCGCGCGCGCGTATGAACGTCTTCACGTTGTCGAAAACGAAAACGACGAATATGCTGCTGCCGACAAGGCCCTTGCCGCTGTCGCTGCACAGGCGATCAAACAGGACTTCGGACGGGATGCAACGCCCGCCGAAACGCGTTCGCTTGCAGTCTGCGCCCGTCTTTGCGGCTTTGGTTCAGATATGCTGTCAAAGGCTATCGGCACGGCTGCGCGAATGGGCGCACGGGTTCCGGGTTCGTATGTGCGCAAAATCCTTTCAGAATGGCGCGACGAAGACGTTCTGACGCCTGAAGAAGCAGACGAATATCAGGTGATGAAAGACGCCCTTGACGGGCGAAACGAATTCGGCAGCGGCGACACATACGAAGACGTCAAGCGCATGAGCGAAGCCCGGAAAGAAAGACGCGAAAGGCACGAAGCGGCGAAAGGGGGCGGCGAAGGTGGCAGTCATTCCGCGTCAGGTATATGACGAATGCGAACGGATGCTTTACCAGCGCGACGCACTCGTTCAGAAAGCATCTGAAAAGCTGATGTTTGCACGGTCAAAGGCGTATTCTGTTCGTTCGTCAATGCCTGAACCGCTGTCGCCTGATCTGTGCAAGCGGCCCGGCGTCAACCCGAACGGCATTCACGGCAGCGGCAAGAATACTGACCCGACGATGAATTCAGCATTCGCGCTGATTCAGGCCGAAGCGGAACTTTGCACGGCGCTAAAGTGGGCCGAAATCTTTTCACGGCTTGACGAAATCTTTTCCGGGAAACCTGAAGCGGACGTCGCCGACGCGATCTATACAAAGCACAGGCAGCAGAAGGACGTCGCCGACGCTTTGCATTATGACAGGCAGTCAATCAGGCGGCTGCGTGACTGTTACGTTTGCCATTGCGCACTATTGGCAGCAGAAAAGGGCCTGATAACGATTAAAGAAGGGGCTGAAGGGAATGATTCAGACAGAAGTCAGGGGGCGTAAAGTCATGGTTATCGACAATTTTTATTTATTCAACGAATACCAGCGTCAGGCAATGCGGACGGCAAACAAAAACCTTCCCGCTGACGAAAAACTGCTGAATGCGGTTATGGGGATGTGCGGCGAAGCGGGCGAAGCAATCGACCTGTTGAAGAAGCACCGGGCGCAGGGCGCGGCGCTGGATATTGACAGGCTTGTAAAAGAAGTCGGCGACTGCCTTTGGTATATTGCCGAATTCGCCGAAGCGTCGGGCGTTTCCCTTGCGGAAATCGCGCAGCGGAATATTGCGAAGCTGAAGGCCCGCTATCCTGAAGGCTTCAGCGAAGAACGCAGCAATAACCGCGCTGAAGGGGATGTTTGACAATGGCGAAGTGTAAAGGTTGCGGCGCTGAAATCAGGTTTATCAAGCTGAAGTCAGGAAAACCGATACCTGTCAACCCGTCGCCTGTCTTCATCGAAGACAAAAGCGGCGACAAAATCATTGTCACGACAGACGGGCGCGTTTCAAACGGGCGGCTTGAAGTCGTTACCAGTCAGAACCAGTTCTTGACGCGCGGGTATATCAGTCATTTTGAAACCTGTCCGTTCGCAAATACCTTCAGAAGGGGAAAACTGACATGAAGATTGCGCGCCGCTGGAACTGTCCGAATTGCAAGAAGCAGTATTATATCAAACCGAACAGCAATGACGAACGCGATATTGTCGAATGCGTTCAGATTGCAGGGTTTGCGCTGCGGCATTGTGAACGCTGCGGTTATGTCATGACGATCAGACCGCGAAAGGAAGACGAAACGCAGCAATGATTATTTATTTGAAGGGGGCTTAAAGATGGAAAGCAGGAACGAACTTGAAATTGCATACTGCCAGCGCTGCGGAAAGGCATTGATTGCGCCGCTGAAGCAGGAAGACACGAACGGCATTGTTATCAAAGGCAAGCTGAACGTTCTTTGTTTGAAGTGTGCCGAACACGTCGCCTTGACGGTTGCTGACGATCAGACTGAAAGCCAGGGCGACGGCGAAGAATGAAATTCGTATCAGATACGAATTTGAAGGGGGCTGAATCATGCTGAACCCACAGGCGAAACCCCGGCGCGATCCTAAAACGGGCTGCGCGCATCTGACCAACTGGGAACATCCTGCTTTCGGCGTTCGGCGCTGCTGTTCATACTGTTACGCGCCGCAGCCGAAGGACATTGACGAAACATTGCTGAAAAGCTGCTATTCATGCGGGGAACCTTTCGACCATACCGACGACGACCCGAAAGAAGCGCCCGAATTCTATGATTGACGTTTCCTTTCTGCCTGTTATGTCACGTTTATTTTGACGATGGGACAACGAAAACGGCAGGAACCGACCTGAATCTGTTTCTTCATTATATATGTGAAATGCAGCAGGGCGGCGGGATATGTCACAATATTTGCATTTCGGGACAAAAGGACGAAGAAAGGGGGCGATCCTGTGCGGGTAGAACCGATCAGGGACAAGGCAGTTATCAACCGAATTGCCGAAGCCCTGAAGGACGA
>ODAI010099069.1_pt1 | contig 11766 bp, 10 predicted proteins | sample 1539321 | NCBI WGS metagenome assembly ODAI01 (sample SAMN02144231, study PRJEB22623) | gut metagenome | biome: sheep rumen | host: Ovis aries | place: New Zealand
GACCTTCGTACCGTCAGACAATGCTCCCCTCTTCTTAAGGTCGAAGAAATCCTCGCCGGTTTTTGTATCAATTCCGTCTAACATCTTCTCTACTATCTGAGTATATCCGCCCATAGGAATACCCTGGAATCTGTCATTGAAATAGTTATTATCATAAGTAAATCTCATGGGAAGTCTCTTGATTATGAATGCAGGAAGCTCACTACATTTCCTGCCCCACTGCTTCTCGGTATAGCCTTTAATGAGCTTCTCGTACACATCCCTACCTGCAAGAGAAAGCGCCTGCTCCTCAAGGTTCTTTGGCTCGTCTATTTTTACCTCGGCCTTCTGCTTTTCTATTATCTCCTTTGCTTCATCAGGAGTTCTTATATTCCACATCTTGCTGAAGGTATTCATATTGAAAGGAAGGTTGTATAACTCGTCCTTGTATACAGCAACCGGCGAATTAATATAGTTATTGAATTCGGCGAACTGATTGATATAATCCCATATCTTCCTGTCAGATGTATGGAAAATGTGTGCTCCATAGACGTGAACATTAATACCCGCCTGTTCCTTGGTATATACATTTCCGGCAATATGGTCTCTCTTGTCAATTACGAGACATGTTTTGCCTCTCTTTTTGGCTTCATATGCAAATGTAGCACCAAATAATCCCGCTCCAACAACTAAGTAATCGTACTTCATTTATTCTCTCCTTGATATAGTATTATAGATGATTTAGTGTCTCTTAGTAGTGCCTGCCACAACATAGCGCTTAAGCTTATTATATAAGTATAGCTCCTTCTCGCTACGGGGACGATAGCCAAACTTTAGGCTCTTCTTAACATAACTCCTAAAATCAGAATCCTTATATTCTTTATATTTCACACTGTCGAGCATCCTGTCAAGAAGCTTCATCTCAAGCTCTATTATCGTATTCTCAATAGTCTGAGTCATTTCCTTATCATCATATTCCTTGGCAAGCTCTAATATATCGAAATATCCGGGAATTGCACTAAGCGCCCTCTTCGTCGGCTTACCATCCTCATACAGAAGCTTATCAGCCTCTGAACCACCCTTGTTAAATGTATAATGTATATCCGGAACCTGCCTTACCTTGTCACAATGCTTTAGGTATTCCATCAGAAAAAGTATATCTTCAAAGTAGTGTATACCTTCCTTGAAACGGATATTGTATTTGTCAATAATATCCTTGCGAAACATCTTGTTCCATATATAACGAAGGCTTAAATCTCCTGCAAATATACCCTTGGCAACAGACTTACTGTTCATCATTCTTGTCATACATTCCGGCGTGGAATATATCTCCTTGCCATGTTCCCGGATAAGACAACCGCATATAGACATGTCGACTCCGTCAATGGCGTTGTAGAGACATCTTGTAATCTCGTCGCTTTGCTCGTCATCATCATCCATGAATATAATATAATCACCCTTTGCCTTCTCAATTCCGAGATTTCTTGCCGCAGAAACACCGGGTGTGAATTCCTTGTAAAAGCGTATCTGTCTGTATTTGTTAGCCTGCATTCCGGCAAGGGAAGATGAATCATCCGAGGAATCGTTCTCGACATACAGAACCTCTATTTCATCGAGAGTCTGGCTTACGAGATTCTCTGATGTCTCGATAATTCTCTCACTGGCATTGTATACAGGAATTATAATTGATACCATTGGTTTTCTCATATTCCCAGAATCCTCCCCCTTCCTTATAGTATTAATAAAATTTTAACACAATCACTATCTTTTATCAAACTTATAGCATATCTAGATATAAAGGTCTGCATGCTCATGGGAAAATCGCTTTGCAGACCTTTATATATTTGTATAAGAATAAAATAATGCTTATATAATTATTGACTATAAAAACGAATTAAACTACAATTCTTCATAGCGGTTTTACTAAAGGAGCATGCTATGAATTTCAGGATGATTGTCTACATAGTTGGACATATTATCAAAATAGAATCACTATTAATGCTTATACCTGTTATTACTTCACTGTTTTATGGAGAATGGCAGGGTGCTGTATATGGAATTTTTGCCATTGCACTATATTTTATAGGTACAACAATTACCCTGTTTAAGCCTAAGAATAATATTTTCTATATCAAAGAAGGTTGCGTTGCAACAGCTCTTTGCTGGATCGTTCTGTCAATTGCAGGCGCAGTTCCTCTTGTTCTTACAGAAGAAATCCCTTCATTTACAGATGCAATGTTTGAAATTGTATCAGGATTTACCACAACAGGTTCTAGTATATTAAGTGATGTGGAGGCATTAAGTCACGCTTCACTTATATGGCGCAGCTTTACACACTGGGTTGGCGGTATGGGAATCCTTATCTTCCTGCTTGCAGTTATTCCCCTTACCGGTGGCTCCAATGTAAACCTTATGAAAGCGGAATCGCCGGGTCCACAGGTTGATAAGTCAATGCCACATGTTAAGACCACAGCAAAGCTTCTATACATAATATATTCTGTCATGACAATCTTGGAGTTAATCATCCTGATTATTACAGGCATGCCGCTTTTTGACTCTATCTGTATTACATTTGGTACAGCAGGTACAGGAGGTTTTGGAATACTTAATACATCTGTTGCAAGCTATCCTGTCATCTCGCAATGGGTTATTGCTATATTCATGCTACTGTTCGGAGTCAACTTCAATGTATATGTATTCCTGATATTCAGGCGCTTCAAGAATGCTTTTGCAAATGACGAAATCAAGGTGTATTTCTCCTTTGTAATATGTTCCATAGCGATTATTACCATTAATATATATGAAAACTGTCAGGGGCTGTTCGATGCACTTACAAAGTCAACCTTTCAGGTATCTTCAATTATTACAACAACGGGATACTCGAATACCGACTTCGATACATGTCCTACCCTCAGTAAGGTCATACTTGTGCTTCTAATGATATCAGGCGCCTGTGCCGGAAGTACGGCAGGCGGACTCAAAATCTCAAGAATATGTATTGCCTTCAAGGCTATGAAGATGGAAATCAATTCTATTCTCCATCCACGTGAAGTTAAAGCAATCAAGATGGACGGAAACAACCTTGATAACAAGACTCTAAGAGGAACACTTATATATATAGTTATATACGCATTTATACTGATAAGCTCAGTTCTTCTTATATCATTCAACGGTCACGACCTTGTAACAACATTTACAGCAGTAGTAGCCACATTTAACAATATTGGACCCGGTCTGTCCATGGTAGGTCCCACAGCCAATTTTGGGTTCTTAAGCGACTTTAGCAAATGGGTTCTTATATTTGATATGTTAGCCGGAAGATTGGAAATATTCCCAATAATCATGCTGTTTAGACCAAGCATCTGGCGCGGAACAATACTTAAGCACAGAAAGACATACTAGATATGAGAAATACCAAGCGTAGAACCAAGGATATACTCGATATCCTTGATAAGACTTACGGAACTGAATATATATGTTATCTTAATCACGACACTCCATGGCAGCTTCTAATCGCAGTAATCTTAAGTGCCCAGTGTACAGACGAGCGTGTTAATATGGTAACAAAAGACTTGTTCGTGAAATATCCTACCTTAGAAGCCTTTGCAAATGCTGATATTAAAGAATTGGAAAAGGACATCTATTCTATTGGCTTTCACCATGCCAAGTCGAAGAATATTATTTCCTGCGCCGGAAAGCTGCTAAATGACTATGGAGGTGAAGTTCCGGCAGCAATGGATGAACTTCTTACCTTAGACGGAGTGGGACGAAAAACCGCCAATGTCATCTTAGGAAATGTATACAACATTCCCAGTATCGTTGTGGATACTCATGTAAAGAGAATATCGAACAGACTGGGATTTACCAAGAATTCAGACCCGACGCTAATAGAAAAAGATTTGATGAAGGTACTTCCTAAGAACCACTGGATATTATACAATATTCAAATAATAACATTTGGCAGACAAATATGCTATGCAAGAAACCCAAAATGCTACGAGTGTCCTCTATCCCACTTATGTGAATCAACAGATAAAAAGTGATATGACACGCATCAATCAATATATTTAGAACAGAGGAATTATCAATGAAAATATATCTGACAAGACACGGACAAACTAATCTTAACAAGCAGGAACTGATGCAGGGAAGAACCGATGAACCTCTTAACGATACAGGAAGGTCACAGGCAAAAAGAGCCCGAGAATTCGTTAAGGATGTAAATTTTGATGCCGTATATTCAAGCCCCCTTATTCGAGCCAAGGAGACGGCTTCAATTATTGCCGATATTCCAATGGATGACATTATAACCGACCCCAGAATAATAGAAGCAGAATTTGGCGAATATGAACTAAGAAGCTATCGTAAGCTTGGATTCAAGTTAACTTCTTATTGGCTATTACCGGAGATATTCAGCGCTCCTTATTCAGTCGAAACTGTACAGGAGATGATAGATCGAAGCCACTCATTTCTTAAGGAATTAGAGAGTAAAGACTATGATAATGTGCTTGTCGTATGCCATGGCGGTATCATGCGACCTATGTGCGGATATCTGCAAAATGTAAAAAGGGGCTTCATCTGGCGTCCAAAACCTGTAAACTGTGAGATTCGAGTATTCGAATCAATAAAAGGCAAGCATCAACTAATTGACAGATACTTATAGAGGGATATTACAGTATGAACAATAATATGAATGACAATATCAGATTCTCCGTTGCAATACCGGTATACAACAGAGTCAACATTCTCTCGCGTTGTATAGAAAACGTATTGGCGCAGGATTATTCGAACTTCGAATTAATTCTAATCGATGATAATTCCAAGGACTTAAGCGGAAAAATATGCGACGATTACGCCAACAAATACGAGAATATCAGCGTTTACCACAACGAAAAGAACTTAGGCCCAGGTCCCAGCAGAAATGTAGCTCTAAGCAAGGCTACGGGAGATTATATTATATTTCTTGACTGTGATGATAAGTATGACTACAGCCTTCTAAGCACTGTTGCCGGAAAAATTACAGGGGTTAACCCCGATATTTTAGTGTATTCTCTATGGGAAGAATATTATAACGAAAAAGGCAATATAATCTATAAAAACTCCCATTCACTTCCAAGCTCTGTCCTAGATAAGCCTGAAAAAATACACGAGATGATTATGATGCTTGAAGAAGAAACCATGCTGGGATATCCATGGAACAAGGCTTACAGCCTTGAATACTTAAGAAATAACGATATAACATTTCCCGATATAGAGCATATTGAGGATATATTATTCAATATAGAAGCTTTTGGAAATGTGACGACGCTGGTTGTATTAGAAGATAAGCTGTATCACTATTGCAACGAAGCTCATAATAGACTAACAGATAAGCATCTTCCTAATTATTTCGAGCTGCAAAAGAAAAGAATCACAAGTCTTTTAGCATTACAGGAACGTCTGGGCTCACTTGATGATTACGGATACTATGTACTTGCAGGGGAATACTTCAGATGGCTTCTGTCTGCAGTAGAAAGAAAGACTAATCAAGGCGAAGACGATACTCACGTCCGTTCTTTTCTTGCGAAAGAATATAACAGTATGCTCTATTTAACACTACGTAGTCATCTTAGAGTCAGCCCTAAGCTCATGCTCTTATACAAGCCGATGTTAGAGCGTGACACTAAGAAAACCGTAAAAATTGCAAAATATGTATCAAAAGTCAAGCACTCGTTTCCCGCGCTTTTTTCAATACTAAAGCAGAACCGATAGCCTAGTTGGCTCCACCGAGTACAACATCAATTTTGTCAGTCTGATATCCGTTGCTTACTTTTGCAATAGTAATCTTAACAGGATCTCCGTTGTTGTGGGTTGCTAAGATATTCTGAATCTGAGACATACTTGTCACAACAGCTCCATCAAATCCTGTTATAACATCTCCTTTACTGATTCCTGCTTTTTCAGCAGAGCTTCCCTCATATACCTTCGCAACATATACTCCCGTAGGGATACCATATTGTCTTGCTGTGGACTGGGATATATCCATACCTGCTATACCAAGGTATGCTCCTCTGGCATTAGCGTCATTTTCCTGAGCGCCGCCATTCTTTGACCCCATAATCTCATCAATAATCTGTGATACTGAAGTACTTGGAATTGCGTAGCCCATACCCTCTACGCCTGTAGACGCATACTTTGCGGACACTATTCCCACAACTTCTCCCTTCATATTAAGAAGAGGTCCACCGGAATTACCCGGATTAACTGCCGCATCTGTCTGAATAAGCTTGTTGGCAATATTCCTTCCGTAAGCATCCTGCATTGTAATTTCACGATTCAAAGCAGATATAACGCCTGTTGTTACTGATTGTCCGTAGCCTAATGCGTTACCGACAACAATCGCTCCGTCTCCTACAACAAGGTCGTCTGAATTGCCAATTACAGCAACCTTAATAACCGCCTGTGTCGCCTGATCTATATCAGCAAGCTTGGCGCTAATTACGGCTATATCTGCCGAATTGGATTTGCCGACAATAGTTGCCGGAACTGCCGCTCCATCTGAGAAAGTCACTGTAAGAGAATCCGAATTCTCAATTACGTGATTATTAGTTACCATATATAAATTATCGCTATCCTGTGATATTATCACACCTGTACCTGCGCTGGGCGTCTCCTGAACACTTACTCCAAAAAGGGTACGGTATTGGGTTAACGATACATTCGTAACTGATACAACACTGGGAAGTACATTGCCGGCAATGTCAGATACATCTGATACTGTACTTGCGGTAGATACTGCCGTACCCTGGATTACACTTCCGCTTGCGTTACTTTCACTTGCACCTGTCAGCTTGTTGGTAAGAAATACAATACCTGAGAATACACATCCGGCAACAAGTCCGAATACAAGTGCAACTAATGCTACTTTACCTAGTTTTTTACCAAATCCATTATTAGAGTTCATATCTCATCCCTCTTTTCTTAAAGTATTTGTTATTGAGTATACATACAATGTTAAGTGTAATTATAATTTGTGATAAAAATGTGTATAAAATGTTATCAAATTAGCAATAAAAAAGGGACAGCCATAATCTCACTGTCCCATAATCGACTCAAAAAATATTTAGTCCGGTTCCGCATCCTTCTCTCTCTTACCTGTAAGATCGATAATATCACTACTAATCTTATGAACTGTTTCGGAAGGAACATAATTCTCCTTGTTAAAGAAGAAATAGTATAATTTGGATACATTAGACTCCAATGTACACGGTACCAGTAACCATCCCTTCGAAGAGCCACCATCGTAGCCTACCTTATCAAATGGGAATCCTGATGTCGCTCCAAGATTATAATCCTTCATATATGTAGCAAGTGCGGCTATCTCCGTAGGAGACAGACTTGTGGAAATCTCCTTTAATACATTATCATCTGTTGCAAGCTTAAGTGCCTGTGTTGCACCCATATTCTTAATCTTGTTAACCATCTGAGACATAACAGTTCTCTGTCTCTCTGCACGCTTGAAGTCTCCTCCTGCAGTGGAACGAATTCTACAATATGCTGTGGCTTCAACACCATTAAGTGTCTGTAGACCCGGAGATACACCATCAGAGTGCTTACCAGTAACACTGGCAACCTCACCTATGTAACCACCATAATCACCAACAACACTATTCATATACTTACATTCTTCAGGCGTAAGCTCTATCTCCACGCCTCCGAGATCATCAATTACGTCAACTAAAGCATTAAAATCAACGGCAACATATTCTTGAATATTCAAATCAAGATTCCTGTTAAGCATCTCTAATGCAGCCTCGGGACCGCCATTTTGATATGCAGAATTACATTTCAAAATCATATCCTTATTCTTAATATTAATCATAAGGGATGTGTCACGATATAGGGAAACCACCCTCACCTCTTTGGTGTCATTATTGATGCAGGCAATCATAATACTGTCTGAATGCCCCGTGTCATAATCACCGTTGGATCTGTTATCTACTCCAAACAAGGCTATACACTGATAACCTTGAAGTAAGCCAATTGTTTCACTATCCAAATCGTTCTTACCGATATTCTTCAATTTATTGAAGTCTATCAACCCGAATTTGAGCCACAACACAAGAAATACAATTACGAGGATGAGGATAATTACTTCTACTATAATAAGTATCTTCCTTCTCTTCCTTCTCTTCTGCTTCTTAGTTAATGGCTGTTTTATTTTCTTAGACATATTCTATACCCACAGAAGCTTATTAACACAGCTTCATTCTAATATCCTTAGTAATAATATCAGTATAACTAAATGAAAGCAACTGCGCCGGCTTATCATCATCCTTGTCTTCCACCAGTATTGTAAATACACTAGGGTATGCCCCTTGAATAACTCCCTCTTGTATATCAATCTTGTTGCGACCTTTGTCTAATTGTATTATTACTTTACTGCCACATTGCTGCTTCACTGAAGCGCGTACTTTGTCAAAATCTGAATGTTCCATGTTTTTTCTTCCTCCTAACGTGCACATTTTTTCAAAAAGCACACTAGGAAATTATATCACTTTAAGCTTATTTTGTCAAAATACGCACAGCGCTCTATTTACGGGCACAATCCACTCTTACAGACATTCCTTCATCTTGGTAGCCGACTCATTAATAATCTCTAGTCTATTCGTCATTTCATTCATCTGGTCTACGTTATTATCGCTCATAGTCGAAAGGTTGGTAGCTGAAGCCGCAACCTGTTGAGTTGTTGCCGATAAATCAGATACCGAATCCATAATCTTGGAATTTGCCTCAACAACCTCCTTAATAATACCTGTCAAATCATTAATAGACTCTATAAGTTCAACAATATTGGCATTGATTACATGGAATTTATCACCGGTTGTCTCAATCATCTCCCCCTGCTGCGTGATGGAGTCAGATGTCTTAACCATATTTCTGGTTGCAGAATCCATATCAGTCGCAAGCTTAGATATAATCTCTGTGATATTCTCCGTTGAATTCTTCGTGCCTTCTGATAATTCACGAATTTCGTCAGCAACAACAGCGAATCCTTTTCCTGCTTCACCGGCACGAGCAGCCTCTATGGAAGCATTAAGCGCAAGTAGGTTCGTCTGATTGGAAATGTTAAGAATAGCACCTGTAAATTCTTCAACTTCTTTGATTCTCTCCTGCAACCTTCTTGTTGCTTCTACAGTAACCTTATTAATCTCGGCTGTCTCTTCCGACTTAGTTTTGAGTTCATCTAAAAGGCGCACACCTTCCGTTACTTCCTTGGATGTCTCATCACTGGTCTTCTTCATATTGTCTGCATTTTTCTCAGATTGTATCAGCTTCTCCTGAATCTGTGAGGTCATATCTGTCTGTCCCACAATAGCATCAGCTGTATTATGAATAGCATCAGATATATCGTTAGAAGAAGAACTACTATCCTCTATTCCTTCATTAAGCTTGGTTACTATGTCGTTAGCCTCTTCTAACTTCTCTAAAATTACAGAAGATTCCTTGATAATATTCTCTGCTATATCACTTTGCTCACCTGTCTGCTTCTTAAGATAAGCAACAAGCTCGTTAGCCTGCTTCTCCATAAAGTTCGTCATAAACAGAGCAATAATCGAGAATATAACGCAGAATGCATAACATACAATCTCAGTAATAAGCAGCGATTTATCACCTGATATTATGAACATAACAAGGAATATCGTATTGATAATAATACAAGCAGCACAGGATATAATCGACGTTTTCCTGTTCTGGTCAAGAATAACAATATATATCATAGGAAACATTATTACGAACAGATAGGGTTGACCACAGGTCAAGAATAACCATGTAAATGTACACGCCATAAGAATCAGGCATATAGTTGAAAGCCCCTTTCCGCTCTTTTTCAGCACATAGCAAATAATCATAAATACCGCAGCTGCCGCCATAAATGCTGTTCTTATTATTCCGTGAAGAGTTCCGCCCATATATACGAACGAAAGTATTGCAAATACAATAAGTGCTACAGTACGAATTAAAAATATAAATCTTTCCTTCTCCTGCTTTTGTCTCTCATAAATATTCATAATAAAACCTCTCCTCTACAACAACATAATTATATAGAACCACAATATATTGTGCCTATCTTATACATTTTAGCATATTTATATCAAATGTAAACATTTTCTTACCCATTTATAGCTATATCCAAATACGCATTTTCCCTAATCCATACCGAAACCCTGCCACTATCGGTATAGAAGGTACAATTACCGTCATCCTCTATACGAAGGGGCTCGGTGCACTCTCCCATAGCGTCATAGAACAGCTCTCCTGCGAACTGCTTGCCAACGTACATTCTTTTACTGCCACCCTCTGCATTACTCATAAGCACTGCAATACCTGAATCAGGATGCTCATCATCCCCCGATCTCGTCCAGCCTACAATATGAAAGTCATCAAAGTAATCATGTTGCTCACCGTAGCTGTAGCGACTTCTTATCATTATAAGCTGCTCTAAGTTGGGAACAGCCGGCCTGTCAAGACCGGGGTGTCCGTAGAAATCAGAATAGAACACACAGGGTATTCCTGACTGGCGAAGCAGCACTATGGCATACGCAAGCGGCTTGAACCAATCCTCAATGTAAGACTGAAGGCTCTGACCGTATTGTGTATCGTGATTGTCGACAAATGTTATTGCCTTATCCGGTCTGCATGCCACAAGGGAATTGTCGAATATCTTTTTCATATCATAGCCGGCACCTTGATGAGAAGCGTTGTAAAAATTATAATGAAGAGTCACATCAAAAAGTGACATTTGCGATTCAACCGTATCAAGATAGTGTTGTAAACATCCAATATCACCGCTCCAGTATTCGCCCACAGTAAACAGTGTCTCCTTCTTCTCTTCTCTGATTCGTTTAAGAAGATTCTTGTAAAAGTCGAACTTAATATGCTTAACTGCATCAAGGCGCAGACCGTCAATTCCGGTCTCATCAATATACCAGCAAAGCCACTTATATATTTCCTCAACAACCTGTGGGTTATCCATATCTACATCACAGCCCATAAGATAGTCGAAGTTGCCATTCTCGGCATCTGTCTGTTGCTCCCATTTCTTACCGGCAAAGCAGTATAACTGACCTGCTTCTTTTGTATTCTCATCCCAGTCAGTACCGGTAAAGCAACTACTGTCCCATACGAACTTAGAATATTTACCTTTCCTCCCGGGAAATGTGAACTTAGACCATACTTTAATTTCGCGCTCGCCACCTGTGACTTCATTGCGGTTATTATTCGCCACAGTGTATGCCATTACATTCTCCGTCTCATCGGCGCCTAATCTGTGATTAAGAACAATGTCTGCTATGACTTCCACTCCATTATTGTGAAACGCCTTAATAGCGTCAATATACTCCTTCTTCGTTCCATATTTGGTACGAATTGTTCCCTTTTGGTCTAACTCTCCTAAATCATACATATCATATACGGCGTAGCCCACATCATCCTGTTTCGTTGCCTTATATGCAGGAGGAAGCCACACGGCTGTAATACCTGCAACTGCAAGCTCCTTTGCCTTGGCTGCGCATCGCTTCCACCAGATACCGTCATTACGTAAGTACCACTCAAAATACTGCATTAATGTCTCATTTCTCATTTTCCAAACCCTTACCTCTCTCACTATTAATTCTAAATACGTCTACTATATTATACCCTCTTTTGAGCCAACTTGCACGAAGCTGTCATAAATACAAAAAAGCTTAGCAAGTGGTATAGATTACCACATTGCCAAGCCTTTCACACACTATTAAATAGTAAAAA
>ODAI011144177.1_pt1 | contig 11766 bp, 8 predicted proteins | sample 1539321 | NCBI WGS metagenome assembly ODAI01 (sample SAMN02144231, study PRJEB22623) | gut metagenome | biome: sheep rumen | host: Ovis aries | place: New Zealand
CTTACATGAAGTCAAACCCATGGCTACGAGCAGAGCTAAGCCTGCAAGAGCTTTCCATGAAAATAGCTTTTTGTTCATAATGCTTTTAATTAAAAAGATTATTTTCGCTATGCAATGGGAAAACTTTTCGGATTCTTTGACAACGGAGGCCGGAAAGAATTAGTATCTTTGCGCGAGACTAAAAATTATTACATCATGGAAACAAAAAGAAGTATTATCTATGCAAGAGTATCTACGCTAATCCAGGACACAGACCGACAGGTCGTCGATCTTCAGGCGTATGCCAACGGCAACGAATATAGCGTGGAGCGAATCTTCACCGAGAAAATCTCTGGGGCTAAGAAGAACAGCGAACGGGCTGCTTTGATGGACGCGCTGGAATATGCCACAAAGCACAAATGCACCATTCTCTGCAGTGAGCTGTCGCGCCTGGGGCGTAACATCGATGAGATACTGAAGTCGATCATCTTCTGCAAGGAGCACAAGACGAATGTCTACTTCCAGAAGGAACAGCTGAGCATCTTCAATAACGATGGTGAGGAGCACCCGTTCCTGATGATTATGATTGCAACGCTGGGGACTTGTGCCAAGCTGGAGCGTGAGGCTATCAGATTCCGTATGAAGTCTGGCTACGATAAGTTCAGGGCTGAAGGTGGAAAAGTGGGGCGGAAGACAGGCTATCGGATGACGCTCGAGGATTATGAGAAGAAATACCCCAAGCTGATGGAGGATCTGCGCAAGAAGCTGAAGGGGAGCAAGGCCAAGCGCTATCAGGTAGGTTCGCTGGCACGCCGTTATCGCATCAATCCTTCGACTGTTCGTGCTGCAACAAATATATTAAGCGGATGCACAGAAGCGTGATATTGACCTCTGGGACAAAAAAAGAGCCTCCGTTGTGGAAGCTCTCTTGTTGGGGTACTCGGACTCGAACCAAGAATGACAGGACCAGAATCTGTAGTGTTACCATTACACCATACCCCAATTTCGTAGGTGGCAATTTTTGAATTGCGGGTGCAAAGGTACTACTTTTTCTTGAATCTCCAAAACTTTTAGGCGAAAATTTATAAAAAAACGCAATTTTTCCCTTTTTATTTGGCATTTCACTCGATTTGCAGTACCTTTGCAGTCCAATACACCTTATTATATTTATAATGGAACAAAACAAGACATTAGTCAAAATCATTACGGAGGGAATCCAGGAGAAGAAGGGGCGCAACATCGTGGTTGCCGACCTCACACAGATAGACGGCACCATCTGCCAATACTTCATCATCTGTGAGGGCAATTCGCCTTCGCAGGTTGGGGCCATCGCCGAGTCTGTGGGCGACTTCGCCCGTGAGAAGCTGCACGAGAAGCCTGCCCACGTGGTGGGTCTCGAGAATGCGCAGTGGGTAGCGATGGACTATAGCGATGTGCTGGTGCACATCTTCCTGCCTGACGTCAGAGAGTATTATGACCTGGAACACCTCTGGGATGATGCCAAACTGACGAGGATACCCGATCTGGACTAAAAAAAGGTAAAAAGGTAAAAAAGTAAAAAAATAATAAATGGATAATAATCAGATAAGCAACAAAGGTGGCAATGGGCCAAAGATGAATATGCCCAAGTTCAACATGAACTGGATCTACATCCTCTCCATCCTCGCATTGGGACTGCTCTACTTCTCGAGCGGAGGTCCTTCAAACAGCAGCATCGCCAAGACAGCATCCTACTCCGACTTCAAGGAAATGGTGAATAACGGCTATGCCCAGAAAATCGTCGTCAACAAGAATCAGAGCAACATCAGGATGTATGTGAAGCCTGAGCACATCCGCGACGTGTTCCACCAGAGCGCGCAGCAGACGGGCAAGGATCCATACGTCGAGGTGGAGTTCGGCTCTGTCGATCAGCTCGAGGAGTTTGTCAATAAGGCCAAGGAGGAGAAGATCTTCACTGGCGACTTCGTGTACGAGAACCACAAGGACAACGACTTCTTCAACATGATCTTTTATAACCTCTTCCCCATCTTCATCATCGTGCTGCTGTGGATGTTCTTCATGCGTCGCATGGGTGGTGGCGGCATGGGAGCCGGAGGTGGCGTCTTCAGCGTAGGCAAGTCGAAGGCGAAGATGTATGAGAAGGGGGGCGATCTGGGTATCACGTTCAAGGATGTGGCAGGCCAGGCTGGTGCCAAGCAGGAGATTCAGGAGATTGTGGACTTCCTGAAGAATCCTCAGAAGTACACGGAATTGGGAGGTAAGATTCCCAAGGGCGCTCTGCTCGTTGGCCCTCCAGGAACAGGAAAGACGCTGTTGGCTAAGGCTGTGGCTGGTGAGGCTGGCGTACCCTTCTTCTCGATGTCGGGTTCTGATTTCGTCGAGATGTTCGTGGGTGTGGGTGCCTCTCGTGTTCGCGACCTCTTCCAGCAGGCGAAGACCAAGAGTCCTTGTATCATCTTCATCGACGAGATCGATGCTGTGGGCCGTGCTCGTTCGAAGAATCCTGCGATGGGAGGCAATGACGAGCGCGAGAACACGCTGAATGCCCTGCTGACAGAGATGGACGGCTTTGGCACGAACTCAGGTGTGATTATCCTCGCAGCCACAAACCGTGCAGATATGCTCGACTCTGCCCTGTTGCGTGCAGGACGTTTCGATCGCCAGATTCATGTGGATCTGCCTGACCTTAATGAGCGTAAGGAAGTGTTCAAGGTGCATCTGAAACCTGTGAAAACAGACGACAGCGTGGATATTGACTTCCTCGCCCGTCAGACACCAGGATTCTCTGGTGCCGATATCGCCAATGTATGTAATGAAGCAGCCCTGATTGCTGCGCGCCATAACTCGCAGACAGTGAAGAAGCAGGACTTCCTCGATGCCGTAGACCGCATTATCGGAGGACTGGAGAAGAAGACCAAGGTGATGACACAGGCTGAGAAGCGCTCCATCGCAATCCATGAGGCTGGTCACGCCACGATCTCGTGGTTCACGGAGTTTGCAAATCCGCTGGTGAAGGTAAGCATCGTGCCTCGTGGTCAGGCTCTTGGTGCAGCTTGGTATCTGCCTGAGGAGCGTGTGCTCCAGACGAAGGAAGCTATGCTCGACGAGATGTGCTCGCTCTTAGGAGGTCGCGCTGCTGAGGAACTCTTCGTCGGTCATATCTCTACGGGCGCGATGAACGACTTGGAGCGTGTCACCAAGCAGGCATACGGCATGATTGCCTTTGCCGGTATGAGCGATAAGCTGCCCAATGTGTGCTACTATAACAATGCAGAGTATCAGTTCCAGAAGCCTTACTCGGAGACTACGGCTAAGGTGATGGACGACGAGGTGCTGCGCATGATCAATGAGCAGTATGAGCGCGCCAAGCAGATTCTGACGGAGCACAAAGAGGGCCACGCACAGCTGGCGCAGCTGCTCGTAGATCGTGAGGTCATCTTCGCTGAGGATGTCGAGAAAATTTTTGGCAAACGTCCTTGGACCTCTCGCGCCGAGGAACTGCTTGAGGCCCAGATGCGTGCCGACGCCGAGCGCATGGCCGAGGAGCGCGCCAAGCAACTTGAACTTGAGGCAAAAGAAAAAGAAAAGGAAAAGGAGGAAAAGGCATGAAGAACTTCGTCGTCCGCACCATCACCAGCGTATTCTTCGTCGCTGCCATCGTGACGAGTTTCCTGAACCCACGCGCCATGACGCTGCTCTTCAGCATCGTCACCGGCATGACCATCTGGGAGTTCGCCGGACTGGTCAACGACCGCCCCTATATAAGCATCAACCGCTTTATCAGTACCGTCAGCGGCGTCTACCTGTTCCTCGCCATGGCGGGCTACAACAGCGGGCTGACGCCGGCCACGGTCTTCATTCCCTACCTCGTGAGCATCATCTACCTCATGGTGGCCGAGCTCTACCTCAAGGCCAAGGACCCCATCAACAACTGGGCCTACACCATGCTGTCGCAGCTCTACATCGCCCTGCCCCTGTCGCTGCTCAACGTGCTGGCTTTCCGCAGCAACGGCTACGACATTCAGTACAGCTACCTGGCCCCGCTGGCCGTCTTCGTGTTCCTCTGGATCAACGACGCCGGGGCCTACTGCGTCGGTTCGCTCTTAGGCCGCCACAAGCTGTTCCCCCGCATCTCGCCCGGCAAGTCGTGGGAGGGCAGCGTCGGCGGCGGACTGCTGGTCGTTGCCGCTGCCGTGCTCATCTGGTACCTGACCGACCTCTATGAGGTCAACGACCTGGGACTCAATGCTTACGAATGGGCCGGACTGGGCCTGGTGGTGGTGGTCTTCGGCACGTGGGGCGACCTCATCGAGTCGCTCTTCAAGCGCACACTGGGCATCAAGGACTCCGGCAACGTGCTGCCCGGACACGGCGGCATGCTCGACCGTTTCGACTCGACGTTAATGGCGGTTCCCGCCGCTGTGGTCTACCTCTACACGCTGACGCTGTTTTAGCGACTCCTATACCTGTATAAAACGAAGCTACAACGGAAAATCATCAAAATGGCAATGATATTTACACCAGGCAGAGTGCTTAACCGTAGTTTCCTTCGGAATCACGAAACGACGGACACTAAGGATATTTTTCGCAAAGCATTACTCTCTTTACTATCAAAACTGAATGATAGAGAAGACGAGGAATACAATAAAACGTGGATACACGATTTCCTTACAAGCACATTCTACGGTGAGCCATACCTGGTCAATACTCGCAAAAAAGCAGACCAAGCCATCTATGGCCCAGGAAGCCAGTTCCCTTGGGTATTGATGGAAATGAAATCGCCAGGCAACCAGGCCGAAATGCCTTGCGAAGGTCACTTTGACCGAAAAGGTTTCTGTCAGCTTGTACTCTATTATATGAAGGAGGAGAAGGAGCGTGGCAATAGGGAAATCAAGCATTTGGTAGTCACCAATGGCTATGAGTGGTATGTGTTTGAACGCAAGCTGTTTTATAACTTCTTCAGAAAGAAGCGTGCGTTGTGGAATGATATTCAGCGTTATGAACGAGAGAAGAAAACCCGCGAGGAGATTTATCAAGAAGTTATAGCCCCTGAAGTCAGTAAGGTGCAGGATCAGTTCAATTACGTCTATTTTGACCTGCGCAAGTTTGCTGGTCAGCTTGCTGATACTGCTATTTTGCGAAAACGGAGTTTCGAGGCACTGTGCAAGTTCTTCTCGCCCATTCACCTGTGTATGCTGCCTTACGACTTTGACCACAATCATCTGGACACTAAGTTCTACAACGAACTGCTGTACCTGATGGGCGTTGAAGAGACTCGAGTGGGGCAGCTTGATGTCATTCAGCGCCTGCCAGAGGCGAAGCGCCAGCATTTCTCTTTGCTTGAGCAGACCATCTGGCATCTGACGGAATTTGGTGTCAAGGATGATGACCTATACGACACGGCTATGGGGCTGGTGATTTCATGGATTAACCGCATACTCTTCCTAAAATTGCTGGAGACGCAACTCGTCAACTTCAACGGTGGCGACCAGCAGTACAAGTTCTTGTCGCCAGCAGGTACTGAACCTGCCGTGGTGGACAGTTACCATGCATTGTTCGACTTGTTTTTCAAGGTGCTCAGCAAGACTGATGAGGAGCGCGACTCAAAGATTCGCAAGCGTTATGAGCGTATTCCTTACCTAAACAGTGCGCTCTTTGAGGTTTCCGAGATAGAAAAGCGGTACTTCACCATCAATGCGCTACCCCACGGTCCTATGAAGGTTTATTCAGCCACGGTGCTAAAGGACAGCCGCGGCCGTGTGTGGAAGGAGGATATTGACTCGCTTGAGTACCTGCTGCGTTTCCTTGAGTCGTATGATTTTGGCTCATACGAATCAGACGACGAAGAAGATGAGGAAGAACAGAAGACACTGATTGATGCCTCAGTGTTAGGGCTAATCTTCGAGAAAATCAATGGCTACAAGGAGGGGGCGTACTTCACACCAGGCTACATCTGCGAATATATGTGCCGCGAAACCATTGAACGGATGGTGGTGAAGCGCATGAATGAGCACTTTAACTGGGAAAAGCCGTGTAAGACCATTGATCAGCTAGTTGAGTTGCTGGATTACACCAATTCAGCGATTCGGCAAGAGGCCAACCAAGTCATCAATGGGATTAAGGTTTGCGACCCATCAGTAGGTAGCGGCCATTTCTTGGTATCGGCACTGAATGAACTGATAGCCATAAAACAGAAGTTGCATATCCTAAGTTATTCTGCCAATGCTACTGGCTATGCGAATGAACGCGTAAGAGGGTGGTCAATAACCATTGGGGATGATGAACTTATCATATCAGACAAGGAATTCCAACGTTCTTTTGTTTATGACCAAAACAACAAAGAGGCTTCAGCTCTTCAGCGCACCCTTTTTGAAGAAAAGCGTCGTATCATCAGCCAATGTCTCTATGGCGTCGACATCAATCCCAAGAGTGTTGACATTTGCCGTCTGCGCCTATGGATTGAATTGCTAAAGAATGCATACTACGATAAAGGAAAGCTGCATACGCTGCCCAACATCGACATCAATATCAAGCAGGGCGATGCCCTGATGTCACACTTGGAGGTAAAAGTGAAGACAGAAGCCGCCTCACGTGTTCCTGCCTCAAAGAGTATTCGGGAAATAACCCAAGAATATAAAACCCTCGTAGAGGCATATAAGCAGGGAACTGGTCATGACAAACGTTTCGAGATGCAGCGTCAACTGTTTGCCATTAAGCGCGAACTGCGTCAACACATACAGTCAGACTTCCTTGATTTCGAGATAGCACGAGTGAACGGGGAGGACACAGAGCAGGACTACTTGGAATGGATGCTGGAGTTTCCGGAACTGCTCGATGAGAATGGACGTTTCGAAGGCTTCGACATCCTTGTAGGCAATCCGCCGTATATCGCCCTTGGAGCCGATGGAGGTCGCCTACGCAAGCGATACAAAAAGCGGTTATACGACACATTCAACAGCAACGGCGACATCTACTTCCTATTCTACGAACGTGCGCTGAGACTTCTTAGCCCAAATGGACTGCTGTGCTTCATCACGTCTGACAAATGGATGCGCAACGATGCAGCCCAGAAGCTGCGTACCTATCTCGTGAAGCACTCGCAGCCGCTGATGCTGCTCGACTTTCCTGGGCTGAATCTCTTTAAGCGGGCCACTGTGGTGAACAACATCCTGCTGGCCAGCAACAATGAGAACCAAGGCGTAAAGACGCTTTGTGCCACCACGGAGGGAAAGGACATTGACGATGTGAAGAATATGGATCTGTTTGTTCAGGAGAACCAGTTGCAGTGTGAGTTTACAGAGGGTCAACAATGGCTCATTCTGCCCGACGAAAAACGGGACATTATGCAAAAGATGCTGGAGAAGGGCAAGTCATTGGGAGAATGGGAAGATGCAAAAGTAAGGTATGGCGTAAAGACAGGCCGTAACGATGCTTTCATCATCACAACCTCACAGCGCCATCAGATTCTTGCCAGCTGCGCGAGCGACGAAGAGCGGGCGCGTACAGAGGCCGTCCTACATCCCTTCATCGAAGGCTCTGACATTCACCGCTATCACCACGAGTGGGCCGACAAGTGGGTGATAGGTTTCTATCCTTCATTGAAACTTGACATTGAGGACTATCCTGCGCTGAAGCACCATCTGCTATACTATGCCAAAGACTGGCTTGCTGAGCAAGGCTATGCCGATATTGCCAATGATAATGAGAAGATGAGAGAGTTTGGACAGCTGTACCTCGAACAGAAGGGCAAGTCTGTTGTTATCGGCGGCAAGGAACTGCATGATGCCAACGGTCAGACAATCAAGTCGCGCAAGAAGACCTCTCACAAATGGTATGAGACTTCCGACAATATCGCTTTCCACAAGGAATTCGCTAAAGTAAAGATAGCCTGGGGAAACCTCAACAACCGGGCTTCATGTACTTGGATACCAGAGGATATACATATCAATGCTCCCGCCGTGATGGTGACGCCTGGAACGAAATATCTTTTAGCCGTGCTCAACTCCCGCCTGGCCGACTTCTTTATGCAGACTATTGCTGTAGTGCGTAATGGAGGCTATTATGAGTACAAGCCCCAGTTCGTTAAGCTAATTCCCATCATTGAGCATCCAACAAAAGAAGAGATTTCAAAGATAGAAGCTTTAGTAGACCAAGCCCTTATGGGAAGTAAGGAAGCTGAGAAATCTATAGACATATTATTGGCAGACATGTATGGACTATCACCTGAAGAAACAGAGTTAGTCATTCCACACTTATCAGGTTGTAGTCAATAGTGTCGTCATGAGCTTGGCCGCACAGTCGGGGGCATTGTTCTCGCCGAGGCGGCGATGGACCTCCTTGTAGTCGTCGAGCATCGGCTGGCGACGGCTGCCGCCGGGAAGAATCGCCTCGAGTTCGCGACGGATGTTGTCTACGCTGAACGTCTCGGCCACGAGCTCGGTGACGACCTCGCGGTCGGCAATCAGATTAACCAGCGACACGTATTTCACCGTCAGCACCAGCCGCTTCATCATGCCGATGAAATGCTTCAGCGGCGTGTAGTAGCACACCACCTGGGGGACGCCGAACATGCAGGTCTCCAGCGTCGCCGTACCACTGGTGACCAGGGCGGCGGTGGCCTGCGACAGCAACTCATAGGTCTGGTTCATCACGAGTCGCACATGGGAACCTTCGAGGAACGGCTCATAGTAGGCGGGCTCAATCGACGGTGCCCCGGCCAGCACCACGTCATAGCTGCCGGCCAGGTGGCGCGTGGCCTCTATCATCGCAGGCAGGTTGTCCTTGATTTCCTGCCGCCGGCTGCCGGCGAGCAAGGCAATCTTTTTAAGTTTTTCTACACGCTGCACGCTACACTCTACACTTGACAGGAACTCGCGTACCTCGCTGGCCGTCGGATTGCCCACGTAATGGATGGGGAAATGGTGTTTCCCTTCGAAGAATGTCTTCTCGAAAGGCAGGATAGAGAACAGCTCGTCGACGTCGCGCTTGATGCGCTTGATGCGATACTCCTTCCACGCCCAGATTTTCGGCGCGATATAATAGTAGACGGGACATATCCCGCTGGCTTTCACGTACTTGGCAATATCGAGATTAAACCCCGGATAGTCGATGAGTATCACCACGTCGGGCCGCCACTGCGCAATGTCCTGCTTGCACATCTTCATGTTACGAAGAATGGTCGGCAGGTGCAACAGCACGGGCACGAAACCCATGTAGGCCAGTTCGCGGTAGTGCTTTACCGGCGTGCCGCCCTCACCCGCCATCAGGTCGCCGCCGAAGAACCTGAACTCGGCCTCGGCGTCTCTGGACTTCAGCGCCCTCATCAGGTGCGAGCCGTGCAGGTCGCCAGAGGCCTCACCGGCTATCAGGTAGTACTTCATAGCTGCCAGGTCTTTAACTGTTCAATAGCCTGATAGGCCGTCACGTCAATCTGCGTCGGCGTGATGGCCACATAGCCGTGGTTGAGTGCCCAGCGGTCGGTGTCTTCGGCGTCGGGCTCGTCGGCATCGTAGCGCCCCACCATCCACCAGTAGTCGTAGCCGCGCGTGTGGTGGTGGCGCTCCGTCTCGTCAACCCAGCGGCCAAAAGCCATGCGACAGACGCGGACGCCCTTGTAGGGCGTGCTGAGGAGCGGGAAGTTCACGTTCAGGCAGACGCCCCGGGGCAGCCCCTCGCTGAGCACGCGGCGGGTGATGGCCGTCACCAGCGGGCACAACGGCTCGAAGTCGGCATCCTCGCTGTGGTCGCATAGCGAGAAGGCCACCGACGGCAGGTATTTCATGCACCCCTCGAGCACGACGCCCATCGTGCCGCTGTAGTGGCTGTTCACCGACGAGTTGTCGCCGTGGTTGATGCCGCCGACCACCATGTCGGGCGTGCGGTCAGTCAGGTTGTCGAGAGCCATCTTCACGCAGTCGACGGGAGTGCCGTTACACGACCACACCTCTACGCCCGGCTCCTTGCGCCGCAGGTGAAGCCGCAGCGGGACCTCCGCCGAGAAGGCGCATGAGTAGCCCGAGCGCGGCCCGTCGGGGGCGCACACCAGGATATCGGCCAGCGGCCGAAGCATGTCCACCAGCGAATTGATGCCCTTGGCCTGATAGCCGTCGTCGTTGGAAATGAGTATCAAGTGACGTTTGTTTACCATAAATCAATCTAATTTGGCTGCAAAATTACTAAAAATTATGAATTATGCGCTCGGCGGCGCCGCTTTTTTCCCAAAAAGCCCCGCGAATTATGAATAATTTAGTAACTTTGCAACCTGTTTTTTTAGTAAAAGGATTGAAAATGGGAAAAATCATTGCATTAGCCAACCAGAAAGGCGGCGTGGGAAAGACGACAACGACCATCAACCTGGCCGCCTCGCTGGCCACGCTTGAGAAGACGGTACTGGTCATTGACGCCGACCCGCAGGCCAACGCCTCGAGCGGACTGGGCGTGAACATTCAGGAGGTTGACTGCTCCATCTACGAATGTATCATCAACAAGGCCGACGTGCACGATGCCATCTACACTACCGACATCGAGGGCCTGGACATCATTCCAAGCCACATCGACCTGGTAGGTGCCGAGATAGAGATGCTGAACCTCGACGACCGCGAGCGTGTCATCAAGCGCATCCTGGCTCCTATTCAGAACGAGTACGACTACATACTAATAGACTGTTCACCGTCGCTGGGCCTCATCACCGTCAACGCGCTGACGGCCGCCGACTCGGTCATCATCCCCGTTCAGTGCGAGTACTTCGCCCTGGAGGGCATCTCGAAGCTGCTGAACACCATCAAGATTATCAAGTCGAAGCTGAACCCGAGGCTCGAGATTGAGGGCTTCCTGCTGACGATGTACGACTCGCGCCTGCGTCTGGCCAACCAAATCTACGACGAGGTGAAGCGCCACTTCCAGGAACTGGTGTTCAAGACCGTCATACAGCGCAACGTGAAGCTCAGCGAGAGCCCCAGCCACGGACTGCCGGTAATCCTCTACGATGCCGACTCCACCGGCGCAAAGAACCACCTGGCTCTGGCTAAGGAGATTATTAGCAAGAACGAAAACCGATAAGACAAACAATGGCAGTACACAAGAAATACAACCGCACTGCGAAGACTGCGGCACTGGGCCGCGGTCTGGATGCTCTCATCTCCACCGACGAGGTGAGCACGCAGGGCAGCTCTACCATAAACGAGGTTGCTATCGACCAGATTGATGCCAATCCGAACCAGCCGCGCCGCGAGTTTGATGCCACGGCACTCGAGGAACTGGCAGCAAGCATCAGGCAGATAGGCATCGTGCAGCCCATCACGCTCAGGCAAATGGAAGACGGACGCTTCCAGATTATCGCCGGAGAGCGCAGGTGGCGCGCATCACAACTGGCCGGACTGACCGCCATTCCGGCATATATCCGCACCATAAAGGACGAGAATGTCATGGAGATGGCACTCGTCGAGAACATCCAACGCGAAGATCTCAACGCCATAGAGATAGCTCTCGCCTACGAGCATCTGCTGGAAAAGAGCGGCATGACGCAAGAGAAGGTGTCGGAACGAGTGGGCAAGAGCCGCGCTGCAATAGCCAACTACCTGCGCCTTCTGAAACTTCCCGCACAGGTGCAGATGGCTCTACAGAAGAAGGAAATAGACATGGGACACGCCCGTGCGCTCCTTTCGCTAAGCTCTCCGTCGCTCCAGCTCAAGCTGTTCAAGGAGATACACAAGAACGGTTACTCGGTGAGAAAGGTGGAGGAACTGTGTCATCAGCTCAACAACGGCGAGGACATACAGTCTGCCAAGA
>ODAI013523012.1_pt1 | contig 11766 bp, 9 predicted proteins | sample 1539321 | NCBI WGS metagenome assembly ODAI01 (sample SAMN02144231, study PRJEB22623) | gut metagenome | biome: sheep rumen | host: Ovis aries | place: New Zealand
AGAATTCGGGGGGTCAAAGACCCGGATGCAGGACTGATTCTGCATGAAAAAATCGGGTTGTGCCGGGGAGCGCTCTTCGCACACAAACAAACACCTTTTCCGGCCTGCACTGTGTTATGATGAAATCGTAGCAGAGGAGACCGCAAACGGAGGGGAATCATGCGCGAACAGGACATGCATACCATTGTCGTCGGAAGCGGCGCGGCCGGTTTTTCCGCTGCGCTCAGACTGGATCGTCTGGGGGTCGGCAATTTGGCACTCATCACGGAAAATCGGATGGCCGGAACTTCCAGAAATACCGGATCGGACAAGCAGACCTACTACAAGCTGTCCGTCTCAGGAAGCGATCCGGACAGCGTCCGCGGCATGGCTTTGAACCTGTTTGAGGGCGGCTGCGTCGACGGGGACCAGGCGCTGTGCGAGGCGGCACTTTCCGCGAGGTGTTTCTACAACCTGGTGGAGCTCGGCGTTCCCTTTCCCGACAGTCCCTACGGCGAATTTGTCGGATATAAAACGGATCATGATCCCAGAACCCGGGCGACCAGCGCCGGCCCTTACACTTCCAAAATGATGACCGAAGTGCTGGAACGGGAAGTGTCGCGCCGCGGTATCCCGGTGATCGATCACATGCAGGCGATCCGGATTTTGACAGAGGACGGCAGGGTAATAGGGCTTCTGTGTCTGGACACTTCCGACCCGTCTTCGTATGAATACGTTCTGTTCCATTGTCAAAATATCGTCATGGCGACGGGCGGACCGGCCGGCATGTATAGGGACAGTGTCTACCCTGCCTCTCAGATTGGGAGCTCCGGAATGATGTTCGCGGCGGGCGCCGCCGGGAAGAATCTCACGGAGTGGCAGTGCGGGATCGCCTCCCTGAATCCTCGGTGGAACACCAGCGGCACTTACATGCAGGTACTGCCCAGGGTCATCTCAACGGATGAGTCGGGGAATGACGAGAGAGAATTCCTGCTTCCGTATTTTGACACGCCCGAACAGATGCTGGGGATGATCTTCCTCAAGGGATACCAGTGGCCGTTCGACGTGCAGAAAGCCCTGAACGGCTCTTCCTTCATCGACCTTCTGATCTATCAGGAGACCGTGCTCCTGGGCAGGCGGGTCTTTCTGGATTACCGTCAGAACACAAGCGCAGGCATTCGTTTCGAGGAACTCCCCGAGGAAGCCTATACCTATCTGCGCAATGCAGGCGCGTGCGGCGGCACTCCGATCGAGCGGCTGCTGCTGATGAACGAACCCGCTGTCAGTTTCTACCGCGACAGGGGCGTGGATCTGTCCAAAGAGCCCCTTGAGATCGCCGTCTGTGTCCAGCACAACAACGGCGGCATTGCTTCGGATGCAAACTGGGAGACCTGCATCCGCGGCCTGTTTGCGATCGGTGAGTTGAACGGAAGCCACGGCGTCACAAGGCCCGGCGGATCTGCGCTCAATGCCGGGCAGGTCGGTGCGCTGCGCGCTGCGCAGTGTATTGCGCTTCGCAGCAGTCGGAGTGATACGTCCGGCGGCGGGCACAACAACACGGCGAGCGTTAAACTACAGAGTGTCTGTGGTTCTGCCAAAGAAGGAACTCGGGCACAGGCGTCTGCTTACATTTCTTTTGTGGAAGGGTGCCGCGGCAGTCACTCGGCGGCGGAACTGTGGAAGACGTCAGCGGGGTCCATGAGCCGCTGCGCAGGCATGATCCGCAGCACAGATGAGCTCCGCTCCTATTTTGGCAAAACACAGCTGACTCTGCAGCATTTGCAGACATATCTGAGAAAGCCGAGGATGCAGGAACTCCCGCTCTACTATCACTTGATCGACATGCTTGTGTCCCAGTCCGTCTACTTGTCTGCGATGATCGGCTATTCGGAAAAAGGGCTTGCAAGCAGAGGCTCAGCGCTCTACACCGACGAACACGGCTGCATGCCGCCGGGAGACCTTCCGGAGATCTTCCGTTTCAGGATTGAAGAGACGCGCAGCGATCTCCTTCAGGAGGTAAGACTCAACCTGGCGCGGGAAGAAGATGGTCTTAGCGTCTCATGTTCCGAAACATGGAGAGAAGTCAACCCTGTCCCGGAGGAAGACCTGTTCTTCGAAAACCAATGGCGCGCTTACCGCGGCAGATGGAAACTGTGATCTCACAAAGTACTGTACCAAGAGAAAAAGAACGCCTTGAGGATTTGGCATATCAATTTCCACCTCAAGGCGTTCTTTATAATGTGTCTTTATAAAATGTCTTTATTAAAATGTCTTTTTTAATATGTCTTTTTCACAGCTTCCGTTTCACATACCGGGTAAGTATTGCTGGCAGGGATCAAAATTGTGATCGCCCTTATTCTCCCAGTATCTCCAGAACATCGTCCTTCGTGCTCTCCATATGTCTCATAACCGCACGGTACGACTCCGCAGCCGCATTATCATCGGAAGAAATGATGCTGTTATAGATCACTTTGTGTTCCTCCAGCGCCTTGCGGGGTCTCTCCGGCTTCTCAAAGGTTTTCATCGCAATATCGAAGAGCTGATGATTATAGGATTCGTACAGCTTGATCAGCTCGCTGTTTTCGCTGAAATCCACGATCCTCTTGTGAAACGCGAGATCATGCGACAGGATCGTCTCATGAGACTGTCCGGCATCGATCGCATGCTCCATCCGATCAATATCCTCTTTAATCCTTTTCAGAATTACTGCCGCCGCCTTTTCCTCTCTCCTGTTATGCAGGATCAATGCACAAAACCCTTCCACGGCAGTTCTGGATTCATACGTATTCTCCACATCCTTTCGGGAAATCACATGCAGACAGAATCCCCGGCTGGGGTAAATGTCAATATACCGGTCCTGGGACAATCTTACCAGCGCGTCCTTGAACGGCGTGCGGGATATTCCCAGCTCTTTGGCCATTTTAGTCTCCGAATAGAAGCGGCCGTACTCCAGTTCGCCGTTTGTGATCTTTTCCCGCAAAAACTCATAGGCTTTTTGCTGCAAAGGAACATATCCTGCCATCATACAACTCCGAATTTCTTTGTTATTTATTAGGAATTATCCTGTCTCCGCGACCCGAATGCGACGCATTTTTACTATTTTATTTTTTCGTATGCGCACTGTCAATACTGTCAGCGAGATTGTTAAGAAAATAGCAGGAAATTGTTAAGAAACTAACGGAATTGTGACCTTCTACTAAAAAGCGGGAGTTAATTTTGTGAAATATCCTTTCTTGACCGGTATACCGGTATCCTGTTAAAATAATCTCATCAAACCGGTATACCGGTATCCTGATTCGGCCGATCAGAATGCATACCCACAAAAAAGGTTCACATCTTGGAAAGGACAAGAGAAAGGAGACAGTATGAAAGTTGGATTTATCGGGCTCGGAATCATGGGAAGACCTATGTCCAAGAATCTTCTGAAGGCCGGTGTAGAAGTCATCTGCGCGGATCTGAATAAAGAGGCGGTTGCGGACGTAGTGGCAAGCGGTGCCAGAGAGGGTTCCTATGCGGAGATCGGTGCGGAGTGCCCCGTCATCATCACGATGGTTCCCAGCGGAGATATCGTCAAGTCGATCCTGTTCGGCGAAGGCGGCGTTGCTTCCACGATCAAGGAAGGCACCCTGGTCTGCGATATGAGTTCCGTGACGCCAGTCGAATCCCAGTATTGCTATAGCAAGCTCAAGGAAAAAGGTGCCCGCTTCGTTGACGCTCCTGTTTCCGGCGGCGAACCCGGCGCGGTAGCCGGCAGCCTTGCGATCATGTGCGGCGGCGACAAGGAAGACTTTGACGCCATGCAGCCGTATTTTGACATTCTGGGCAGCTCCGCTCTTCTCATCGGTCCCAGCGGCAGCGGCTCCACGGCCAAGCTGGCCAACCAGATGATCGTGAACAACACCATTGCTGTCGTTTCCGAGGCGTTCGTATTTGCTGCCAAAGCCGGTGCAGATCCGGAAAAGGTTTATCAGGCGATCCGCGGCGGACTCGCAGGCAGCGCCGTCATGGATGCCAAAATACCGATGATCATCGACAGAAACTTTAAGCCCGGCGGACCCATCCGCATCAATCACAAGGATATCAAGAACTGCGTCAACACCGCGCACTCCATCGACGTGCCGATTCCTTACACTGCGCAGCTCTATGAGATCATGCAGTATCTGAAGATCCACGGCCACATGAATGATGACCACGGCGGAATCGTGCAGTATTTTGAAGCACTGGCAGATTGCGAAGTCAAGCGTCCCGAGTAAGATGAGCGGACAGGAGGGAATACAGATGTCGATCAGCGCAGAAATTATTACGACCTACAAGAAAATCGATGAAGCGGCAGTCGATGCACTTCTGAATAAGGAGATCGCAGCGAACAACAAGAAGATCGTCGTTCTGGACGACGACCCGACCGGCGTGCAGACCGTTCACGATATCCATGTTTATACAGGATGGGATCACGACAGCATCAAGGCAGGCTTCGAGGAAGAGAACAACCTGTTCTACATCATGACGAATTCCAGAGGCTTTACGGCAGAGGAGACCACTAAGGCGCACCATGAGATTGCCGCGGTGGTCGACCAGGTGGCACGCGAGACCGGCAGAGAATACATCTTCATCAGCCGCAGCGATTCCACTCTTCGCGGACATTATCCGCTTGAGACAGAACTGCTGAAGGCAGATTACGAGAAGTACACCGGCAAGCAGATCGACGGCGAGATCCTGTGCCCGTTCTTCAAAGAGGGCGGAAGATATACGATCGACAACGTTCATTACGTCAAATACGGCGATGAACTCGTCAATGCCTGCGAGACAGAGTTTGCCAAAGATAAAACCTTCGGCTATAAGGCAGCTTCCATGCCCGCATACGTCGAGGAGAAGACCGGCGGCGCCTACAAGGCAGCGGATGTCACCTGCATCTCGCTCGAGGATATCCACAACATGGATTACGACAAAATACAGTCGCAGCTCATGGCTGTCAATGGCTTCAACAAGATCGTCGTCAACGCAGTGGATTACGCGGATCTGAAAGTGTTCTGCGTCGCACTCTACCGCGCGATGGCAGCCGGCAAGGTCTTCATGTTCCGTACCGCGGCCGCGATCGTCAAGGTCATGGGCGGTGTGACGGATCAGCCTCTGCTGACCAGAGAGCAGATGGTAGTCAAGGAGACGGAGAACGGAGGCGTGATCGTCGTAGGCTCCCACACCAATAAGACCACTGCACAGCTCGAAGAGCTCAAAAAGCTTACGGACATCGAATTCATCGAGCTTGACGCGACACTGGTGCGCGACGAGGAGGCTTTTGAGAAGGAAGTGCAGAGATGCCTCGACAAAGAAGAAGAGTGCATTAAGGCCGGCAAAACCGTCTGCTGCTACACCACACGTGCACTGATCACAGCGGATACGGGCGACAAGGAAGACGAACTTCGCCTTTCCGTCCGGATTTCCGATGCCGTTCAGTCTCTGGTAGGAAGACTTGGTGTCACACCCGCGTTCGTCATCGCAAAGGGCGGCATCACTTCGAGCGACGTCGGCACAAAGGCCCTTGCTGTCAAGTGCGCAAATGTTCTGGGACAGATCAGACCCGGCATTCCCGTCTGGCAGACCGGTCCGGAGAGCAAGTTCCCGCAGACACCTTATGTTATCTTCCCCGGCAACGTCGGAGAAAACACGACTCTGCGTGAGGCAGTGGAGATTCTTACCAAATAAATATAAAAGAGAGGGGATAAAATTATGGTTAACGGCTTAAGTGGACAGAGAATGCTGATTGCACTGGCACTCGGCATCATATTATTGATCATCATGGTGCTCAAGACCAAAATCCAGGCTTTCCTTGCGCTGATCACGACAACCGTTCTGGTCGGTGTGATCGGCGGTATGCCGCTTTTAAACATCACGCTGGAAGACGGCAAAACATTCGGTATCATTGGCTCGATCACATCCGGTTTTGGCGGCACGCTCGGCAGCATCGGCATCATCATCGGCTTCGGTGTCATGATGGGACAGATCTTTGAGGTGACCGGTGCCGCAAAAAGAATGGCACACACTTTCCTGAAACTGTTTGGAAAAGGACGCGAAGAAGAGGCACTCGCTTTCACGGGATTCCTCGTCTCGATCCCGATCTTCTGCGACTCCGGTTTCGTCGTCCTGGCACCGATCGCGAAGGCACTTTCCAAAGCAACCAAGAAATCCGTGATCGCGCTCGGCGTCTCTCTGGCCGCCGGTCTCGTCATCACTCACTCCCTGGTTCCGCCCACTCCCGGACCGCTCGGCGTCTGCGGAATTTTCGGAATCGACGTCGGCTTCTTTATCCTTCTTTCCATCGTTCTGGCCCTGCCCATGGCGATCGCCTGCATCCTGTACGCGAGACTTGTACTGTCCAAGAAATATTATTGGCTGATGGATGAAAACGATGAGCCCTATGCCGCGGAATATCAGGAACCCGATTATGACGGCGCTTTCAGCATGGATATGACAGGTGTTCCCGGAACACTGGAGTCCTTCATGCCCCTGATTCTGCCCATCCTGCTCATCCTGGTCAACACCGTTGCTTCCGCATTCGGCGCGACAACAGGTTTCATGAGCGTACTGGTCTTCCTCGGCCAGCCGATCATCGCTGTAGGCCTTGGCCTGATCTGCGCGATCTTCACACTGGGCAATCGTCTTGACCGTGCGACAGCACTGGCAGAGATGGAAAAAGGTATGGCTTCCGCCGGTATCATCATGCTGGTGACAGGCGGCGGCGGAGCACTTGGCCAGATCATCAAAGACTCCGGTCTGGGCAACTACATGGCGGACGGCCTGTCCAAGACGGCGATCCCGCTCATCATCCTGCCTCTGGTCATTTCGACCGCAATGCGTTTTATCCAGGGCTCCGGCACAGTCGCAATGACAACCGCTGCCTCCATCTCCGCTCCGATCCTGATCGCGGGCGGTGTGAACCCCACACTCGGCGCAATTGCCTGCTGTGTCGGTTCTCTGTTCTTTGGCTACTTCAACGATTCCTATTTCTGGGTCGTCAACCGCACGCTCGGCGTCAGTGAGGCCAAGGACCAGCTGCAGATCTGGTCCGTCACTTCAACCATCGCATGGGCTGTCGGTGTAGTTGAAATTCTGATTCTGAGCATCTTTATGCACTGATTATGCTAAACTAAGAAAGGGGCTGCCGCATATCGCGTCAGGAATGATTCCTCCAAGCGATGCGGTATGCCCCTTAACCCATATGATTGGAGAATACTATGGCAGCATGTGTTGTAATTGCGGATGATTTAACAGGCGCTAACGCCACAGGAGTGTTGCTGTCAAAGATGCAGTACCGGGCCACGACCGTCATGAATCTAAGCGGAGGCCGGGATACGCTGTCTGATTGCGACTGCCTTTTGTATCCGACGGACAGCAGGGGTGTTAGCCCTCAGGAAGCTTACCGGCGGGTGAAAGAGGCTGCGCAGAAACTCATCAGCGACAAGGTACAGTTGTACAGCAAGCGGATCGATTCGACGCTGCGTGGAAATCTCGGAAGTGAAACGGACGCCATTCTGGATAGTCTGGGTGATGACTACATTGCCATCGTGGCGCCGTGTTTTCCCTCCTCCGGGCGGGTGGTGATCGGCGGCTATATGCTCGTTGACGGTATTCCGCTTCACAAGACAAACATCGCGTTGGACCCCAAATGCCCTGTCAAAATATCGGAAGTAGAAACGATCATCAGGGAGCAGAGCAAATATCCGATCGAGGCCGTCCAAATGAAGGATTTAATGAACGGTAAAGACGCACTGGCCAGACTGATCAACCGCTGCCACCGGGATGGCGCAAGGATCATCACTTTTGACTGCGTCACACAGGAGGATCTGGACCTGATCGCGGATGCCTGCATCACCAGCCGTGAAAAAATCGTCGCCGTGGATCCGGGTGTCTTTACGGCGACAATGGCCAGAAAGATTATTAAGCCGCGGATGGAGAAGCGAAAAAACAGGATCCTTGTCGTTGTCGGCAGCGTAAACGCCAGCACAACGGCACAGCTCGAGGAATTCTGGCTCTCACAGGAAGCCGGCAATGTTTTTGTGCGCACCAGGGAGCTTCTGGAAGGCGACGTGCAGCGTCTGAATGAGATTGACCGCGTCACGAATAAGACGCTCGCAGCGGCGGACAAATACCCGGTTTCCACCGTCGTAGGCGACGGGATCTATCCGGAGAACCGGATCGATTTTGAATATTATGCACAAAAAACCGGACTGAATCTGGAACAACTTACTGGGATTATTAACGATTCCCTGGCAGAGATCACATATCGGATCCTGCGGGAGGAACCCTCTTTCCGAGGGCTCTATGCCAGCGGCGGCGACGTGACGCAGGCGGTCTGCAGGAGGTTCGGTGCGGACGGCCTCGAGCTGCGCGACGAAGTCCTGCCCCTGGCGGCATATGGCCAGTTCAGCGGCGGTGCCTTTGACGGGCTCGATTTTATCACCAAAGGCGGAAGCCAGGGCAATAAAGATGCGATCAATCAGTGCATCACTTATCTGAAAGAGCAGTTGTTTATTTAATGTGTTAATGTGCTCATTTATTGCGTTCATTTAATGTGTTCATATATTGTGTTCATTTAATGCGTTCATATAATGACAGGAGGTACTAGAAATGGCTCAGAGAAAACCTATGATTGCAGTTCCGATCGGCGATCCGGCAGGTGTCGGCCCGGAGATCACCGCCAAGGCATGTGCGGATGAAAAAGTCTACCGGGCAGCGGATGTCGTCGTGATCGGTGACCGCCCGGTCATGGAAAATGCGATCCGCATTGTCGGCGCGGACCTGAAGATCAACGTGATCAGCAGCCCTTCCGAGGGCGATTACAGGCCCGGGATCCTGAATCTCATCGATCTGGGTAATATTGATCAGTCCAAATTCCAATACGGCGTGGTTCAGGCCATGTGCGGCAAGGCTGCTTTCGAGTATATCGAAAAGAGCATCAAACTTGCTATGGAAGGAGAAGCCGATGCGGTCGCCACAACGCCGATCAACAAGGAGTCTCTTCACGCGGCAGAAGTGCCTTTTATAGGACACACCGAGATCTTCGGCGCGCTGACCGGCACTCCTGATCCCCTCACAATGTTTGAGACGAACGGGCTTCGCGTCTTCTTCCTGACAAGGCACAAGTCACTGCGCGACATGCTCGATGACATCACCAAGGAGAACATCAAGACCTGCGTCAAAGAGAGCCTTGCCGCACTGGAGCGTCTGGGCGTGACCGAGGGCACCATGGCTGTTGCAGGCCTGAACCCGCACTGCGGCGAGCACGGCCTGTTCGGCTGGGAAGAAGTCAATGAGATCACACCGGCCGTCGAAGAACTGAAGGCGGAAGGGTATCCCGTTGTCGGCCCCATCGGCGCGGATTCCGTCTTCCATCAGGCAGCGCTTGGCCGCTACAACAGTGTACTCTCCCTCTATCACGATCAGGGACACATCGCGACCAAGACTCTTGATTTTGACAGGACGATCTCGATCACAAACGGAATGCCGATCCTGCGCACATCGGTCGATCACGGCACCGCCTTCGATATCGCAGGCAAGGGCATCGTCAGCGAGATCAGTATGGTGGAAGCAATCCTGCTGGCCGCTAAATATGCGCCTTTTTTCAAGAAATGATTAAACTTTCATAAGATGCAAAAAAGATGAGTCACGGGGACAATCCCCCGTGACTCACTTTATTTGTGCGATAAGCCGTGGGCGCATCTCGTTCCGGCATGAAGAGGCACTCAACGGCTGGCGGTCAATCAAGTCTGCAGGAGTATCCTGCTCGACCCATCATTCGCGCCCCAAAAGCTCATCGAGCGTATTTCCGTAGGGCGGAAGGAACTCTTCCATGAACACCTTCACCTCCGGCAGCTCGTCTGCCAGTTTTTCCACCGATTCCAGTGTGGAGATCTGAGCCGTCTTGAACTCGCCGTTCCCTGCACCCGTCTCCTCCATGCACTTGATCAGCGCCGAGAGTTTATCAGCTGCCTTTACGAGCCTTCGCATATAGACGTCTTCTTCCGACCGTGCACCTTGGAAAATCTCGGAATAGACACTTCGCAGATCCTCCGGAAGCTGTTCGAGGAGCCGCTGCTCCGCCACATGCTCCACTTCTTTGTAGGCATCGCGGATATCCCGATTGTAATATTTGACCGGCGTCGGCATATCGCCGGTAATGATCTCCGACGCGTCGTGGTAAAGACCGGTCAGCGCCGCTCTGTCCGCATCAAGATGGCGTCCGAAGCGCACATTTCCGATCACGCACAGCGCATGCGCGATCATCGCCACATCCAGCGTGTGTTCGCTCAGCGTCTCCGTGCGCGCGTTCCTCATGAGCGCCCAGCGCTCGATATACTTCATTCTGGATAAAACAGCAAAAAAATTATACGTCATACATGTCTCCTGTCCGGTCAGGCTCTCGTCTTTACGAATCTCTGACTTCTGAATCTCTGAATCCTGCTAAATGTCACCTCAGTATAACACTGCTCCGCGCAGTATGCTATCATGAAAGAAACAGTTCCAACGTCAGGAAGAAAAGGGGATCACTATGTTCAATTATCGTTTTTACATCGGTACTCACGCCTCCGTGGACCGGCCTTCCATCTACCTGTGCGAGGCCGATTTCAAAGAAGGCTCTTTCACCACAATACATACAATGCAAGGCATTTCCGACCCCACTTATCTCACGATCAGCCCTCGCGGCACGCTGTATGCATTGGGAAGAACCTCCGATAGCGGCAGTGTATGCGCACTCAGAAGAGAAAGCGCGCAGTCACCCGAAGGTCTGACCCTTCTCAACGCACTTTCCAGCGGCGGCACAGGCCCCTGCCACATCAGTGTCGACGAACGGGGAGAGTTCCTTCTGTGCGCCAATTATGTCAGCGGAAGTGTCGCTCTCTATGACCTCAGCAGTGACGGGAGCATTCTCTCGCTCTGTGATTTCCGGCAGTACAGCGGGGTCGGATTCGACTCAGAGGACCGTCAGAAAGGGCCTCATGCGCACTTTGCGGCTTTTTACAGCAAGTCCTGCGGTGCGCCGTGTTCTGCAGCTTCGGATCCCGATCTGTCTGATGCACGGGACGAAGTTCTGGTCTGCGACCTGGGCTTGGACATGGTCTACGTCTATGAGCTTGACCGCACAGCCCGGAAACTGCGGGACACAGACCGCAGCATCCGCCTGCCGGACGGCACCGGACCAAGGCATCTTGCTTTTAGTAAAGAGCATCCCGGAATGCTCTTCATTCTCACTGAATTGGCTAACTCGATCTTCAGCTACAAATATGATCCCGAATGCTGCAAGTACGTGCAGGTACAACGCTTCTCAGCTGTGGATGGAGCTTCTTCAGAGGAGGCTCTGATGGTGCCGCCGACAGCTGATCACGGAAGTATCGGCTGCGCGATCCGCTTCACCGGGGACGGCAGGTATCTCTTTGTATCCAGCAGGCTCGGCTATCAGAGTATCTCGGCGTTTCGCTGTGATACTGACGGCAGACTGTCTTTTGCCGACCGCTGCCTTTGCGGCGGAATAACGCCGAGAGATTTCAATATCTTTGAGAATGATGAGGCAGTACCGGATTCACCAGACAGCGTCTTTCTCCTCGTCGCCAATCAGGATTCGGATCTTATAACGGCCCTGCAGTTCGACAGGCGCTCCGAAAAGCTGTCTCTTATGGACATGAAAATGCAGGCAGGAAAGCCCACCTGCATCCTTCCGATATCAATTTAAAGCATAGCGCTTACGGTGTGAAGTTACTGATCAGTCCAGCTCCTTCAGATACGCGTAAGCCGGCT
>ODAI013595723.1_pt1 | contig 11764 bp, 13 predicted proteins | sample 1539321 | NCBI WGS metagenome assembly ODAI01 (sample SAMN02144231, study PRJEB22623) | gut metagenome | biome: sheep rumen | host: Ovis aries | place: New Zealand
ATACTACAAATGAAGAAGTGCCTTGTAGATGAAACCAACAACATACTTAAGAGGAATAAAGATGAAAGGAGATATACATATTCCGACAGGTATAATCCGCAAAAATCAAAGGAAATGTTCGTAATACTACAAAGCCACTTCAACAAAGAACAAAACGTAGAAAGGGCAATAAGAAGTTGGAACGCTGGTTTCTATTATGAAAAGAAATACGGCTGGAGTAGTTTACAGAGAAGGACAAAATCCTATCACAAGAAAGTTATGAAATATTATAAGGGGGACAAATAAGTCCCCATTTTTTTTGGAAATATACCTGTTGACCACAAATAGTTCCATCGAATAAATTACAAATCCGCAAGAATTGCTCAGGTTCTTGCGGATTTTTTTTTTTTGTGCCGTATGCTGTTTAGATGCGTTTGCACTTTCGCTGCCGCTCTAACAAAACTATACATCTTGTACTGTCCATCCAGTTGGAATACCGTCAACGCCCGTTGTCCAACTTGACATTGATGCAGACTTTGTGAACGTACCACTTGATGCAACGCCACTTACCCAATTAGTTGTACAGTCACTTGCAGATATGTCAGTTGCGAGACACTTGATATAGTTAAGATTTGTACAACCAGAGAACATATACCAATAACAAGAATCTGCCAATATTGTTGCAGGAAGTTCAGGTGCTGTTGCGAGACTTGTACAACCATTGAACATATTTGAATAGCAACCAACCGCCAATGTTGTTGCAGGAAGTTCAGGCGCCGTTGTTAGACTCGTACAACCATAGAACATTTCGGAATAATAGCCATTTACCATCGTTGTTGCGGGTAAAATAAGGTTTTCTGCTGAGGTTAGCCCAGTACAACTTTGGAATAAATAATTAAACCCTTTATCATTGATTAATTCATCGGCATTCGCAAAGGAGTCGCCACTTATAAGCGACATTATATTTCCTTGAACCTCAAAATGCCCTGTTGATGTAAACGTACCAATTCCTGTCTTATATATCTTCAATAAGCCACCATTGGTGGAATTCGTAGTGTTCGTTATATCGGCACTTTTCCACATTACCTTGCTTCCTGCTGATACCGTTTGGTGAGTGGCGGATGAGGGAGCCTCCCATGTTTTTCCGTTATCGATAGAATAACTTATCGCATAGCCATTTCTTGGTGTGAATCCGAACTCCCCATCTTCCAGTGCCACAAAGGTAAGATATTCTTTAGCCCAAGAAAAAGGATTATAATGCACCTCATTCTCTTGTACGCAGTGGCTCACGTTAGGCCTGAGCATGCCCCCCCCAGCATAAGATTCATATTGGGCGTGGTTCTCAAATAACTTTAAGTAATCCATATTTATATTTAATTTTAATTTATTATCTACAATATAAATAGTTAAGTGGGGATAAAAAAAAAAAATAATGAAACACCTTAGATTATCCAATATGGTCTTTTTTGTGAAATCCCTACACAAATTAGGGAATACCCTAAATCTTCACGTGAAATCCCTAAACATGTCATCAGGGCTTGTATTTATGTCACGTCTTCATTATTTATTTAAAAAAAGAGGAATAACCGCATAAAAGAAAATGGAGGATAAGATATGAAAAAACTATTATTCGCATTGCTCATGATGATGTCTTGCCTGTCAATGACTTCATGTGTCACAACCGTTGAGGCACAGGATGATATCTATTCGTCTGCCGTTATTGACGTGGATGATATCGAAATGGCCATAACATACGGAACCCCGTACATAATTGACGGAATGGTTCATTATTACCTATACAACAACTTGTATTACTATCCGTTCTATACAAGGGGATATTGGTATTATCATGTATACAGAAGGCCGTTATTGAGATACCCAAGTTATTGGAGGCCAGTGCCTAGAAGCCATTGGTTCAAGGGTGGAAGGTTCCATAACCCGCACGGATTTGTCGGTCATCATGGTTATAAGCCGCACCACGACAACGGGGTAAGGCCTGGACGCCACAGGTACTCGATTGGGGGAGAAAGGCCTTCAAGTACAAGGTCAACAGTCCACAGAAGACCTAATATGCATAACAGGGATATTTCATCGCCAAGAAAAGGGACAACCGTAAGACCTAACGGTGGTGGTGCAATGAAGCCGCAAAGAAACCATTCCATTACACCCAGGAGTGCTTTCGGAGGCCCATCAAGACCATCCGCACCATCAATGAGCAGAGGCGGTTCATCACCGAGGCAATCCACAGGTGGAGGACATTTTGGTGGAAGAAGGTGAAAAATGTAAATAAACGTTAAATTAATCTCAGGATAGTATTTTTTCCTGAGATTTTTTTGATATTAAGAAAAAATGACATATATTTGTAGCACAATACAAAATTAATTCAAAAAATAGAAATATGAGCAAAAAGAAATTTTTAAGAGTGTCCGAAGAATGGGCGAAGAATGTGAAAGAAAATCTCATCAACCTTATTGAGGGTATACTTGATGAGAACGAGTTGACAATGGAAGAGTTCTGTGGTTTTATCGACACGGACCAGGACGAGATTAATGACTTTCTATACGACGATGGCGAACTGAGCCTTCTTACCATCGCAAAGCTATTAATCGGTTCCAATCTTGCGGTTGAGGTGAAGCACGTGAAAGATACTGAGATAGGTTCATATTGCCTGGATGACGACGATTGCGAGGTTGATGAAGAGGCTTCGAAGAAGACACAGCCACGTGACGAGAAAGGTCGTTTCAAATCATACGACGACATTAAGAAACAAGTCGAGCCAGAACTTGATGATTGGGACCGTGGTAATGATGCGGAGGATGGTATGTTAGACGACCTTACACATCTTGAAGACGCAATCCGTGAGACCATTGAGGAACACCCTGAACGGATTTTGAATCTTATCAGGGAAATTCTATCCTGATATTTTTAAGATTAAACATTTTATATAATTTTAAATCCCACCTTGCTTGTGAAAGTAGGGTGGGATTTTTTTATCCCAACAATTTGCTTTTTACAAATATTTTCCATATCTTTGTACAAAATATAAAAAGGAGTAATGGCAAAAAGAAAAAATAGCATAAATTTAAACTACGATTGGTCAAAATACCAGAAAGACGTGTTTAATTTCATTGAGTCTGGTACTGGCCACCTTGTCGTGGAGGCAAATGCTGGGTGTGCCAAGACTACGACTATGATAAAATGTCTTGACTATATACCAGAGGATAAAACCATACTGTTGTCAGCATTCAACCGTGACATAGTGAAGGAACTGGAGAAGAAAACGAAGAATCACGGTAATGTTCAGGTGAAGACGCTGCACGGACTTGGTTTAACCATGCTTAAGAGGAATTTCCCAAAAAGTGAATTGGTTCCAGACGTATACAAGTATGATACGCACATCAAGAACTACATCAACGTATACACGTCAATAAACACCATGGCATTGAGGAACGGTGAATACCAGAAATATCTTGACAATATCAAAAAGTATGTTGAATTCGGAAGGTTCTATATGTGCCAGACAGAAAAAGACCTTGACTTCATTGAAGAGAGATATTCCATTGATACTATTGCAGATGAGAAGGAAATCGCAATCAAGGTAATGGCGTGGGGTAAAACTGAGCTTGATACCGTTGACTTCACCGATATGGTTTGGCTTCCACACGTTCTTTACATAAAACCGTGTGGACTTCAGTTTGATTTCATATTCATTGATGAGTGCCAGGATATGAATATCGCCGAAAGGGAACTTGTATTCAAATGCTTTAAAATGGGTACGAGGATGATATCTGTTGGGGACGAAAATCAATGCCAGCCTGCTGGAACAAAGGTCTTACTAACAGATGGAACCGAAAAAAATATAGAAGAACTAAAAGTTGGTGATTGTGTCGTGACATATAATACGGAATGGGGTAAATATTCTGGTTACAAGAATAGAAAGACTAATGGAGAATTAACAAACCAACGGGCAAACAAGATACTTGCGATTGAAAGTCATGTTGAAAATGAACTTATAACAATAAAAACAGAAACTGGTAAACAAAGTACCTATACACCAGGTCATATCTGTTATGCAAGACTAAATAAGAAATATGTTGAAAACGCATATTGTACATATATAATGCGTAACAAAGATGGTATGTATAGGATAGGTAAAACAAAATTGAGAAGAAATGGATACCATTTTTCATTAAATCATAGAATGCTATGTGAAGGTTGTTGTGATGCATGGATATTAAACATATTTGACACAGAAAAGGAGGCAAGGGTCGATGAGCTGGTGAATAGCTATAAGTTTGGAATACCGCAGCTTGTTTTTGATATGGAAAGAGCATGTCACAGCAAGGCAAGAAAATCTTATTTTCTCAATGAAGAGATAAAAACAATATATAACAAAATAGGGGAGAATATTGAAGAAAGGGTAAAAAAATGTTTAGAGTCCAATCATAGAAAAATAGAATACCCATTAGTTTCAAGTAATAAGAAGAATTACATATCTTCCGACCACTTTATAACTATTAATGCGTGTAATCTATTCCAGAAATATATGGAAGTTAACACGTTTGATGAAAATAACTATCAAATAAAAGAAGGTTCAAAAAAATATTTAAGGACACCTGAAGAAATAATGTGTGTTGATTATGAGAATAAAGAAACAATAGTGTATTCGCTGGAGGTTGAAAATTTGCATAATTATGTGGCTGATGGTATATTAACACATAATTGCCTATATAGCTTTGCTGGCGCAGACCCGAATTCATTCAGCACACTTAAGTCAATGCCCAACACAACATGCCTTCCGTTAAGTATTTCATACAGATGCCCGAAGAACGTCGTACAATTCGCAAGGAAAATTGTCCCACAGATTGAATGGAACCCGAATAATGAGATAGAGGGCGAAATCAAGTATGGCGTACAGCTTGATGAGATAGGAGAGGGTGATATGGTGCTGTGTAGGAACAATGCCCCTCTGATACATGCCTATAATGAATTCCTGAAAGCTGGTAAGAAGGCTACCATAAGGGGTAAGGAGTTCGGTAATTCATTGAAGACGACCATAAAGGCGTATAGGACAGATAGGCTTGGACTTGATTTAAATACTGACGGTTTGTTTGTCAGGCTATATGACAATCTATTCACGACAAGGGACAAACTGATGAGGCAACACGGTATCGGTAAGGATGAGGCCATGAAATCACCAGTGATTGAAAACAAGCTGGATGTCATCAAGACACTTGAGGTGTTGTCGGAAGGACTGAAAACAAAGGAAGAACTCCTTGAGAAGGTAGAGGAAGTATTTCCGAAAAAGTCGAAGGATGGTGGAATATCGCTGTCGACTGTGCACAAGGCGAAGGGCCTTGAGGCGAATAACGTCTATATCATATGCCAGTCACTCATGCCAAGTAAGTCGGCAAAGAAAGACTGGGAAATACAGCAGGAATACAACCTTATGTATGTTGCGTATACAAGGGCGAAGAAATCACTCTCATTCGTCGACGAAGCTGGCTTCGAGTCGTTTAACAGTCAAAGTGTTAAACAGGATAAGATTCTTGAGAGGATAGAGGCGAAGGTGAACACTGTTCTCGGAAAGAAGCCAAAGGTCATACTAAACGAGACGACAGCAAGGACCATAATACAAAATGCGTCAAACATAAGGCTTCCGCAACCAAAGGCAAGAAGCGTGAAGACGATTGACGACAGGAAGGAAACCACCTTTTCAAGCATGTTATCCAGAAAGAAATCAAAAAAGAAAAAATAAATAATTAATAAAATAGAAGAGATATGATTAAACAAGTAATTTACTTTGGTGGTAGCTGGTGTGGCCCATGTAAGGTATACCACCCGATATTCCATAAGGTATCTGAAATGCAGGAGTTCAATGATATTAAGTTTACGGATGTTGATGTGGACGATAATGACGACTTGGTGGAAAAATACAAGATTATGAGCGTGCCTACCACGATAGTATTGGATGAAAACGGCAAAGTCATGCATAGACAGCAAGGAGTGATAATGGAATCAAACCTCATCAGCCTGTTAAATAAATTGAGTGAAAACGAAAAGGCAGGATGATAATCGGTTTTGCTGGGCGTTGCCGTTCTGGGAAGACGGAACTAGCCAAGGTTTGCGAAGCACACGGGTATAAGATATTGTCGTTCGCAACCCCTCTTAAGGAATTATGCGCAAAAGTATTGTCAGTAACCATTGATGAACTCAATGAACTTAAGAATAACGGTACGAGGATAGACTTGGTCATCGACGAATATGTCTGTGAGATATTGTCAGCGGAAACAGGCATTCCAATCGGTACGGTGAAGGAAATATCTCTCGGTAAGGTAATCGTAGATGCCAGGGAGATGTTACAGTTTGTTGGAACAGACCTTATAAGGAAATACAATACCGACTGGCATGTAAATAAGATTTCACGGATGATTGAGTCGGATAAAGACTATGTGTTTGACGATGTAAGGTTCCCCAACGAGAAAAGGATGATTACATCCCTTGGTGGTGATTGCTGGTTTGTGGTCAGACCAATGATAGGAAATATATCAAACCACGAATCAGAGACTTCAATAAAATGGAAAGACTGTTTTAATAAAATAATAATCAATGACAAATCGTTGGAATATCTTAAATTTAAGTGGGAAACTTTCCTCGATGATTACGGAAATTCTGTCTCCCATAGGGATGACGAATTTAATAGAATACTGGAAGTGTGTCCTGAGAATCGTATAGAGGCCCTTTCTGCCTTGGATATGCTCTTTATATCGGAGGATATGTTTACATACGAGGAAAGGGTGATACCCAGGGAAAAAGTGAACGGTTTCCTTCTCACGCCTGGAGATGGGCTAAAGATATGTTACAAGGACGGTTCTTTTGAATTCGTGTATAATAAACTTGTCATTGAGGATTTGAAAATGATAATGTGAATGGAAAAGATATTAGTATTCGGAGATATACACGGGCGTAAATTCTGGAAGAAACCTTTTAACGAGCATGTTGATAAGGTTGACAAGGTCGTATTCATCGGTGACTATCTTGACTTCTATCCAGATGAATGGGAGGACGGTGAACACACAAGGAAGGATGATATTGATAATTTTCTGGAAATCATTGATTTAAAGACAAAGTATGGTGATAAAGTTGTGCTTTTGATAGGCAATCATTGCCAACATTATAGGAGTGAAATCTTTGACGAATATGCTGGCGGTACCAGGAAAGACAACATTAACTCCAGCTATATAAAGCAGATTTTCGATGAGTTCAAGGATTACTTTCAGCTTGCCTACGAAGAAACAATAGGTGGCAGGAGATTCCTTTTCACACACGCTGGTGTATGCAAATCATGGTATGAGAAATACAAAGGCTTAATCGGTGAGCTAAACGCAGATAACCTTAATAAGCTTGACTTTTCGGATGAAGGTCAGATGGCATTGTCACAGATATCAAATTACAGGTCATGGTTTGGTGAGAAGACTGGAAGCATCTTATGGTCTGATGTTCGGGAAAGGTATGTTGATAAAGGCGAAGACATCGAAGGCGTTTACCAGGTATTCGGGCACACAAGGCTTTTGGGAAAGCCAATCATCACAGAGCAATGGGCATGTATAGACTGCTCCAAGCCGTTTATGATTCATGAGAACGGTCTTATAGCAGAGTTAAAGGAAAACGGACAGGAATAATCCTGCCCGTTATTTTATTGCCTTCTGCTTTTCTTTCTTTCGGCGGTTGACATTTCGTTGATGACCCTAATTGCTGCCTCCCTGATAACTTGTTTAAGTTCTGGTTCGGTCATTCTCATCGTTTTCCTTGGTGCCTTACCCTCATAGTGTATATCTTCCCATGAGTCACCAATCTGGTCGGCATCACGTTCTCCGTTGACCCACTTTCCCATCATGCGGTCCCTGTTCCTGAGTTCCATCTCGGACCAGTCGTTATCCTTGTTCCTCCGTGATATGGCCTTGTCAACCTCACTAGGAACACCAGTCTTCATTACATTGTAATGGTCTTCAACACCTGGGGCGATTGCCTGCCTGTCAAAAGCATTCCATGAATATTCATTTTCCATATCCTTGTCTCCGTCAACCCATCCATCATCATCCCAGCTTTACGTGGCATCGTAGGGGTTGTCTAGATAATCGTCAGGATTGATTTCTTCATCTGGCGTGTTCTTATTCCATCTTCCGCTGAAATTATCAACGTCATAATTCAACGGTGTCTCTGATAAAACCTTCATTGCGGCTTCCTTGACCACTTGTTTAAGTTCAGATTCGGTTAATTTAATCTGTTTGCTCGTGTTTTTATTCTCTCCTAGCGTCCTGTTATTCTTCGGCCATAGCACCATACATGTGTCGTACCTTGAGAACGGGTCCTCAACAGTGCCAGCAGCCATGCATTTGATATATCCGTCGATTGCCATTCCGTCATCAGACGTAATCTTTATGTAATACTGCTTGCTCCTCGGCATATGTCCGTTCTCGTCATAATCGGTATAGCCACCGTCACTTTCCAGGCTTTCGGCATGCCTTACATCAGCACAAGGCTTCAATTCAACATCATAGCCAAGTGAGGAGATTGCCCTGTAATAATCCTCGATGGCCTGCCAGTGTTCATCCGAATACAACCTTGAGTCGATACCGTATTTCTTTACAATCCTGTAAATCTGGTTTATTCTCGCCTTCATGGTGGTGGGCCTCCTTCCTATAAACTTATCGATGCCATCGACATTTGCAAGGTTCTTCGGCCTTGATTCATTCACCATCTCCGCTATCCTACGCTTCATATCCTCCTTCATCGTGAAGTTAACGAGATACAACTTCCGTTGCATATCGCTGAGGAAACTCTCACAGTCGCTTCTCATTCCGATGTATTCATCACCTTTATCCTGAAGCTCCTTGTAAAAGGCATTGGTATTGTCTATGACGGATTTCACAAATTCCTTCAAAGTACCTACCTCGCCATATTCCTGATTACCTGGCTTGAACTGATTCTTAGGCAGTTTGCCGCTAATCGACTGTTCAACCTCTGACACCTGGTCCTGGAATTCCGCAATACTGTCTGCTATCTCATCACACAGTTTGTGCTGGGACAAATTATCAGAATCCCAGTGAAGCGCTTTAATCTTTGTTTTATACAGTTCAAGCTTCTCAATAAAAGCCAATATTGTCTTGTCCATAACTTAATTATTTTATTTCTTATAAATATCATCAAGGGTCGATAATTTCCTCTTCTTCATTGGAAATATCGACATTTTCCTCGTTCATGCGTCTTCTTCCGCCATTATATTTTTTTGAACGATATTCCTCCACTTCTTCCTCTGCATCAATTCTCATCTTTTCTCCTTCTACCCATGAACGGTTCTTCATCCTTGAATCTACAATCGTCTTAGGTATACCCGACCCAGCTACATAGCCGCCTGACGCAAGCAGGAATATACCTAGGTCGGTAAGGTTCGTCTTTACATATCCGTTATGCATCACGTCAAAAATAAGCACAAACACGACCGCCAAACCTATGATAGCGGCCATGATTGCTGAAATCAACAACGTTATGCTGTTGACGCTCATTGATGACTTGTCGTCAATCGACGTCTTTATATTTCCGAAAAATCCCATTTATTATACGAATTTTTACTATAAATACAAAAATGGTCCATAAATATTTGGTTGTCACAAATAAAAACCATATATTTGTACAAATAAAACAAGATTAATAAAAATTTCTAAAGTTATGTTTGAAAATATTCAGAATTCATTCAACGGAATGTTCGGTAAGGTTGGCGCTGGTATGTGCCGTCTCACAATGAACGGTAACATTGCGGTAAAATGCAGCAACGGTTACAAGACTTACAACGTGAAGAAGGGGACATTGACAAATGTCACGAACTTCTGCTTCAATGTGGGTGATGAGATGTTTTTCGTTATTCCCACAAACAAGGTGGAGGTTGGAGACATCATTCTTGTCCGTGGAAAACCAAAGTGCGTCACGGATGTAAAGAAGAAGGTGATTACTGTTATCGACTATGAGGACAGTGAGGTTCGGCAGGTGGTTCCTGAACGCCATGTGTTCATGGGAAGTACCTATTTCTACGGAAAGGTTGTTTCAATGTTTGGAAATTCGTTCAAGAATGGAAAGGGCCTTGGAAATATCATGAAGATGATGATGTTCTCACAGATGATGGGTGGAAACAATGGAAATAACAATGGCTTCGGGCAAATGATGGCAATGTCGATGTTCATGGGAAACAAAGATAACCCGTTCGACGGAATGTTTGACTTTAACCTAGATGATGCTGACGAAGCGCCAGAGGAAGAAGGTGAAAATTCAGAGGAGGATTGATTATGGGAGCTTGCAGCAAAGTTGATTTCAATGAGTATTCAGCGCCGAGTACTGTGGTGGTGGATACTGCATCGGTAAATGAAAGTGAAACTAAAACGAAGGAAACTGACGAATAGATATGGGAAGCGGAGTATTTACAAAGGCATCGTTTGCTTCATACAGTACGAGCCTTGGAAGAAGTTATGACACGACCACAAACTACGTGTCTGGGCAAAAGTACGAGGCCGCTAGGCTTGATGAGGCACTTGACCCGAAAAAGTTTACAATCAGGGAGTGCGCCAACAACGAAGAGCATCCGAATACGGTGCCAGTAATCCTGGCACTTGACGTGACTGGCTCAATGGGAAGCGCATGTGCTGAGACGGCGGCAGCAATCGGTAGAATCGTCATTAACCTTTTCGACAGGTTCAAGGACGTTGAATTCTGTGTCATGGGAATTGGAGACCTTGCATATGACAGGGCACCAATCCAGATGAGCCAGTTCGAGAGCGACGTGAGAATTGCAGAGGCCCTTGACAAGGTGTACATGGAGCATGGCGGTGGAGGAAACGCCTATGAGAGCTATACGGCAGCGTGGTACATGGGCCTGCACCATACGAAGCTTGACTGTTTCGACAAACAGGGCAGAAAGGGTGTCATCATCACAATGGGTGATGAACCTCTGAACCCATATCTGCCAGTAAGACAGCTTAACGAATCGATAAACGGACACGCACAGTCGGACATTGATACAAATGCGCTGTACGAGGAGGCATCGAAGAAATTCGATATCTTCCATATCGCAATCAATGACAATGCATGCATGTATTCCTACTATGAGTCTAAAATCAAGAATACTTGGGGTAAGCTTCTTGGAGACAGGTGCAAGGTATCAACCATCAACGAACTGGCAAAGACCATTGAGGATTGTGTTGCGGAGTCTATCAATGGCAACCCGCAGAGTGTTGAAGACAACAGGGTTATGTTGAACGAAAGCGGTGAGATTACCTGGTAGCATGAAGGCAAGGATTGTAATCGGAAGCAATTACGGTGACGAGGGAAAGGGAACCGTGGTTGCTTCCTACACGAAGAAGTCCGACAACGTTCTGAACGTCCTGACGAACGGTGGTGCACAAAGGGGTCATTCCATACTTACGGATGACGGTAACATCACGAGCCAGCATTTCGGTTCTGGAACCTATTACGGTGCAGATAACTACTATTCAAGGTATTTCATACTGAACCCAATCCAGTTTGTAAAGGAATATGACTCACTCATCGTAAAACCGAAGAACGTCTACAGGGACAGGGATTGTAGGTGGTCAACACCGTATGATATGATGGTGAACCACATAACGGAGGAGCAGCTTGGCAGGAACGCATCATGCAGGATGGGAATATGGAACACCGTCAAGAGATACACCGAGACGACTACCATGACCCTGGACGACTTTGTAAGAAGTGATGA
>ODAI010781470.1_pt1 | contig 11763 bp, 12 predicted proteins | sample 1539321 | NCBI WGS metagenome assembly ODAI01 (sample SAMN02144231, study PRJEB22623) | gut metagenome | biome: sheep rumen | host: Ovis aries | place: New Zealand
ATCTAAAAATATTTCTATTAGCCCATGCATTACAAAACCAATTATCATATCAATTATATATAATAATTCTTCTTCTGTTTTTATATTTAATTTTTTTTATCGATTTGTTCTAATATTTTTATTATTTCATATTTATCATTTAATTGTTCACATTCTAATCTGTTTTTTATTGATATATTATAATTAAAGTTCAAGAAGATATTTTTTATTAATTGTTTATTATCATCTCGTGTACAGTGATATATTATTTCATCATATATTATTTTTGTTGTTTCTACTAAATCTCCTTGTTTATTATTTAATGATTGTTTAAATAAATTAATAAATTTTTTTCTATATTTATATATTGAATAAATATATAGGTCATTTATATCTTCAAAGTAATTGTAGAAGCTTCCTCTCGGTATATTTGCATCTTTTATAATTTTATTAATAGAAGCATCTCTTAAGAGAACTCTTTTAAATTCTTTTAGGGATGCTTCTATAATATTATTTTGTTTTTCTTTTGATAGTTTAAAAAATGTATTTGTTGGCATTATTCACTTCTTAAAGCTTCTACTGGATCTTTTTTAGCAGCTACTTTTGATGGTATTAATCCACCTATAACTGTTAATAGTATGCTTATTACTAATAGTGTTATTGCATGAACTGGATTTAGTTTTGCTACATTTTTTAGTTTTGTTAAACTTTCAATTATATGGTTAGCTGGGAATGTTAAAAGTTTTGCAATTATAAGTCCTAATGTTCCTGATGTTAATCCTATTATAAATGTTTCTGCATTGAACACTCTTGTTATGTCTTTTTTTCTTGCTCCTAGTGCTCTTAATATTCCTATTTCTTTTGTTCTTTCTAGTACTGAAATATATGTTATTATTCCAATCATTATTGATGATACAATTAGTGATATTGCTGAAAATGCGATTAATACTATTGTAATTGCATCCATAATATTACCAGACATTGTTGTTATTAATTTTGCTTGATCCATGTAAACAATTTTATCTTCATCACTTTTTCCTTCGTTATATTGATCTAATACTTTTAAAACTTCATCTTTTGAATCAAAGTCTTTTGGATATATTTGAATTGCAACTGGTGTTGTGTCTGCTCCAAGATATGAAAGCATCATTTCGTATGCATCTTTTCCTTCAGTTGTATCTTTGTCAAATAGTTCTGTTGTTAATACATTATAATTTTTTTCTAATTGTGTACTTACAATTTCTGATTTACTATTTTTTTCTATAACATAGTCAACTAACGAGTTATTATACATTAATCCAGAGCCTGATAGTTTAGCAAAGTCACTACCTTCTTTTCCTCTTATTATTGATGAAATTTTTAATGTTATTGTGTTTTCATTATTATATAGTTTTTCTAAGTCTGTATTTATTGTATAAAATTCTCCTAGTTTTTTATAGTAATCGTCATTTAAAACTAATTTAAATTCTTTTCCTACTATTTCATCAAAATTTATATTTTCCTTATTATAACCTAGTGCTTTAAGTATTGTTTCTGATACTCTATTTTTTGAATCTACTAAAAGTGTTAAATCTTCTTTATTTGTTGTGAAGTTTCCATATATTACATCATAGTTATCTTTCATTACTGTTGCTTCTTGATTATCAAATGTGCTAGGCATTGGGAATGTTATTCCGCTTGTGTCTATTTGTTTTATTTTTCCATCTATTTTTGTTAATAGATTAAGATTTGTTGCTCGTTGATATGATATTCCCCCTATTAAATTTGAATCTAACGATTTTATACTGTTTACATATTCTTTTGTTATTTTGTTGTTGTGAACAATATTTTCTATTGTTTTTTCTGGATGAATTACTTGCTCACTTGTATATTCTTCTAAATCATCTTTTTCTTTTAAATTAGGCATAGAATTCATATCCATTGATTGTTTTGATATTACAATTGGTGCTTGTGAAAGTGTATCTTTTTCAAATTTATCTATTTGTAGTTTGAATCCATTTGATAATGATAGTATTAAAGCTATTCCAATTATACCTATACTTGATGCGAATGCTGTTATAAGTGTTCTTCCTTTTTTTGTTTTTATATTATTGAATGATAGTTTTAATGCTGTTAAATAATTCATTGATGTTTTCTTAATTTTATAGTTATCTTTTTCTTTTGTATTATCTACTGGGTTTGAATCACTTATTAATTCACCATCTTTGAATTCTACAATTCTATTTGCATAATCGTTTGCAAGTTCTGGGTTATGTGTTACCATTATTACTAATTTATCTTTTGCAATTTCTTTTATTAATTCCATTATTTGAACGCTTGTTTTTGAGTCTAATGCTCCAGTTGGTTCATCTGCTAGTATTATTTCTGGATTATTTGCTAGTGCTCTTGCAATTGCAACTCTTTGCATTTGTCCACCAGATAATTGATTTGGTTTTTTGTGTGCATGTTCTTTTAATCCTACTTTTTTCAATACTTCTAATGCTTTTTTATGACGTTTTTTCGCACTTAATCCACTAAGTGTCATTCCCATTTCAACGTTTTGTAGTACGCTTATATGACTTATTAAATTATAACTTTGGAATATAAATCCTATACAGTTATCTCTATATGCATCCCAATCTTTTTGTTTAAATTTCTTTGTTGATTTTCCATTTATTATTAAGTCTCCACTATCGTATCTATCTAGTCCTCCAACTATATTCAATAGTGTTGTTTTTCCTGAACCACTTGGTCCTAATACTGCTACGAATTCATTTTTTCTGAATTCTAGATTAATTCCTTTTAATGCATGTTGTACAAATTCTCCTGTTTTATAACTTTTTTTAATGTTTTTTAATTCTAACATTTGTATCCTCCTTTTATGACAACATATCAATTATATATGACAGGTTGTCACATTGTCAACATATTTTTATCAATACACTTATTATATTTCATTTTTTTACATAATATGACAAAAGGAATAACTATCCTGTTATTCCTCTTAATAATCCAAATGATATAAGCATCATTATTATACTTGCCATAGCTACTCCTATCATTGCTGCTATGAATGATTTTTTCTTATCCATTTCAAGTACTGATGCTACTAAACATCCTGTCCATGCACCTGTTCCTGGAAGTGGAATTCCAACGAATAATACTAATCCCCAGAATCCGAATTTTTCTATTTTTTCTCTATTTTTTTCTACTTTTTTATCTAGCCAGTTTGCAAATTTTTTTAATTTTTTTCTTGTCTTCATCCATTTTAGAATATTACCCATAAACCAAAGTATAAATGGTATTGGTAGTATATTTCCTATTACTGATATTATGTAACTAGGTAATGGATCTAGTCCTAAAAGACTTGCTGCTAGAAGTCCACCCCTTAGTTCAAGTATTGGCATTAGTGATATTATAAATACCATTATTTCTTTTCCTAATACTGTACTTGTTAAGCCACCGAATGCTCCTATAAATGCTTTTATTATTTTTTCCATTTTTACCTCTCTTTATACATTTTTATAATATCTTTTATACTTGATTTACCATAGTTTAGTATAGCATTTGAATATATTTTGATTGCTATTTTAGCTATCAGCATAATTGTTATTATTAAAATTCCTATTGAAAGTAATACTTCATTTACTGAAGAGGCACCCATCATTATTCTAAGTGGCATACAGAATGGTGATGAAATAGGAAGAAGTGCTGCAAGTTGATTTAAATTACTTGATGGATTTATCATTGAGAAATATGCTAAATAGAATCCTATTATTGTAATAAATACAACTGGTTGATTTGCTGATTGTATATCTTCTGGTTTACTAACTGTCGAACCTGTTAATGCGTACATTAATGCAAATGTTAGATATCCAAGTAAGAAGTATATCAAAGTTATTATTCCTAACATTGGTGTTAGTGCTTTAGTATCTAATGCCATTTCAAGTAGTTGTGGATCCATAAATGTTTTAGCACTTATAAATGCTGTTATTATTATAGCTGCTAATTGACATAATCCTATTAATCCTACACCTAGTGTCTTTCCTAATATTATATTTCTTGGACTTGTTGATGTAACTAGTGTTTCTATTATCTTTGATGTTTTTTCTGTTGTAATCGAATTTGATACTTGGAATGCACAGAAGTATACTGCGTAGAATAATACAATTGATATCATCATCATTACTAATGGATTTCCTTTTATATTTTCATCCACTACTTCTAGATTGTAATCAAATGTTGGTGTTAGTTTTGCCTTTTGTTCATCACTTATATTTAATTTTTCTATTTCTATGTCTTTATATAGTGTTGTTAGTGATGAAATAAATTCTTCTGAAGGGCCACTAGACATTTTATTTTCTAATACATATGTTAAATTTATAGTATTGTCTTTTTTATCAATTATAATACCATATTCAATTTCTTTGTTTTTAATTTTTTCTTTTATTTCTTCTACTGATTGATTTTCTAATATTATTTCTGTGTTTTTTTCTACTGGAGTAATTTTATTTTCAAATACATTGTCTTTATCAACAATTATAATTTTTTCTGTTCCTTTATTGAATGATTTAATTATTTTAGGAATATTAAATCCTACTACTATCATTGCTAGAATAATTATTGTTGAAATTATAAATGATTTTCTTTTTACCATATCGGTTGCAGTAAATTTTGTTACTGTAAATATATCACGCATTTTTAGCACCAACTTTCTCTATAAATATATCGTTTAATGTTGGTTTCATTATTTCGAATTTATTTATATCTATTTTTTTCTTTACTATGTTTTTTAATAATTCATGTCCTTGTTTTTCATCGTCTATTTTTACAACGTATGAATTATCGTGTGAATTTTCTATTTTTAAATTTTGTTCTTTTATTATGTCTTTTATATCTTCTTCTGTTTCTATTATAATTCTATTTGCAGGGTATGTTTTTTTAATATCTTTTATGTTTCCTTTTAATACTGTTTTCCCTTTATTAATTATTAAAATATTTGTACAGAATTCTTCTATTGTATGCATTTCATGTGCTGACATTATAATGTATTTTCCTTTGTTTACTAGGTCTATTATTACATTTTTTAATATTTCTGTATTTACTGGATCTAATCCTGAAAAAGGTTCATCTAATACTAAAAGTTCTGGATCATGTATAACAGATGTCATAAATTGTATCTTTTGTTGATTTCCTTTTGAAAGTTTTTCGGCATTCATTTCTAAATATTCTTCTACTTTTAAGATTTTTGCCCATTTGTTTATTGATTTTAGTGCTGATTCCTTATCCATTCCTTTAAGTTCAGCAAAGTATTTTAATTGATCTATTATTTTTACTTTAGGATATACTCCTCTTTCTTCTGGTAGGTAACCGAAGTTTACCTTTTTTCTGTCTACTTCTTTTCCATTCCATGTAATTGTACCTGAATCTTTTGTTATTATTCCAAGTAACATTCTTATTGTTGTAGTTTTTCCTGCTCCATTAGTTCCTAATAGTCCAAATACTTCTGGTTTATCAAGTTCTATTGAGATATTATCTACAACTAGTTTTTTTCCGTATTTTTTTGAAACATTTTCTATTTTTAAACTCATTGTTTCATTCCTTTCTATAATCACTATTTAAGTATATCATATTTCGATTATTTTTTTCAATGTTGATATAAAAAAAGTCTTTATTAAAGACTTTATTTTTAATATGGCGTTCCCGATTGGAATCGAACCAACGGCCTATCGCTTAGGAGAATTACTTTATATTGATAATTCTTTTTAAAATAAGTTAAAAATGGTTTAAAATTCTCAAAATAAACTCTATTTTTTTTAAATAATTTTACGGTTTTTTTAAAAACTTTTTGTATTTTTTAAAAAATTTCGCCACTTTTTCGCCACTTTTAAAATTTTTTTCTTTCCCAAGCTTTTTGTATTTTTTAAAATTTTTAAAAACACATCAGGAACAACCTATGTATTGATTATATCATAAAAAAGACAGATTTTGTACTAATCCGTCTAAATTTATAATAATTATATTTCATCATCTAATCCTGCAAAATGTATTAGTTTTAAAATTACTAACATAAAATTATATGCAATCCAATTTATATCTAAACTATTTCCTGCAAAAAAACTATTATTCTTATATTCAGGATACCTAAAATATTCTACATTTTCACCTTCAATGTATTTACAATATAATTCACAGAATTTATCAACATCTTTCATATAACTATCTTTAATATTATATTTTGAATATAGCAATTCAGATAACTTTCCTAAATCATGTTCTTTTACCACTTGTCCTGTGTTCTTTAATAATAAATATTTTAAACCGATTTCTATTGCATGTCTGCCTATATAAACTGTTACTATTGATTTTGGTAATGATACAATAAGATTATCAAAAGCATTTATATATTCAAACCAATATGCCTTCCATAGTGATATTCTATCACTGTTCTTATAATTTTTCTCTGTTCCATCAAATTCATACAGATTACCAATTACATCATTAACCTTTTCAATATATGACAGACTATTTTTTCTCGATTTTGTTGCAATAGTTTTTCCATCTATTTTATTAAATACGGGAGAATTCCCATAATTTATGTGACATACAGAAAAACAAGAATCTAATTCCAAAATATCATCGTACTTCAAACGACTTTCAGATACCTTAAAAAGTGGCATTTTTTGACCTCTTTTCATACAATAATTGAATTGAATCAGTTATAGTCCTAACAACATCATTTACATTCATATTATCAGTATTTATTTTTTTACATCTAAATATATTACTTTCAAATATATTAATACATTTATCCACTTGATTATAAGCCCATTCAGTACTATTTCCTCTAGAATTCAATCTATTAATTATATTTTCTTTGGAGGCACATAAAATAAAATGATTAATTTTAATACCAGATGCTTCTAATTCATTAACAATTTCATCATAATATTTATTATTAGTTATCGTCATAGGAACAATTACTATTTCATATATTGAACACATATATTTTAAAATATCAGAATTAAGTGTTCTCCATAATTCATAATCTTGAAAATCATCTTTTTCATGATTAAACATATTTGATAAAAATTCACCAATTTCTTCTGGATCATAAATAATGGAATTATCAAGTTCATTTTTCAATAATTCTGCTGTTGAAGTTTTCCCAACACCAAAACTGCCATTAATCCATATAATCATATCATTTTTCTCCTTATTATTTATGTTAAAATATTTTATATATTAAATTACTACATGCTATTTCCATCTACATTCATTAATTACATTTCTAATTCTTTAAAATTAATTTCTTTTATTGATTTATTCAATAAATCACATTCAAAAAAAGCACCATTATTGATTTTAGTATCACGATATTTTTCATCATATATTTTCTTATCAAAATTATCACTATTATTAATATAATACATTATTGTCCTCAAAGCCCCACCATGAGTTACAATAATTATATTTTCATTATAGTCTAACTCATTAAAAAAACTTTTAATTCTATCAAATACATTTACTATAGGTTCTGCATTTAATTTTTCAGGATTATTATTAAAAGTATCCCATACATCTTGTGATAATGTAGGTCTAGGAATACCCTCTAAATCTCCATAATTTATTTCTCTTAATCTTTTATCTAAAATAATATCTAATCCAAAATTCTCATTTATTATTTCTGCTGTTTCTTTTGCTCGTGATAAATCAGATGAATAAATTTTGTCTATTTTATAATTACCAATAATCTTAGAAATTTGTTTTGCTTGTTCTATTCCATTTTGATTTAATGAAATATCAGTATGACCTTGTGTCTTTTTTTCTAAATTCCAATCTGTCTGTCCATGTCTTATTAAATATATCATAGCAACCTCCAATAATTTTGTTTCCATTATACCATAATTTTGTTTATTTTGTTATTGATAGTGTTTTTATTTTCAACAAAAAAAGATGGACCTGTAAAACAATTATTACAAGTCCATTTTATAAGTCATCTAATCCAATAAAAACATTATTTTCTTTTTCTTCTACACTAACTTTTTCCACTTCAAATCTATTACCATATATTTCAATATTATCATATAACCAATCCCAAACATTATTAACATTTAATCCGTCATCTTTCAAATATTTTAATTCAGGATATTGTAATAATATTTGATTTTTTGCTATCTTAACCTTCTCACTTGTTGAAATACTACTATCTGGCACAATAAAATCTAATATATCATTTATCTTTTTAGATGATGAATATTTTCTTCCTGTACATATTGAAACAATTTGTCCAAAATCAAACACATTATAATTTTCATCTTTTGAGGTTTTCCATACTGAAATTGCCTCTTTAGAATGATCTTTATTTGAATGTGTGTATTTATATGTTGTATTTAATTGAGTATGTCCCATTAATTCTGCAACATCAGATGGAGATAAATCATCATTCTCATTCATTTGCATACTACAATAACTGTGTCTTAATCCATGGAGTGAAACATTTTTTAGTGGGTATTTTTTCCTAAAATCAACCCATTTTCTATATGCTGTTGAGGGATTCATTATTTTACCAGCAATACTTACAAATATATTATTAGGTATTTTTATTTTATTTCCATATTTTGTTTTTATTGCTTCAATTTTTCTTTCTCTATAATTTAAATATTCAGATATTGTATCAAGACAAAATTGTGGTACTGGTACTGACCTAACACTTTTTTTGGTTTTAGGTTCTTTTTCAATAACCATTTTCTGAAAATCGTCCCAAATAGCATCTCTTTTAACATGTATTATTCCATTTTTATAATCTATATCGTCTAAGTGTAATCCAACTATTTCTCCTCTTCTTAATCCTGTACAAATATCAATAGTAGCAATACATCTTGTTTCTACATCTGCTGTTTTTAGCAATTCTAGTATATCATTTAATTCTTCTTTATTATATGATTTTTTTTCTTCTTTTGATACTTCTGGTGTTTTTATTTTCAATACAGGATTTTTTTCAATATAATCCCATAAAACAGCTTTATTCAAAATTGCTCTTAACATTCTATATATACCATTTACTGTTGTTGGTGATAAGAATTGATCCGTCGTTTCACCTTTTTGATTTTTCTTATTTCTAACTTTTAATTCATTGAATAATTTTTGGACTGTTAAAACATCAATCTTATTCAAAGAATAATCACTTAATGTTGGTAAAAGATAATTCCTTATCATTGCTTTATTTCTAAAACATGTTGCTGGGCTTAATTCTTTTCTACAATATTCATTGAAATATATTTTACAAAATTCATGGAACTTTATTGTACCTTTATTACTTCCACCTTTTCCCAATTTTGCTTCAGCTAATTTTTTATCTCGTATTCTCCTAGCCTCTGCCAATGAACCATCTATATTTTCTGAAAAATAGAAACTGTTTTTTTCTTTCTTACTTCCTTTTTTAATTAATATACGATATTTGTTTGTTCCTAATTCATAAATATATTTATCTACTCTCTTTAGTTCTTTATTTTCATTAGCAGTTTTTTTCTTTCTAGCCTTGGTTTTTGGTTTTGATTTTTTATATTCAAATTCCAAGTCTGTTTGTTCTTTATTTAAAGATATTCCAAATTCTTTTAATTTTTTATTTCTTAACTTAATAGCATCTTCTAAAGAACCATTAACCGTTGTTGTAAAATTCACGGCTGATGTTTCTTTAGATGCTGTTCTAATTATTCTAACCCTATATTTATCTTCTCCTAGTTTATATATATATTTTTCTTCGTTCATTTAATCACAAATCAAATTTTCTCTTTTTACCTGCTGTTGTATTATTTTCATTAAGCCATTTTTCTATAGTTTCTCTTTCAAAGAATTTCTTATTACCCAATTTTATAAATGGCAAATCTTTTTCATTTATTGCTTTTTCTAAACTATACCTTGAAAACATAGGGTATTCTTTTACAATTTCATTTATTGATAATATATTCTTTTGAGTATTATTATTATCTACTTGTTTTGTATTTAAATTATTGATCAATATATTTAATATTTCTTCTATTGTTGTCTTTTTTAATTCTTCAATAATTTCATTATTAGTTTCCAATATATTTCCTCCTCTCTAAAAAATCATTTCAAAATCTTTTTCTCTTCTTTCATCAAGAATATATCTATATGCTGTTTCTTTTGGAATATTTTTATTAGAATTATAAAAATTTAGTAAACTGATTATTGCATCTTCTTCTGTTTCAAACTTTTCATATAAAAACATATTATTGTAATATCCATTAGCAATATAACCTTCTGATGTTTCTACATATAAAAAGTTATATCCACTTTCATTTATTTTTTCTTTTCTATTATAATTATTATAAAAATAATTCTCATCTACTTTATGAACGACTGGATATATACCTTTTTGATACAATTTCAATTCTTCTGCATTTATTTTTTTTCCACTATATTTTTTCATATATTGTTCCATTTCAATACCTAGTGATACATTATTTAATCCATAGTCCATCGCAAAACTAGAGCCTACTTTTTGTATTACATAATACCATTTACCGACAAAACCGTCTTCAAATATTTCGTAAATATCTCTTATATTATTTTGTTTTTCTATATTTTGAAAATCTTCAAATGATTTAGTTTTAACTTTTGCTGTTCCATAGTAATAATGTGTCATTCTTTCTACATCAGCTTTTATCATTTATCTAACCTCCTAATACCTTTCACTATCTATTTGTTTTCCAAGAACTACAATTTGTTTTTCAGTACCATTTTTACAAGTAAGTAGTGTTATTATTTTTTCATCTGCTGGTCTAATAATATCCATAGTACCAGTCTTATCTATTTCATAAATTTTATAAACTTTATAAAAATACTTTATTTCTTGATAATAAACATATATATCGTCATTTATATTTACATTTCCAAGATTTCTGAAATAAGAATAAGAAGCATTACCAGAATGAGCATATAAAATAAAATTGCCACTAGTATTAGGATAATTACTAGAATTATCTATACTAATGGCATAATTAATTGATTTAAAACCTTTTGTAGATTCAACTAATCCTCGTTTTAAATTAATAGAAGGTATTTCAAGTATCGCTTGATAATCAAGTTCAACTTGTTTTTCTTCTTTTTTTGGCTCTTCTATTTCTACTGGTTGTTCTTCAATTGTAGGATATTCTATATCAACAATTTTTGTTTCTTCTAAATATTTTTCTATACTTTCAATATTTTGCTTTTCACTTATGTATCTATATGAGATATAAAAACATAATGATGCTATACCAAGAATAATTAAAAACATTGCTATTTTTCGCATATTTTCTCACTCTCTCTTATATTTATAATTGTTTCTTTTTTAGGTATATTAAGAATAATTTCAACAGTCGTATTTTCATCTAATTCATTAATTATTTTTCTTTTTTCATTACCATTTAATAATTTATCAACTTTTAACTGAAATACGTTATTATTGACCATTGTATGAAATGAAATTTGTTTTGAAAAAGGCATTTTATTTAATAATAATTGTCCAATCTTTAAAACATTATTACTGTTATATATATTTTTCTTAGATTTGCTAGTAACCATTTGATCATAGTTATCATTTAGCTTTGTAAATTCAGATTCATTATTACTTTTAAATTCATCTTCTTCATTTTTTCGCATTAAGTCAACTGTATAATAATTATCAGTTAGTCTTTTTAATAGATTTTCTTTTCTACGAATAGGCTTTAAATCTTTATACATAGGAAATAAATCACTATATAAATATGTATCTCTAAAAATAGGATTAGATACAGTAGG
>ODAI011898992.1_pt1 | contig 11763 bp, 15 predicted proteins | sample 1539321 | NCBI WGS metagenome assembly ODAI01 (sample SAMN02144231, study PRJEB22623) | gut metagenome | biome: sheep rumen | host: Ovis aries | place: New Zealand
ATCCAAGGAAGGATTTTTTTTTTCTTTTTGGAAAGGAGTAAAAAAAAATGGACATAGTAAAGAAAATGTATGATTCAATTGCCGCAGGTGACTTGGATTCAAAACTGGTTTTAATAAAACCAAAAATCCTCCCAAATGTCCCTGAGGACACAGTTGGGCCAGATGATTGGGAAGTTCGTGGTGTAGTTGAAGACGCCTTTAGATCTATGTTGATAGGTGATTTGGAACCTGTTTTAAATGAGCCTACTGGGAATGAAGAAGAGGACTATAATCGACATGATTTGGAACATGTTGACCAGCACCTTGATGGACTTTCATATGCTGCTCAAGCAAGGTGGTTCAGATTAGCAATTGACGGTAAAATTCATTTACCTGAGGATTATAAAAATTACAAAATGCTTTGGCAGGTAATTCCTTATGAATTTGCTGAATTTACTGATACATTACCTGAAGTAAAATCCGTAATTGTAAATCAGAGGACTGATTTTGAAAACGATGCAATTCTTTACTTAGAGGATGATTTTTTAAAGAATGCGGATAATATAAGAGTAGTAAATGACAATTTAATTAATGGTCGTTTGACTATATGGTTTGATGAGGATCCTAGTATAGGGGATGCATATGATGGCTACCAGCATAGCTATGCTTCATTTTGTGTTGATGAGAGTGATGTTGGTGTTACATTGAAAAGATGGGAGGAGAACCCTAGAATCAAAGGAAGAGTGGATCTGTCTCATTATGAGGAAAGAACATTGAAGTCCCTGGACGAATTAATAATTTTATGCGACAGCATAAAAGATGGATCAATTGTGATAGAAGATTATTACGATAGAGAATGGTAAAAAAAGAGGGGGTTCCTCAGAACCCCTTTTTATCATGTTTAAAAAACAGCAGCCTTAAAAAAAAAACACTAATTTTTTAAAAGGAGTTCACTTATGAGATTTAACGAGGCAAAGAAACCCTCCAATGTTAATTTAAAAGTTAACGCAAAAAAAGTTGTAAATCAATACATTACTGGGGATATTTATGATTTCCATTCTCCAATGGAATCTAGGGAAGACACATATGTAGACCATGAAGGTAACGGTTATATTATGGATAAAACAGGTAGGGAGTATCCTGTAAGTGCATCTATCTCTCAAGGGGATGCAGGAAGAATTGCAGGTGGATCTACAAACTACTATGTAACAATTTATTTCCCTGGTGTTGTAGGAAAAGATGGAAAAGAGGCCTATTATAGAGTAGAAGGTTATCAGGCTGTTTTCTCAAATGGAAGTAATACAGGTTGTGTATCAGATATTCAGAATGGATACTATCTCGAAGACTACATGGCTAAGTATAATTCCTGGCACCACAATCTTCCACAGGAACTTTATGACGAATTGGTTTCAAGGGCTGATGCAAATGCAACATCCTATACAGCACAGAGACAGGCTTCCGCAGAAAAAAGAAATGCTAAAAAAGATGCCCAAATAAATGATAAATATGATTTTTCTTATTTTGAAAGAAAAGGATCATATCCAACATTCTCTTTCGAAATTAAAAATGGGGCTTGGGAGCCACAGGATAGCAGAATCCCTCAGGCAGTTACAGATTTACTCATTCAGGAAGATGTTGTTTTTGGAAGACCTTTAAGTGATTTTGAAGGTTTGAAGGTAGAGTTAACCCTTAATGGAAGTAAAATTGGAGTAGATAAGGCTACAGGGGAGCTTGTAAACCTTACATCAAAGGAAAACAAATATGGAGGATTAACTTGGTCAGTAGGTGAGCCAAGTCTACACAGTGTTGTTAGATTAAATGTAAATGATACCCCTTATGCAAAAGCAGTTTGCAAATACTATAAGACACACAAGGATGAATTCAAAGATCAAAACCTTGTAAAGAGTTATTGGTCAAGCTACAGAGACGATCCTGTCTTTGAGGCTGTAAAAGGTGGTAATTATCAACTTATTGAGTATGTGGACAATTTTAGTTACTCCAAAAAGACATATGTTAAAGGAAAGACACTTGAAAGAGTTTGTGAATTGTTTCCTCAAAGTTTACAGGAATTGAAGGGCTTAAATAGACGTGCAGCTGACTTCAATGTTGATAAAGGTTTTAAAGGTTCCGTAAATTCCTCCGAGGCAGAAACAAAAATGACAGCTTGGCACAATGGTGAAAGAAAGCAAAATGTTAAAGCCTGTTCAGATGCCAAATTAAAGGCATACTATAAAATCTGTAAAAGATTGGGTTATGAGGATGAGGCTAACAAATTGAAGGCCGAGGCTGATAGCAGAGGAATTTTACTTGAGAGCAGAAGAGTAAGATAATTCTGAATTACAATGGCTAGTTTTAAGTAACTAGCCATTTATCATGTTCTATATTTTATGCATGGAACTTTTATTGAAAAAAGAATATCCCAATTTTGAAAACAGCACAATAAATATTTGCAAAATTGTAAACAAGTTTTTGAAAGATAACGAAAATAAAATTATTGTAAAAACTTATGGCAGCCCTACATTCTCGGATAGACAGTATGAAAAACACAGAACATATATAAACAGGGCCTGTAGCCACTCCAGGGAAATTGTAAAAGTAAACTATTCCTTTTCATTTGAATTAACAAACGGCCCTTTTAAGGATGAGAATAATGATAAGATTCTAAAGTGGGTAAAACAATTAATCAACCCAAGAAAAACTCCAATTGAGGATATTTGCTTTTATGAAAGGAAAATAGATAAGGAAGAGGATTTATTAAGAATTGACATTCCCTTACCTCTAGTAGTTCCTTTTAATTTTGAAAAGCCAAGAATTTTTGATTTGAATTTAAAGATAGGGAATCAAACTTGCTGGGTAAACGGAAAGCAAGTAAGCAATGAGAAGTATTATAGGGTTTGTGAGGATTCAGAAAAATTTTGGAATGAACACCCTACATATGTGGACTAGAGGCTAAACAAAGACCTTCCTGCCTTAGGACTCTTGTAAATTTTTGAAACTTTTAAAACAATTCACCTATATTATAATCACAAAAACAACATTTTATAGGGAAGGAACTAAATTAATTTTATACTCTATGAAATTAATAAAGTGGGTGGATTAAAAACAATGAAAAAGTTTATTATGTTGGGGCTGTTTTTAGTCTTAAATGCGGCCGTAGTATTTGCAAGTAGTATTATTACTGTAAAAGAAGATTCCATTTATAAAAGTTTTTTAAGTACTATTGTTCCAGAAGATTATGTAGAACCCTTTTATGAAAACACAAAAAACAACATTACAATTGGTATTGAACTTTTAGCTATTGGTCAGAAAGAAACTGAATGGAAAATGAACCCGGATGGAACTTGGCCTGTTTGCAGAAATAGAAACAAAGAGGGAAAAGTAGTATCCACGGACCACGGGCCACTCCAATTAAATTCCAAGAACTTTGAATCATTTGAGGAGATGTTTGGAGAAGGGCTAGAGGAATACAGAGGTGATGTAGATATTTATAGAATGTGTCTTTGCATAAAATACTTCCAGGATATTAGGAGTCGTTCAGGTACCTATAATGCCTTTAGGGAGTATAATGGTGGATACCTATACTACAACAAACCTGTAACTGCAGCATACGCTGATAAGGCATCCATTTACAACAACCAATTTTCTAGGGAATACTATACCTATAAAAGAACTGAGATGGCTAGAATTGAACAGGAAGAAATCAAAAAACTTTTATCTAAAAAAAGTTTTGCTTTCCTTTTAAAGAGTGTGGAAAGAAGGGAAATGTCCAAAGTTCCTGTAGGAGGTTTTGATAAAAAGTTTTACGTTAAACGAGAGGATCCTTGTAGATTTTTAATTGCCTAAAAAGGAAACAGAAAATGGGGAAAAATGCATTCAAAGTAAAAACAGAATATTATTTTTATTGTAAAAACGAAACAGCTAAAGCCAGAAAAAAGTATGAGGATTTTGTAAAAGATTCTAGAAGAATACTTAAGTATGAAAATCAATTGGATTGTGATAAAGATTATTATTTGAATAAAGCCTTAGAGGAGTGTAGAGGTTTTTATGTAATGGATGATGGTACTCATCCTTTTTATACTGACCCTAAAAACGAAAATAACAGAAAGAGTTTTTACAACAGGTACCTTATTTCCCCTAGGAGAGTGAATTACAATGAACTAAGAAAACAGGATGCGAAAAAAGGTTTAGAACTTAAAAATAAAATAAAACAATGTCAGCGTCTTGAAGAAAAAGCCAGACAGGATCTTTTGGATTATTTTGACAATCGTACAGTTTGGTTTGTTGCATCCGTTAGGGATGTCCTGCAGGAAGTTCCAGAGGAGTTTAAAAAGTTTAAAGGTCTTCCAAAGGATTATAAATATGAAAATCATGATTCAAGAACTTGGGGATTCTATTACGATTTAGGAAAAGCTTTAAAGGCTGTTCACGAAAACTGGACAGACATGAACGAGGCAGGGTATTTTGATTATGCTGTAATTGAGCCTCATGATGTTGGTCTTTTAGGTATTGACAAAGCAATTTCAAATACTCTTTGGTTTAAGGCAGAATACGAAGAAAGAAAAACTGAGGCAGGAACCCCTTACAAATGTTGTGTTAGGTATGTAGAGTGCCCTACACCTAGTTGGGCTGAACACACAGTTGGTTGGTGTTTAAGCTAATCTATACCTAGCAACTCACAAATTTTTTCTTTAAATTGTATCTGAGTCTTTTCTGGATTCCAAACATCTAAATCATAAATACGAACATGTAGTGGAATTTTAAACTTGTTTAAATCCTCAGCCCAGAAATTCCAATTAGACTTTTTATTATCAGTTTTTGTTTCCACAAAAATAACTTTTTGAAGGATATTTTTCTTTTTTAGAAAAGCTGTCTCCGCTTTTAATAATCCTGGGTTTTGTACTGTATGGCTAGCTTTTGAGATTTCCGTATTTAAGCAATAAATAAAATAATGATCAGGTTCTGCTATTTGTGCATAAAAATTTTTAAAATTGTTATACCTTTTTTCTATTTCTAACTTAAACTTTTCTGTTGTAGGGTTATTATGGCAAACGGCATAATGCTCATAAGTATATTGCTTATCAGAATCCTTTTCAAAGTTTGGAACTCGATCAGATATAATTGGGGCCTTTTCAAAGTCTTTCAAAAAAGTATCGTTTAATAAACTTTCAAAACAGAGTTTATTTTTAACGCCTGCTAAATTGTCCACAGGCCCCCTAATCCTTTCCTTCCCCAACAAAGCCAGTGCAGCACAATTGCCACCTAAACTCATAAATTTTAAATCTTCAAACTTCATTCTTGAAACCCCTTTTAAAGCTCATACTTACTTTTATCAGGTAATATTTTTGCTAAACTTCTTAACAAAACTTTTGTATTTTCTGTATCACCGGTATCGTTAAGTACAAAGGATCTAATTACATGATTTTTATCTGGATTTAATACCGCATTTTCTATAAGACTTGGATTTGTAGCAGAATTAAAATTCCTATAACTATGTACTCCTTCTACAAACTTCCCATGAACTACAGCATAGTGAGTATAAATGTATTGATTTAAATTTTTTGGGGATCTAAATCGGGAGCAGGATGCAATCATTTGTTCATGGTACTTATCCCAAACTTCCTGTAAAACACTTTTTAACATTCCCTGTTCAATGTGAGGAGGAACATAGTAACAATTCTTTAAGTTTTTAACATCAAATGTACCGTAGTTTATAAGATTGTAACTATTCATAAATAATTGCTTCCAAACAGGAATTGGCTCCCCTGCAGGTAAAGGATGTTCCTCTATTCGAGTTTTTACTTTATCTAAACCTTCAAAATAATAACAATCTTTTAAATTATATGTGTAATAGAAATCATCGTTTGCATAAATAAATCTGTTTGCTAAACAACGAATTTTTGGCAAGAACATCTCAATTGTTGAACTATTAAATGTAGGAAGCATTTCCTTATCAATGAACTGATCATGAGTAATAACGTGAACGTGCTCTCTGTTTATCCATTTTGGTACCTGAGATTCGGAAGAAACTAAAAGATGCACCGTATCAATAAATGGCATAAACTTTTCTATGCCACGGAAATGGTACTTCAATAAATCCTGGTTTGCCCTAAATCTTTGCTCACCATTAACATCCTGATCAATTTGGGTATCTGAGTACTTGTTGTACTCTTTTATCCATTCTGGATCTGAACTATCTACAAAAGGTAAAACATAATCAATACTATTTTTCCTCAAATTTTTAGTTGAGTTTCTTTCATAGAAATTGTTCAATACAATATCCTTAAAACTTGCCCAGTTTTTATTCTTTTCGAACTTTCTACAAACATCCTCTAAAGAGAGGAGCATTTTAATGTATCTAGAGGATTTTAATGTTTTTGTAGATAATGAATTGTCGTGTCTTTGATAAAAGTACAAAGCTTCCGCAATACTGTACATTTTACCTGCTAAAGTATAAGCCTCTACATTAAAGAGCCAATCTTCCCCATAATCACAACTTCTAAAAAATAACCCATTCTTTTTAATTAAGCTTGATTTATAAATGCAGGCTACAGAACTAGAATTGTCATAATCAGGTGAAGATAAAATTCTACCATCTTGAATATCATATAAACCTTCTGGAGTAACCCAATCACAACTAGACCCATCCTTTCTAATTTGCTTTATTGAGACTTTTACAAGTTCAACATTGTTTTCTGTAGCTTTCTGAATTGCATAAGAAAAACGATTTTTGGCAATAGTGTCATCACTATCTACAAAACCGATCCACTCTCCCTTTGCAAGATACAAACCAAGATTTCTTGTATCCGAAACTCCGCTGTTAAATTTGTGAATAACTTTAAATCTTGGATCTTTTACTGAAAAAGCTTCACAAATGGCCCCCGAACGATCTGTTGAGCCATCATCTATAAGGAAACATTCCCAATCTGAAATGTCTTGATTAATTATGCTGTTAAGGCATTTCTCTAAAAAACTTTCTGCATTATAAACAGGTACGATAATTGATAATCTGACGGACATATTAAAATTAGTGACGGATAATTCTACTTGAAGTCCTTTACATCCTTTCCGCCATTAATTTCATACATCATATTTAAGGCATCCTCAAACCTTTTTATAAAATCTTTATCCTTGCACATTTGAGTATAGGCCCAGTGGAGGAAATCATGTGATTGGGGATTGAGTGCCAAAAAGTGTTCCCTGATTAGGTTTGTGTAATTTCTACTATCGAGATCACAGTGGTGCAATTGCCAGCCTTTCTTTAGAGGGTTAAGGGTAAATGGGTCAACAGCCTTGATTGGTTTTTCTTTTCCATTTTTGAATTTCTTTACACCTGCATTTTCAAAGGTGTCCCTAAAGTCTTTCCATTGGTGGGTGCCACGAAACCAATTTTTTTGATCCTCAGTTATTTGTTTTCCTTTTAAGGACTCTATTTTTTCATTTTCTTCATTCAGGCGTTTTTGTTTTAATTCTTCTCTAGTCATGATAAAAATTAGTTTAACACTTACGTTTATCACCTATAATATAAACATGTTGAAATTCAAATTGTCTAAACATCTAAAAAAGGGAATCAATAATATTACGGAGGCCCCAAGAACAGAAATTAAAGAAGCCTGGGAAGAATATTCAAAGGACAGAATGTTTGATGATCCTAGCGAGAAGCTAGAAGCTTTGGGAGCCTTCAAGGCTGGTTTTAATGCATGTTATTCTAGGGGAGTTGCTAACAATGGCTAGTGTACCTTCTTTTGGGGAAATGATAACAGCAGAAAGAAATTTTAGAGGGCCTGATTGGTGGAAGTTTAAGGATGAAAAAGAAGCCATTGAGTGTCTTCAAAAGTTTAGAGTAAACGGATTCGATGATGGTTACAATAGCAATCCATCAGGAAAAGAAATTAATTTTTATAAGGAAAAAGTGGAAGCTGTAGAAAACTTTTTGAATGCTTTCCACATTCCAAGGCTATAAAATGAAAAGACTTATTTGCGGCACTTTTGATTCTTTGCAAGAAGCATTAGAATATGAAAAGAATAAACCTTATAGTCTCGAAGAATATTGCAAAACTTTGGATTACAGCAAAGCAGATACAATTAACTTTGAAGAGTGGGCTAAAAAAGAAGGCTTTGCATATGATGATGCAACCAAAGCTAATTGGGACTACCGTTACGAAAGGTTTGAAAAAGAGGAGAAAATTGAAATGTTCAAGAAAAAGAAGGAAGAAAAGAAAGATTCATTTTTAGATAAGGCCCAAAAGTTTTTGAAAGAGTGTTACGACAAGGGGGCTATTATTGAATATGAAGAAAGTGAAGGTAAATGGGTTGACCTCCCAAAAGGCCTTCCTATAGATTTTTCAAAGTTTGACGAAGGAAAAATTCGTCTAAAGCTTAATGATCCTACTTACTCTCAGGTAAAGCAATTTAAAGAGGAATATGGAAGTCCAATTGTTACAGATTGGGAGTTTAAAAATATTCCAATGTTGGCCTTCTGCTATAACAAAGGTTTTTGTAGAGTTCTTTCAACAAAAGTTGGAAAACGTCTTGAATGGGATCCAATGAAAATTTGGAGATATTATGGGGTTAAAGAATATCTACCGGAAACTCCAATTACTGAATTGCAAGAGACTTTTAAAAAGAAAAAAGAGGATGCTCTAAATCGTTTAGTTTCTTTAGACGAATATTGTGCTTACCTTCCTCCTTCAGATGAAGCCTTTTTCAAAACTTGGCTAAAGATTAATAAACCGGCTGTGTTATCTATCTTTGAACCAATTCGTGTTAGTGAGATAAAAGAGCTTTATACAGAATACATGGAGGATACTAAACCAATATCGCTAAGAGATTATTGTAATAAGTATTTCGATGAAAGTCAAAGTGACAAGGTGAAAGCATTTATTGATTGGGCTACAGAAAAGAAAAGAATAGAGGTTAAACCTAGAAGAGATTGGGCAAAACTTTATATGGAATTCTCTCCGGAGTACGAAGATAAAAAATTAGATGAAAATTATGAAGCCGTTGAAACAGAAGAGCAAAGTATAAGAAATAAAATGCTTGACTCCATTGTAAAGGAAATGAAAGGCCTTACTGATAAAGCTGCTATAAGAACCTTTATGAGTGTTATAGATTATGTAAGATGGGAATTTCATAACATTGATGAAAAAATAGAGGACCTTTATGCAAGAACAAAAGAGTAAAAAACTAACTGCAAAGGATATTCCAGCTCCAGAGCCTCCAAAAATGGAATTGGTAAAAGAAGACTTTTTTGGGCCAATTCTGGAAGGAAAGATTGAGAGGTCCTTTTGGATTCATGCTATATTTTTCCTATTGATTTTTGGATTAGGAGTATCGGTTGGACTTACAATAGGAGGAAATGCATTATGAGTAACAGAGTAAAGAAAATAGTTCATAATAAACTTGTAAGGGATAGAATACCAAACATTATAATTGGCAAGGGGCTTTCTTTTAAGGCCCATAAATTGGATAATGTAGAGTTTGAAAACGAACTTGCTAATAAGCTTGTAGAGGAAGCAAACGAAGTAGCAGAAAAGGTACAGTGGCTAAATCATAAATGTAATCAGGAACCTGTTTCTAATGAAGAGTTGAAATATGATCTTGATGAGATTACAGAAGAGCTAGCTGACGTTCTAGAAGTTTATGTAAACCTTGTAAAGTCTTTGAAAATTAAAACAGCAGATATTGAAAAGGCAGCAAACTTAAAGAGAGTAAAAAATGGTGGATTTGAGGATAGAATTTTCCTCGAATGGGTCGAGGATGCAAACGAGGCCTTTAAGAAAGGGAAATTGTAATAATGAAAAATAAAAAAGAAGGTTTAGGTATTACAATTGCTGCAGCAGGCTTAGCAATTGCTAACTTAGCAGGTTTTGTAGTTTGTTTTTGGGCTTGGGGTTGGAGATTGGTTGTTTCAATGGAAGAAGCAAAAAATATGTTTTCATGTCAACCTATTTACTGGCTAGCAACAGGAATTCTTTGGACTGCAACAGCAATACTGTGCTATCAGACATATTTTGTAATAGGAAAAAAGAAGGATAAAAAAGAATGATTGAATTAGCAGCAAAGTACAGAAATGAAGTGGATGCTCTTTGGGCAGATAGAGTATTGGATGATGATGCAAAATATGAATTTACCTCTCCGAGAATGGGTGGGCCAGAGTGGGATAGATTGAAGGATTTTAATTATGATCAGATTTGTTTTGTTTCCACAACGACTAACCCTGATAACGGTGAAAAAGTTATTTTAGGGGAAATTGGTTACTACGTAAATGATTATGCAAAATTAGTTAACAGCTTTTATTGTATTCGTTTTAAGAATAAAGGTATTTCTGATAACGGTGCAATCTTTATAAAAGATATGTTAATCGTTATTTACAACATTTTCAATAAATACGGATTCAATAAAATGGAATATTCTGTTGCTGTTGGTAATCCTGCTGAAAAGCAATGGGATGAGTACACAAAAAGAGCAAATGGAAATGTTGTTGGAATTTTTCATAAAAATCTTTGCTTGGCAGACAGAAAGATTTATGACAATAAATACTATGAACTTTTTAAAGAAGATTTTATGAAATCCGAAATGGGTAAAAAAGCAAAAAAGATAGTTGAGAAGAAAAAATGATGTACAAAGACAAAGCTGTAGATACAGTCAAAAGAGACGAAGAAGGAAATATCATTAAAATTAGAAATGACTTTGAAAAAAGAGTTTTTACGGTAAGCAGATCCTATAGGGATCCTTTTACAGTAAATGCTTTTAAGGTTAGAAACGATTTTGATGAAACTCAAAAGATTTTTAATGGCCTAAGAAAAAGGCTTCGCAGAGAAGGTACGGAGTTTTTTGCAAAGGATGTAACTCGCTGTATTAGAGGTCTTTACTCTCAGAAATCAGATCCTGCAAAACATTTGATTATGTTTAGTGGAGGTTATGATTCGCTTTCTTTAACCTTGCGTTATCTGGAAAAAGGAGAAAGTGTAATGCTTTTCTCTTTGATTTTTGATCCGGAAATGACTCCTTTTGTTGCTCTTCAAGGTTTAATTCTAAATTATCTTTATCCAAACCTAGTAAAGGGAGTTCACTTTTTAGGTAATGAACAGTTTGCGGATTGTAGCATAGAACATACTGTTGGAATGGTTCAGCAATCAATTACAGCTTTCTTTGCGGGAAGAATTAAAAATGAAATTTTAGAAAACGCGGAAACTTTTGATTGTGCATATTGTATGAACGATGATGCCCTTTCTTATGAAAAAGAATTAAAAGCAATTTATGAAAATCATATCAATAGTAGAATTTATGGACCTTCAAAATTCCCTGAATTAACATTTCCTCTTAAAAAGAAAAAGCATATTGACAATGTTCATTTTGTTAACGAAGTGCAGGAAAACAAAGGAGTAATCCTTCCAGCAAGCTCTTTGGAATCCTGTGATTTGTGTATTGATTATTTTGTAGTAAAAAAGTCTCTTTATATGCTAATGAGAAAGAATTGTGATTTTGAAATCCACAAGGATAACAAAGAAGGTGGTTTTGGCTTTGGAGGATACATTTTTAGGATAGATAATATTGATCTCAGGGAGGATGACCCTCTAACAAAAAGCGGAATTCAAAGATATTTTATAGGGGATACAGACGATACTGAACATAAAAGAAACAAAAAGAAAGCAGCCCAAATAGTTTCTGACATTCGTAAATACTCTATATTAACTTCTGAAGAAATACTCAATGCTTTGAAAGTTGGAGAAGCAGAAAGTGAGGAATTAGAAAAATCAGGCCTAAAGTGTTGTGCTAAGGCTG
>ODAI010073574.1_pt1 | contig 11762 bp, 6 predicted proteins | sample 1539321 | NCBI WGS metagenome assembly ODAI01 (sample SAMN02144231, study PRJEB22623) | gut metagenome | biome: sheep rumen | host: Ovis aries | place: New Zealand
AGCTCGCACCCGAAGGCAGAAAAAAGATCGAGTGGGTCCGCTCCTTCATGCCGGCTCTTTCGGGTATTGAGAAGCAGTTCGAAGAGACGAAACCGTTCAAGGGACTCCGCATCGCGGTCTCCGTGCATCTGGAAGCCAAGACCGCCAACCTCGGCCTGGTTCTCGCAAAGGGCGGCGCGGAAGTATATCTGACCGGCTGCAACCCGCTCTCGACACAGGATGACGTGGCAGCGGCCATTTCGGAGATGGGCGTCGAGACGTATGGCAAATACGGCGTATCCGCACAGGAATACGAAGATCTTCTGTCCGAGACGCTCGCCTGCCATCCGCACCTCATCGTTGATGACGGCGGTGACCTCATCAATCTACTCGGAGGCAAATGCCGCGAATATGCAGACTGCCTGATCGGTGGCTGTGAGGAGACCACAACGGGAATCCACAGACTGAAAGCCAGGGAGAAGGAGGGGATCCTGCCCTGCCCGATGATGGCCGTCAACGATGCGAAGGCGAAGCATTATTATGATAACAAGTATGGCACGGGTCAGTCTGTATGGACAGCGATCATGGACACGACCAATCTGATCGTCGCAGGCAAGACCGTTGTCGTAGCCGGCTACGGATGGTGCGGCAAGGGAACCGCTATGCGGGCCAAGGGTATGGGCGCGAACGTCATCGTGACTGAGATCGACCCGTTCAAGGCACTTGACGCGACCATGGACGGATTCCGCATCATGCCGATGGATGAGGCGGCTAAGTACGGAGACATTTTTGTTACTGTGACAGGGTGCAAGGACGTCATCACCGAGAAGCACTTCCGTGTCATGAAGGATCAGGCGGTCCTCTGCAACGCCGGCCACTTTGATTGTGAGGTGGATGTCGCTACATTGAGAAAGATCTCAGTGAAGGCTGAGGAGAGAAGAAAGAATATCATCGGATATACACTGGAGGACGGAAGAACACTCAACGTGCTCGGCGAGGGCAGGCTTGTTAACCTTGCATGCGGTATCGGTCATCCGGCGGAGATCATGGATATGTCCTTCTCTGTGCAGGCATTAAGTCTCAAGTGGCTTGTGGATCACCGCGACGAGCTGATTACGAAGGTATATAATGTGCCGGATTCTATTGATGATGAGATCGGCAGATATAAGCTCGCTGCAATGGGACTTTCAATTGACAAGCTGACGCCGGAGCAGGAGGCTTACCTGAACGGCTGGACGGCGGAATAAAGAGTGTCTGCGATCCGTCGGAGGCTTTTAGTCTTCTCCGCGAGAGTGTACTCACGGTGAAGACGAGTGCCACCTTGTGCTCGTATCATAGATTTACGTCACGAGTATTGCGCGATGAATAATAAAAAGAGCGTGAGAAAAATGAAAATTCATTTTTCTCACGCTCTTTTTAATAAGTCGTATCAGAACTTTGTATAGCTGAGCTTAATGTAGTTGAGCTTAATACAGCCTGAACTTAGTTCAGCTTAATTCCCTTCAGCAGGTCGCCGAGGTTCGTTGTAAGCTTCTCGGACTTCGGAATCTCGATCTTCTCCTCACGCTCGCGATGATCTCTGTCTCTGTCGCGCTCGCGTGCTGCCGGCTTAGCATCTTCCGGAACTTCCTCGAGTGCCTTCATGGAAAGAGAGATCTTGCCATCCTTGACGCCGATGACCTTGACTTTGACTTCGTCGCCGACATTCAGCATTTCCTTCGGATGTTTCAGTCTCTTAGTGTTGGTGATCTGAGAGATATGAACGAGACCGTCGATACCGTCGCCGAGTGATACGAATGCACCGTATGACTGAAGAGAATCTACCTTGCCATCGAGAACAGCGCCTTCCTGGATCGCAGCTATTCTTGCAGCCTTCGCTTCAGCGCGTCTGTCACGAAGAACATCTCTTGAGCTGAGGATGAGCTTTCTGCCTTCGCGCTCTGCCTGGATAATACGTGCCGGGATGGTCTGTCCTACAAATGTAGTCAGATCTTCGACATAATCCAGGGCCAGCTTGGAAGCCGGGATAAATGCACGGATGCCGTCGATGAAAGTTACGACGCCGCCCTTAACAGCTTCCTTAATTGTAACGTCGATCGGAGTCTTCTCATCAAGCATGGTCTCGAACTTCTGCCATGCGAGTGTCTCCTCAGCCTGTCTGCGGTTCAGAAGGATATTACCGTTGCCGTCATCAAGCTTGACTACGACTGCCTTCACTTCATCGCCCGGATGTACGCTCTCCTTGATGGAGAAACCGGGTTCGCCGGAATAATCCTTTGTGCGGATAATACCTTCTGCAGCATACTGAAGATCAACGGTCACTTCCGTATCCGTAATTCCTACAACAGTACCTTCCAGAATGTCGCCGACTTTGATATCTCTCATGGAAGAATCAATCTCGCCGGCATAATCTGCCATTGTCTCAACCGGAGCTTCTGCAGCGGCAGTCTCCGGAGCAGCTTCTACCGGAGCTTCTGCAGCTGTGATCTCCTCAATTGTTTCATTGGTCATATTCATCTCGTCCATCTTCCCTCTCCTTACTACTTTAGTTAAATAAGAGTAAAACTCTACTGCAATAGTGTATCATATTTTTCAAAGAAGCGAGTAAGTATTTTTCTTTTTTTGAAAATATGCTATGATAACCACATATGTTATCATAATTGCACAAAGACCCGGCTGCTTAGGGCGCCCGTATCCCCGTGAGGAGGTCATTTTTCATTATGGTACAATGACAGAAAGGAAAAACAATGTCAGACGAGAGGACAAAAGGCGAAAATACAACGTCCGGAACGAAGAAAATAACATTTCTTTCGCTGCTCATCATTCAAATGGGGGTCATCCTGTACACGGGATCCGGCATTTGCTCCAAGATGACGGCGAATTACGATGCCTTTTCCTTCTGGTGGCTGTTCTGGGTCGGAATGGAGGTGGTCTGCCTCGGCGCATATGCGATCTTCTGGCAGCAGATCATAAAGCATTTCGATTTATCGATAGCGTATGCGAACAGAGCATTTGCAATCTTCTGGTCAACCTTATGGGCCATGCTCCTGTTCGGAGAAAAGATTACGCCGGCCAATACTCTGGGAATCGTTGTAATATTTGCAGGAATAATGTTGGTGAATAGTGATGCAAAGTAGTGGAATCAACTGGTGGATACTTCTGATCGCACTGTCTGCGACCGTAGCCTCGTTCGCACAAGTGCTGCTTAAGAAGAGCGCCAACGAAGAACATAAAAATGTGATAGAGGAATACCTGAACTGGAAGGTCATATGCGGTTACGGGCTTATGTTCGTAGGAATGTTCCTGACGATCATCGCCTACAGCAAAGGCGTGCAGTACAAGAACGGACCGATCATGGAATCAATCGGAAACATATGGGTCGTGATCCTGAGCTTTCTTTTCTTCCGCGAGCCGATTACCAGGAACAAGGTACTCGGGAACATATTAATTTTACTCGGAATTGTGATTTTCTATCTGAACTGGGCAGGAGTCATGCCCGGACTTGCTTTTATGAATACGGACTGGGGAACCATTCTGGGAGGACACTGAAGTATGGGATATGATATTTTTGAGGAAGTAGACAAACTGCTCGAGGTAGTAGATGAAGCCGTCGTATCCGGTGACTTTACGAATCTGAGGCGGAATGTCGGTAATATTGTCGAGCCGATGAAGAAACGTGGTTACGACAGCCGATTTTTTGCGAATCAGAGCCAGTATAATTATAAACAGGGAAAAGGAAAGGGCTCAAAAGGCTACAGTCCTTATCAGAGCGGACAGCCGCACAATTACAATGCAGGACATATGGAGAACAGGGGAAATGCATTCTACGGCACTTATTCCGGCGGAAAGTATAGCGGCGGTCAGGCCAATTCAGGCCGTACGGCTACAAGATACTCCGGGTCTGCAGGAGCCGGTGCACCGTATCGGCAAAGCCAGTCACGACCTGTAGATCCTCTGAAAGGAGAGACGGAACTGTTCAAAAAGGCAGAGGTCAACCTGCTGGACACTGTAAAACAGGTTCTCGGGGTGACCGGAGCGATCGGTGTGGGTCTGGTAGCCGTCATAATGATTGCGGTTACCGTTGGTCTTATTGTCAGCGGAGAGATGGCACCGGCTGCCTTTATGGTAGTCCTGTCTCTTTTTACGGCGGCTGTCACCGCAGCATTTATCGCACTCGCGAGGAACGGACGCCATGGAGTAGAACGTATGACGCGGTTCGTGAAATACCGTTCGGTTCTGATGAAGAAATCCTTTGCCACCGTAAAAGAACTTGCATCTGTCGGCGGCGTATCGGAGGAGAAAGCCGTAAAGGAACTCAAAGAACTCACTGCTCTGGGCTTCTTTAAGCAGGGACATTTTGATAAGAAGGAAACGACCTTTATATGCGCCGATGAAGTCTACAGATTGTATCAGCAGTCCGAGGAAGCTGAGAGAATTCGCCGGCAGGAGGAGGAAGAGCGCAAAAAGCAGGCCGATTATATTCCGGACGATGTCAAAGAACTTCTGGATAAGGGAAATGAGTATGTGAGAAAAATCCATGAGGCCAATGACCGGATCGCAGGTGAGGAGGTCTCCGAAAAGCTTGATCGCATGGAGAACATCGTTGCAAGGATATTTGCGGAAGTTCAGAAGAATCCGTCTCTTGCGGGAAACCTCACAATGTTCATGGATTACTACCTGCCGACAACAACAAAGCTGATGGACGCTTATATTGAGATGGATTCCCATCCTATGCCGGGACAGAATATTCAGAACTCAAAGGACGAAATCGAAGGAACTCTGGATACGATTAATGATGCGTTCGAGAACCTTCTGGACAGTTTCTTCAAAGAGACCGCACTCGATGTATCGACGGATATCTCCGTTATGAAGAACATGATGCGCCAGCAGGGTCTTACCCCGGACGATCTCGAATTGATCAGAAGACAGCAGAACATGGAGATGGCCGGAAGTCCGACGATCAGCGAAGCTCAGGCTTATATGAAGAAAAAAGAGCAATCCCAGATTGAAAGCAGCGCGCCGACGCTTGAGAATATCCGTCAGCAGCTCGCCGAGGAGGATGCAAGGGCAGCACGCGAGGGAAAGAAACCTGACGTGAGGGAGGAGAAGGAAGTCGAATACACCGCACCGACTCTTGAGGATATCAGAAGGCAGCTGGCAGAAGAAGATGCGAGAGCTGCACGGGAGGCTGCAGCGAAGAAAGCTGCGGAGAAGAAAGCTGCCGGGCAGGAGAGACCGCTCAGTTTTGACGAGCAGTTGGAACTGGAAGCGCAGCAGGGCCTGCTCATGACCGGGAACGGAGATGACGACGATATTTTCTGAGGCACAGCAGCATGAATTCTTAAGATGTTCATGACAGAATATACAATGAAAAAAACAATAGGGAGGTTTTACCATGGACGAGAACAACAACGGCATCCAGCTCGACGCTTCCGGATTTTCAACAGATCTGATGGCAGCTGAAGTACCTACGCTGACATTCGGAGAACCGGAACCCGAAGCACCCGTAGTGGCTCTGGAGGCACCGAAGCCGCAGATCGAGGCTCCGAAAGATGAGGATATTCTGACTGAAGCAGAGCGCAGACAGGTAGAAGCGCTTGCAAAGCAGATCAATCTCAGAGACACGAACGGTATTCTTCAGTATGGCGCAGGTACACAGAAGAAGATGTCCGATTTCTCGGATGCTGCGCTTGCTACAGTCAAGACCCGCGATCTCGGTGAGGTAGGAGAGATGCTCTCCGGCGTTATCAATAACCTGGAAGAGTTCAATCCGAACGAAAAAGAAGAAAGCGGTTTCTTTGGGCTCTTCAAGAAGCCGAAGAAGAAACTGGATGATATTAAAGTTCAGTATGATAAGGCCAATGTCAACGTTGAGAAGGTGGCAAAAGCACTTCAGGAGCATCAGGTCATTCTCATGAAGGATATCGCTACGCTCGACAAGATGTACGCAAGCAACCTTGTATATTATAAGGAACTTACCATGTACATCCTCGCCGGCAAGAAAGCGATCGAGAATCTGAAGAATGGAGAACTTGCAGAGCTTCGCGCAAAGGCTGAAAGGTCCGGCCTCTCCGAGGACGCGCAGGCAGTCAGGGATCTCGAAGACCAGATCAACCGCTTTGAGAAGAAAATCCATGACCTTGAGCTGACGAGAACGATCGCCATCCAGACAGCTCCGCAGATCCGTCTGATTCAGAGCTCCGACACGATGATGGTCGAGAAGATCCAGTCCACGATCGTCAATACGATCCCGCTGTGGAAGAACCAGATGGTCCTTGCTCTCGGTATCGAGGATTCCACAAAGGCTGCGAAGGCTGAGGCTGCTGTCACGGAGATGACCAACAAGCTCCTGAACTCCAACGCCGAGAAGCTTAAGATCGCCACGATCGAGACAGCCAAGGCTTCCGAGAGAGGCATCGTTGATATGGAAACTCTGCGCAAGACCAACGAGTCCCTGATCTCCACTCTGGATGAAGTGGCAAGAATTCAGGACGAGGGCAGAACAAAGCGCCGCGAGGCGGAAGCGGAACTTGCGAACCTTGAGAGAGAACTCAAGGACAAGCTCCTTACTATGAACCGCTGATGGAAAATGAGGCGGCCGCCTCACTCATGATCAGCCTGAAACCGCATCCGTGTGTATTAATTCATCATTGACATAAACGCCCCTTAGATGTATTAATTATAGCAAGCGTCAATACTAATGCGGTATACATGCGGAGCGAAGGGAAGGGAAGTCCCTTTCCGTTTATAACAGTAAGAACATGTTCGACCGCCTGCTCCTTGTAAGGCGGTCGGACTTTTCTGAGTAAAAATGTCTGACAAAGCTTCCTAATGAAGTTTATGTTACAAAGACCTCTGGAGGAGATTATGAAAAAGGAACTCGCTAAGACTTACGACCCGAAGGGCCTGGAAGACAGGCTGTACCAGAAGTGGCTGGATGGCGGTTATTTCCACGCCGAAGTGAATCCGGATAAGAAGCCGTTCACGATCGTCATGCCACCGCCAAACATTACCGGCCAACTGCATATGGGCCATGCGCTTGACAACACGATGCAGGATATTCTGATCCGTTGGAAGAGAATGCAGGGCTATGAGGCTCTCTGGCAGCCCGGAACCGATCACGCGGCAATCGCAACGGAAGTCAAGGTCATCGATCATCTGCGCAGCCAGGGAATCGAAAAGGATAAAATCGGAAGAGAAGAATTCCTGAAGCATTGCTGGGCCTGGAGAGAAGAGTACGGAACAAGAATCATCCGTCAGCTCCAGAAGCTTGGCAGTTCCGCTGACTGGGACAGAGAGCGCTTCACAATGGATGAAGGCTGTTCCGACGCGGTTCTGGAAGTTTTCCAGCGCCTTTACGATAAGGGCTACATTTATAAGGGATCCAAGATCATCAACTGGTGCCCGGTCTGCCAGACAACGATCTCCGATGCAGAGGTCGAGCACGAAGACCAGAACGGTTTCTTCTGGCACATCAACTATCCGGTAGTCGGCGAGGAAGGCAGATTTGTCGAGATCGCTACCACAAGACCGGAGACAATGCTCGGTGATACGGCTGTCGCCGTGAACCCGAATGATGAGAGATATAAAGATATCGTCGGCAAGATGCTGATCCTGCCGCTCACAGACCGCCTGATTCCTGTCATCGCAGATGAATATGTCGATATGGAATTCGGAACAGGCTGCGTAAAGATCACGCCGGCTCATGACCCGAACGACTTTGAGGTCGGAAAGCGTCACAAGCTGGAGGAGATCAATATCATGAACGATGACGGCACCATGAACGATCTCTGCGGCAAGTATACAGGAATGGACCGCTACGATGCCCGCAAGCAGATCGTCGAGGATCTGGAGGAGCTCGGTCTCCTTGTCAAGGTCGTTCCGCATACGCATGCCGTCGGTACCCATGACCGCTGTCATACAACGGTAGAGCCGATGATCAAGCAGCAGTGGTTCGTTGCTATGGAGGAGATGGCTAAGCCGGCGATCGAGGCGATCAAAAACGGCGAGCTTACATTTGTTCCGGAAAGATTTGACAAGATTTACCTGCACTGGCTCGAGAACATTCATGACTGGTGTATTTCCAGACAGCTCTGGTGGGGTCACAGAATTCCGGCTTACACCTGCAACAGCTGCAAGCACGTGCTTGTCTCCAAGAAGAAGCCGGAAGTATGCCCGGATTGCGGCGGCAAGACATTTGAGCAGGATCCGGATACTCTGGACACATGGTTCTCATCCGCGCTCTGGCCGTTCTCAACACTCGGCTGGCCGGAAAAGACGCCTGAGATGGATTACTTCTATCCGACAGACGTCCTTGTGACAGGTTATGATATTATATTCTTCTGGGTCATCCGCATGGTATTCTCCGGATACGAGCAGACAGGTAAGAGCCCGTTCCACCATGTTCTGATTCACGGACTGGTCCGCGATGCGCTCGGTCGTAAAATGAGCAAGTCCCTCGGCAACGGCATTGATCCGCTCGAGATCATCGAAGAGTACGGTGCTGACGCGCTCAGACTTACGCTCATGACCGGAAACGCACCGGGCAACGACATGCGCTTCTCCACAGACCAGGTTGTGGCAAGCCGTAATTTCGCAAATAAGATCTGGAACGCCAGCCGCTTCATTATGATGAACCTTCCGGAAGGCGAGATCAGAACTCCTGAAAAAGATGAGCTGCTTCCGGCGGACCGCTGGATCCTTTCCAGAATCAACACGGTCGCCAAAGAAGTGACGGAGAACCTCGACCGCTATGAACTCGGTATCGCGGCTTCCAAGATCCACGACTTCCTGTGGGATGAGTTCTGCGACTGGTACATTGAGATCGCAAAGCTCCGCTTTACGAAAAACAAGGATGATGCCTCTGCAAATGCAGCCCTCTGGACTCTCAGAACTGTCCTCACGGAAGGCCTGAAGCTCCTTCATCCGTACATGCCGTTCGTCACCGAGGAAATTTACTGCACACTCCTTCCGGAGGAAGAGACGATCATGACTTCCGCATGGCCGGAGTATCGTGACGATTGGAACTTCCCGGAGGAGGAAGCACAGATCGCAACATTACAGTCTCTTGTCAGGGGTATCAGAAACCTGCGTATGGAGATGAATGTCCCGAACGCGACGAAGACAGACCTCTTCATTGCCGCAAGAGACGATGAGGCAGCTGCACAGTTCACGGCTATGATAGCAGCCCTTCCCGGAATCGAGCGCATGCTCTATGCCAAGGAAATCAGTGTCCGGGCAGGTAAGGAAGGTGTGGCTGAGGATTCCGCAACAGTTGTACTCTCAGACGCGACAGCCTATATTCCTCTTGACGAACTCGTCGACAAGGAGAAGGAGATTGCACGTCTGACAGCTGAAAGCGCGAAGATGGACAAGGAGATCGCCCGCGCGTCAGGCATGCTGGCCAACCCGAATTTTGTGAACAAGGCACCGGCAGCCAAAGTCCAGGCAGAACGCGACAAACTTGAGAAATTTAAGGCAATCAAACAGCAGGTAGAGGAGCAGCTTGCCAGATACAAATAATCGGAGGTCTTGAATTGATACGTAAAGTCAGGGAGCTCATCAGGAAGCATGCGGAAAAACCGGTCCGGGAATTGGACCCGCGGACACAAAAGATAGTAGACTTCTGCAATAAATATGCGCTTATTCTGCAGTTTATTGCGTGCTTCCTGCTTTATTTTGTCATAGAATGGCTGCACAGAAAGTCATTCGGACAGACCGTCCGTTATTTTGACGAGAGGACGAAGGTCTATCTGTATAATACAATGCTCATTTATACAACGATGCTGCCGGCATTTCTGTTCAGGAGGCGCTTTTTCGTGCGCTTCCTGATCGGTCTCTTCTGGCTGATCCTGGGCATCGCTAACGGGATCGTGCTGGCCGGCCGCGTCACGCCTCTTACCGGCCCCGACATGAGCACGGTCTCTGAAGCAATGGCAGTCGTGACGAAATACGTGTCGGAGACGGGCCTTATCCTGATCGTGGCTGGCCTCATAGCCGCCGCGCTTCTGCTTATTTTCCTGCTCTTTAAAGCGCCGGTCTACAGAGGCAAACGCAACTTTAAAATCATTGTGCCGGGAATCCTTGTCGGCATTCTGGCATTTTCCGGCCTTACAAGACTGCTTCTCCATGCGAGACAGCTGTCATCATACTTCGGAAATATCGCATTTGCCTATCAGGACTACGGCTTTCCCTATTGCCTCGGAGTGACTTTGTTCCAGACGGGCATTGATGAGCCGGATAATTACTCCGAAGAACTGATCGACGAGATTATGAACGAAGTGGGAGATACCGGCGAGACGATCAAGGATGATTTTCCGAATATCATCGTCGTGCAGCTGGAGTCCTTCTTCGATAATACAGATGTCAAATGGCTCAATTTCTCAGATGATCCTCTGCCCAACTGGCATGAACTCTCAAGCCAGTATTCGTCCGGTTTCTATCAGGTGCCGACAGTCGGGGCGGGAACAGTCAATACGGAATTTGAAACGCTCACGGGCATGTCCCTTCGGTATTTCGGACCGGGAGAATACCCGTATAAAGGTGTGCTCAAAAAAGAAGCCTGTGAGTCGGCTCCGTTCGTTCTTGCCGATCTCGGTTATTCTTCGCACGCCGTACACAACAACTATGCAACATTCTACAGCCGCAAGACGGTCTACGCGAACCTTGGTTTCAACGATTTCACCTCCAACGAGTATATGAGTGATCAGGATCAGGTCAATGAAATCGGATGGATGCGCGATGAGTGCTTGATCCCGTATATCGGGGATGCACTTGACGCGACGGAGAATCAGGACTTTGTGACGGTCATATCCGTCCAGGGACACGGCGCGTATCCCACGGAGGATGTGATAGAGGAGCCTGCCATCACTGTGACGGGCGCAGCCACAGCGGAGAAGACCAGCCAGTGGGAGTATTACACGAACCAGATTCATGAGATGGACCGGTTCGTGAAGGATCTGATCGAATATGTGGATGACAGGGGCGAACCCTCAATTATTCTGTTCTACGGCGATCATCTGCCCACGATGGGACTTACGGACGATGACCTGAAGAAGGGTACGACATACCAGACGAGCTACCTTATGTGGGATAATCTGGGACTGAAGAGAAAGAGAAAAGACATATGCGCATATCAGGCAATGGCGGAACTCTTCAAGAAAGTCGGTATCCATGAAGGAACGATCTTCAACTTCCATCAGAGCATGCAGCAAAATGAACTGTATCTCTATGACCTTCAGACACTGCAGTATGATATACTGTACGGTGAAAAGTATGTATACGGTCAATCGATGCCGTATTCGAAGAGGGTCATGGCGATGGGAGTGAAACCTATTGTCCTGGATTCCGTAGAAAAGGTAAATGATCATACCTATTACATACACGGCAGTAATTTCACTCAGTCGAGCAGACTGACGGTGAATGACGAGTATTATGAGACTTCGTTTATTTCCGACGATACATTGCTCGTGACCGGGGTTACACTTGAGAATGGTGACTGGATCAACGTCGGACAGCTCAGCAATTCCGGATCGGGAAAGATTCTGAGTCATACGAACACGATCGTATACGGTATCGGAACTCCCACAGTACCGGGTTCAGCCGGTGAGATGCTGCAGATGAATCCGGACGGTACACAGAACGATAACGGTCAGACTGCCGACGCGGGTAACGCTGACGGAAATCAGACGACTGACGCCGGAAACAGTGACGGGAATCAGACGACCGATACCGGGGATGTTAACGAAGATAAGACAGCTGACGCCGGAAATAATAACGAAAAT
>ODAI010277358.1_pt1 | contig 11761 bp, 10 predicted proteins | sample 1539321 | NCBI WGS metagenome assembly ODAI01 (sample SAMN02144231, study PRJEB22623) | gut metagenome | biome: sheep rumen | host: Ovis aries | place: New Zealand
CTCAAACTAATCATTATTCCTCAGATGGTTATAATAACTGAGCAGCCGCTGTAAAGTGGGGATATCTTCATTTTGTATGTTCTTTATATATTCAAACAAGAGAGGAGTATCCGCTTTTTGAATACGGATTACATCAGGAGAAATTTTTATCAGGAAAGGAGATCCGAACAGAAAAAACGGCAGGTTTTGACCTGCCGTGTCGGGAATCATTAGGATTATTGCGGAGAAGGCGGGAGCCCGGCTTTCTCTCTGTTGATGTCAGCGAGGGTCTGCCGGATCACGTTGTCTTTCATTCTGATTTTTTTCGCGCAATCGAGAATTTTCTGCACCCAGCCATCATCCTGGGCATCCAGCTGGTAAACGTTAAAACCGAATATTTTTCCGTATGTGGCAACGACCGGCTCATCATCTACGTGAAGAGAAATTCCGTAATGGCTCGGCACCTTCTGAGGAAGAGTCTCCTTATGGCCGCTCTGAACCTCTCTTAAGTGCCTCTGTGCGTTGATGATTCCGTCGAACTTTATACCGTAGTAACGGAACAGGCTTCGTATGTAGCTCTGGCTTCGGTAGGAGGATGTATATACCCAGACTTCATATCCTTGCTTCTGAAGTTCGTTGATCAGCTTAGCGGTCCCGAGCCGGAGCCTTTCTTTGAATATAAGATTCAGAGGAAACTTTAAGGGCTCCTCTACTTTATGATTGTCCGGCGATACGAAAAGAACTTCATCCAAATCGAAGGATACGCGCGGTTTCCATTCAGCCGGTGCTTTTTTATCTGCCATAGCGTTGACCTCTGCTTACTTATTCTGATTCTTTCGGGGTGGATGCCAGGATTTTCTGGATGCCGGCGGCTGCCTGACCTGCCCATGTGTGATCGGGGGGAAGCTCGAAACTGTCGTAGGAGTTCGTCTCCCTGTTTACCCAGACGAGAAGCTCGCTGTCTATGTGAACGATGGTCTTGTATTTTTTCCTGAACGCGTTTCGGATGGTGGGGCCGGACTGAAGCAGGTTCATGCCGCTGACAACGCCGTCGATTTTGGCCCCGTGCATCAGAAAGGTCATCCGTATATACTGCGGTGTATAATAGTTGCCTGTATAGACCCATACGTCGAATCCCATTTTGTGCAGTGTGCGGATCAGAAGACCGGTGTCCTTTCTTATCTTCCAAGGGAAAATTTTCTCGAGGGGTCCCGAAAGCTGTTCTGTCGGATACCTGCCGTCATTGCAGATCAGAACCTCATCCAGATCGAAGGAAACGAACATCTTGTTGTTCAGCTTGCTGATACGGGTAAGAATATCCTCTTCGTGGGTCATGTTTACGATCTGGACCGGGACTTTTTTTACATTCATCTTCCTGGCAGCCAGCCAGCGATGATGACCGTTCAGGATTATGTATCCTCCGGTCGAGAGCTTTTCCACTACAATCGGTTCGATTTTGGATATTGTATTGTACCCGTTGCTGAATGCAATCTGATTCGAGTATTCCCCTACAATATTGTTGTTGGGACCTATGTTCGGATCCGCGAATTCGTCTTCCGGATTGGGATGAAGTTTTTCAATCGGGACTTTTCGGATGAGCAGCCGTTCCAAAAGAGTGGCTTTTCGGGGAGTAGAGAGTGTTGTGTAGTTCTCCAAATCGTCCAATACATATTCCTTATAATCCTTAGATACACTAGCCATTACATTCTGACCTCCGGCAGGCTGCTTCTTTCTGAACGGGTACGGTTTGATACATTCATTGGGATACATTTATTGAGACACATCCATTAGTGCAGATGCTTTTATTATAACATAACGAAGGAACCGATAATCATAAAGTTTTGTCCGGAATATGTATTGTTTTATGTGTGTGATACAATTGGACAAGATAAAAGAAGGATGAGAAATATCTGATTATGGAAAAACCTAACTGGAAAGAACAAAACAGATTGCTGGAACTGATTCTGGAACTGGACAGGGTCTTTTACTCCGTTATCTCGGATGAGGCCCGGCAGGTGGAGGAAGTCCGGGCGGCATATGCATCGGCTATCAGGGCAAATGCGGTTCACTCTCTCGCTCAGGTCCCCGTCGATGAGCTGAAGAAATCCAGAGCCGGAATACGCACAGCAGTCCTGATGGACGCGGGATTTACCAATCTTGAAGAGCTTGCAAATGCCTCCGACGCTCAGATCTGCCTCGCGGACGGTGTCGGCGAAAAGCAGGTCGCGTCCATTCGGAACATTATTTCCGAATTCATGAAGAATATCATGGAATATACCTCGGTTCGGATTTCACCGGATGACAACTCAAGAGAGAATATCGATCTTATCTGTGCTTTATCCCGTTACAGGATGGGGCAGAGAATACGTGGAGCTGCAGCCTCTCTTGCGGAGGAGCTGCATGCATTTGCGCAGGATATGGACGCACGGATCGTCATACGAAGCGGCTTTCGATGGATTTTCTCGGGCAGAAATGCCAAGGAAAGCACGGTGCTGGCATTTGAAGAAATGAAAAGCTTCATTCAATCGGACCGGTATCAGGAGATTGAGCGACTGACAAAGCTGTACCGTCAGGCATCCGAGATCGGGATTTCCGATGCGAAAGTCGATTTTGACCGAAACGCCGCCGAGTTCTATGCAATTCTGGAAATGCTGAACGGAACGAAGGTCGCGAGAAATCTGGTCTACAGCAGCATACCGGAGCAGCTTGCGGCGGAAATCGAGGAAATACCGCTGAATCTCGGATGTTTTAACGGGAATCTGCGTGCTTATCAGGCATTCGGCACGAAATACATTCTGCATCAGGGGCGGGTGCTGCTCGGCGATGAGATGGGACTCGGTAAGACTATACAGGCGATTGCCGCGATGTCGCATATTTATTCAGGTAATCCCGCAAGCCGATTTCTCGTCGTCTGCCCGGCGGGGCTTCTTGTGAACTGGTGCAGAGAGATCACAAAGTTCAGCAGTCTGCCGGTCAGCCTTCTGCACGGACCGATGCTTGAGGAGTCCTTTGCCGAATGGCGGCTAAAGAGCGGCGCCGCTGTGACGAATTATGAGTCAATGGGGAAAATTATTGACCGGATCGACGAGGTCATGCAGCTTGAAATGCTTGTCATCGATGAGGCCCATTATATTAAGAACCCGGAAGCCAAGAGGACGATGTATATCAGACGACTTGACAATGAAAGCGTTCGCATTCTTCTGATGACCGGTACACCTGTTGAGAACAGCGTGAGCGAGATGTGTGCTTTGATTGACTTTATCCGGCCGGATCTGGCACAAGAGGTGAGGAATAAGGCATATATGTCTGCCGTGCCTGAGTTTCGGGAAATGCTTGCGCCGATTTACCTCAGACGGCAGCGTGATATGGTTCTTGAGGAGTTGCCGCCGATTGATGAAAAGCAGGAGTGGTGCGGGCTTGGTCCGGCGGATCTGGCGGCCTATGCCGAGTGCGTGAGGGAACGGAATTTCGCTGCGATGCGCCGCGTCGGTTTTCATCTGGAAGATGCCTCCCTGTCCTGCAAGGGAGAGAGGCTCCGGGAACTTTGTGAGGAGGCGAAGGCGGAAGGCAGAAAGGTCATCGTATATTCCTTCTTCCGTGAGACGATCCGCCGGGTGGAAAATCTCCTGAAGGAGGAATGCGCCGGAGTGATTACCGGAAGTACGGATGCGATGGAGCGCCAGAACATTATAGATGCGTTCAGCGAAGGGGAGGGGCATGAGAGGAATGTGCTCATTTGCCAGATTCAGGCCGGCGGAACGGGACTTAACATTCAGGCGGCCAGCATTGTGATTTTCTGCGAGCCTCAGATCAAACCGTCCCTGACCAATCAGGCTATCTCGCGTGTCTACCGCATGGGCCAGGTCCGGAATGTGCTGGTGTATCATCTGCTCTGTGAGGACACGGTGGACGAGGCTGTGATGCAGATACTTATGGAGAAGCAGCGCGAGTTCGATCTCTATGCGGATGAGTCTGCGATGGCGGACGCGACCGAGGGGCTATTCGACAGGGAGTGGATCAGGCAGTATATTGAGGAGGAGAACAGGAAGTACCTGCCTGCTGTGGTGGAGGATCACGGCGGGAATAACTGACTTAAACTTCTTATAATATCCGACAATCTCATTATACAGATACTGCATCGGCGGGGCGCTTTTGCTCTGTCTCGCAGGCAGCATGGCTGAAAAAGCATACTTGGAGGACAGTATAGAATGTCAGTGGAAAAAGTGCAGAACTACTTTAAGGGAACAGCAAAAGAAGGGAAGGTTATTATTCCGGAGCAGTCAAGCGCCACGGTGGAACTGGCGGCTCGGGCGCTCGGGACGGAGCCGGACCGGATCGCAAAGACCCTTTCGTTTCTGGTTGACGACGGACCTGTTTTGATCGTTGTGTCCGGCGAATCGAAGGTGGATAACCGAAAGTTCAAGGATTATTTTAAAAAGAAGGCCAAAATGATTCCGTGGGATGATGTGGAGCGTCTTACGGGACATCCGCCGGGAGGGGTGTGCCCCTTCGCAGTGAATGAAGGGGTCCGGGTCTTTCTGGATGAATCTCTTAAGGCGCATGAGACGGTGTTTCCTGCGGCGGGAGGCGAGAGCAGCGCGATCGAGATGACCTGTGGGGAGCTGGAGGAGTATGCCTCCAACTTTGTCGAGTGGGTGGATGTTTCCAAAAAGTGAGAGACTTAAACTTCCCACATATAATATACGACAGTCTTATCATACATATACTGCATCGGCGGGACGCTCTCGCTCTGTCTCGCAGGTAGCGGTACATAAGAAATTTTCTGCGTTATCACTTGAAAATTTCAAGTACCGACCGCGAGACGAAGCCGCGCCGATTGGCAGTATTGTATGATTTCGACTGCTCATGTATGGAAGTGGGAAGTTTGAGTTCTCTAATTATAGTTTACCCGGTAACAAACATAAGAATCACCGCCGCAAAAACCGAAACCGCGAAAGGAAAGTTCTCCGGTCTCCTCCCCTCCCTCCGGTACGGCAGAGCCTGCCCGCTCCTCCCGGCCTGCGCAAGATAAGAAAAAAGATAGCGAAAGCGCTCCTTAAAGCCCGTAACAAAGATCATCTTCATGAGTGCCGCTGCCCCTCCGGCAGCAAAGGACCAGAACACAAGACGCCAGACTGCAGGAAAGCCGACCATACCTCCCAGTCCCATCAGGAGCTTGATATCTCCCGCTCCCATCATACGGAATCGAAAAAGCGGAATGAGAAGGACAAGCGGAAGCAGAATGCCTCCCAGACAATGCAGGATTCCCATCGGTCCCGCATGAATGAGCTGATAGAACAGGCCTGTCACAGCGGCCGTCAGAACAAGAGCGTTCGGGATTCGTCCCATCTTAAGATCGCAGAGCATGGCTGCGCCGGCGGTAAAAAATGTCATCAGAAATAAAGCACTCATAGCATCATCCCTTGTAAAGTTTTAAAACGTAGTGGAAATCCGGGACGGAACCATCCCGCTTAGAATCGTATATGTATCTTACCACCGCACACGCTGCCCGAACAATACCGGAATATTTCACGAAGGTCGGCCCGAAATTTCGTCACCCTCAAGGCAAAAACTTTTTCCGAATTAACAATCCGTCACAAGACATCCTTATTGTCCCTTTATGGCAATTACTATATAATACATCTTATCGGAAGTTCCGCAAGGAACTCCCGATAAAAAGGCGCATTTATGCGCCGAATTATGATCATCGGGTTCGCGGAACGAAGTGGAGCGGTTCCGATGATATGGCTTAGTCAGAAACAGAAAGGAAACCGCTTTGGATCAGTCAGAAATCACCCGCCTCTCCCTCTACCGCGACCTGAACAATGTCGCCAACGGCAACGGCGCCCACCTCGTTCAGCACGTAGAGAACGGAAAGACCTATGTAAAAAAAGAACTGCGGAACTATGACCGCAGTGTATTTGAATATATTAAACTGAGAGATATCCCCGGCATCCCCCGCATGATCGATATCATCGAGAACTTTGCCGAAGGAAGCCGGCCGGATGAACTCATCGTAATCGAAGAATACATCACAGGCAGCACGCTCCGGGATGTCCTCGATGCATACGGTCCGCTTAAGCCCGACATCGCCCTGGACTATATGCTCCAGATCTGCCAGACGCTGCAGATGCTGCACGACCGAAAGCGTCCCATCGTGCACTGCCGAATCACGCCGGAAAATGTAATGATTACAAGGAGCGGAAAAGTCTACCTCATAGGCTTTGATGCGGCACGCGAAATCGATCCTGACAATCCGCAGCCGGCCGAAAAAGCCCTTGCGGCGGAAAAGCCCCACAGCGCCTATATCGCCTCCGGGCAGTTCGAATATCTTCCGGTCGAACCGCAGACCGATGTCCTTGAATGCGGGGCACTCCTGCGGGAAATGATAACCGGCGTCTCACCGGCCTCGCCCACCCCGAAGATTCCTCTGCTTGATCGGCCGGAGGTGGAGATCCTTGAACCGATCATTGCCAGATGCACCGAGGCCGAGCCCTCTGCGCGCTACGCCGATGCGAAGGAGCTTCTGGCTGCGCTTCAGAGCGTGGTCCCGGAGATCGGTCATCTGCTTGCCGAACGGGCGCCCACATCGCGGAAGGCTTGGCTGCTCAGAATCCTGACTGCGCTCGTGTTCATCGCGGCGGTTATCATCCTGGCCCTTGCTCTGACGGACAATTGGCCGCCTCACTTTTTCTGAATAAAAGCCGAAAAAAACCGCCCCTCACAGGGGCGGTTAAAAAATCACCTTATTTCCTCGTCTTCTCGTAATCCACCATATCCTTATAAAGCGGACCCACCAGCAATATCATACAGATCGCATTCGGCACAATCATCAGCGCATTCAGAATATCAGAAATATCCCACGCAATCTCGAACGCGGAAACACAGCCGACGAAAGCAATGATCGAGAATATGATACGGTAAGCCATCGCCGCACCCGTGCTTCTCGTAAGGTACTCAAGAGCCTTCTCACCGTAATACTCCCAGCCGAGAATTGTAGAGAAAGCAAACAGTGCCAGCGCGATCGCAACAAGCCATGCACCCGCCGAGCCAAGTGTCGATTCAAACGCGCGGATCGTCAGCGGAGCGCCCTGAAGGACCGTCTCACCGTTGACAACGACTTCATCCATAACGCCGCTTGTAAGAACGCAGAGACCTGTCATGGTACATACGACAAATGTATCCCAGAATGTACCCGTCTCGCTGATGTAAGCCTGCTTGATATAATCATCGCTTGTAGCAGCCGCAGCCGTGATAGCTGCGGAGCCCATACCTGCCTCATTGGAGAAGCAGCCGCGGGCAACGCCCTTGTTCATAGCCTGAGCCATGGAAGCGACGACCGTACCTGCGGCACCGCCGCCGACTGCCTGCGGGGAGAACGCCATACGGAACATGGTGACAAATGCACCCGGAATCGCCGTGATATGCATAAGAACCACGATGACAGCGCCCACGAAATAGAAAACAGCCATGAACGGAACGATGATGGATGCAACATGGGAAATGCTCTTAAGACCGCCGACGACAACGATCAGTGTAGCTGCACCGACAACGATTCCGACGACCCACATCGGGATGCCTGCGATCGTCTGCATAGCGGAAGCGATCGAGTTACCCTGTGTAAGGTTACCGATACCGAAAGAAGCAACGACCGCGAAGGATGCAAATGCAATCGCCAGGCCGCGTCCGAATCCCTTCCACTTGTCGCCGTAAACCATCGGGATACCGCGTTCCATGGACATCATCGGACCGCCGAGCATTTCGCCCTTCTCATTCTTGATACGATAGCGGACAGCCAGCGCACACTCCGTGAACTTGGATGTGAGTCCGAATGCCGCCGAGATCCACATCCATACCAGCGCGCCGGGGCCGCCGACTGCCAGAGCGGATGCGACGCCGGCGATATTGCCGGTACCGATCGTCGCGGCAAGCGCCGTACACAGCGCAGCGAACGGAGAGACGTCACCCTCGCCCTTGGTCTGTCTGGCCTCTTTTGAGAGCGTATTGCCGATCGCGTGTCCCAGGTTTTTCCAACACAGGAATTTTGTGCGGATCGTAAGGTAAATACCGGTGCCGACCAGAACAGTCAGCATGATCGGTCCCCATACGACAGCATCAATAGCCTCAAGAATACTGATAATACCTTCCATAAGTTCCCTCCTCATTTTTGTTCTGACAGCGGATATGCAATCCCGGAAGGCACCCCGAAGGGCTATTTTCTTGAGCCGTTCAGGCGGTAGAGACTTCTAACTTCCTCGATAAACATAAAAACCGGCGCACTAAATACACTCTGCGCCGGCTCCGTTGCCGAATTTTATGTATTATAATACATACAAAGAGAGAAAGTTTCAACAAATATTTCAAAAATTGACAAAATGCACAGAAAGTTTGTAGAACCAACAAGTCAAAAAGCTTCCCACCCATACCCTATAACCGGACGGGTACAGATGGGAAGCAGAGAATATTTCTTTTCTACAAGTCATATCATATTGTGTGACCGGACGGCAGAAATCATTGTCATATACCGGTCAGGCAGGGCCTTCTTACCTCAGATAAGCCACCACCTCGAACGGACGAAGCACAGACAGTCTCTGCTCCTCCGCCTCCGGATAGTTCCTGACGAGAACTTCCGCTCCGGCCGGAACCTCGAACGCCTGACCGAGTTCCCGGTCCTCGCCGACGAGATTGGCAAATACCGCAACAGTGCATTCTTTTATTTTTAAAATCACTTTATTCTCATTGGTATGACAAATGAAGTAAAAAAATACAACTGCATATGAAGGTCTCTTAAATTTCTTCATACGCAGTTGTATAATTTACAGCTTTCGCGGTGTGCGCCCCATCAGCGCCTCTCCCGTCTCGCCTGATTGTAGAAGACGAATCGGTCCGGTCTGTGTCTCGATTCCGTGTACTCGAACATGACGCCTGTCGAATTATATGTGTGCGATGTCACGACCACGACACAATTATAATCGCGAAGATCCATGTTCTTCTGATCCAGCTCCGTCTTTCTCTCTACAGTCAGCTTCCTGAGAGTTGTCATGATCGTCTCGCCCAGATTATTCTCTATGTATTCATAGATAGAATTCTCTGCTATCCTCGGCGAAAGACCCCTGACTACCGATTTCAGGAACCAGTTATGGTCGATGATAAGCGCTTCGTTGTCAAAGCACCGGGCTCTTACAATGGCATATACTTCCTGTCCCGCGGCAAATCCCGTTCTCTTCGAAAGCTCACGATCCACAATGATTTCCTCGAAGCGAATAATCTTCGTTCTGTAGACCATTCCGTTACGATTGGCGGCTTCCTTCATCGTCTCGATTCCGCCAAACGAGAACAGGGACGGCTGAGCAGGCATCCACAAAACAAGAACCCCTTTACCATGCATGCTCTGCACGTAGCCTTCATCCGCAAGTTTTGAGATGGCTCTCCTCACAGTATTCCTTGAGCAGTCATATTCTTCGATCAGAGTATATTCTGAAGGAAGGTAAGAATTATAAGAATACTGTCCCCCCTCAATCTTGCTTCGCAAATCCTCGTAAATCTCATGATACTTAGATGCCGGCATAGTTTGTCCCCCCCACTGAACACTATTTGCTCATGTATACTTCAATTTCTTATAATATCACAGCGCGCTTAAGCAGTGCAACTCTCACTCATAAACCTTTGTGCATAAAGTGTGAAATTTGTTGAAAAATCAACACCTTTTGCGTTTAAGTGAATAAGCTGTTTAATCATTTCATTCACTTGTTCAAATCACAAAAACAAGGTATATAACCATTTATCGCACTATATTTCATATATTTCAAAGTCATATAAGAACATATAAAACAGCGCAAAAAATGACCACCGCACCGGGAGTCATGCTCCCGTGCGGCGGCCATATACATACTTATAGCAAACGCCAAAGTAATCCTTACTTTGCGCGTTTGCTGCGCCGGATTTGCGCGGCGTAAGCCGCATATTTCCATGGCAAATCCGTGCGCATCCTCGCGGAGCGTTTATAGTCAGCGTCAGATTATTACTGACGTTGACTATAAAATCTCAGTTTCTGTCAGGGCAGTTTTTCTGTCCAGAACTCATTTGCATAGATATCTGTGATCTTATACATGGCCTTCGCGTCTTCCGCCTTGTCCAGCATAATATTGGAAATCACAATATCGTGTTCCGGATCGATCGTCAGCTCATTGCCGGTCGCATACTGATCTACGAATTCGCCCTCGTAGGTGTAGAAGTCTGCGGCAAATGTAAGCTTCGCCCCCGCCAGGCTCTCATCATCGATCGGCTCGATCTTGCCGAGGATCTGCTCCGGCTGGTTGTAATTCTGAACGGTACTGATGCCGACTACGGAGCCATGCGGATCCTCGCTTGTAAACTTCACGATCACATTGCAGTCCGTCTCATCGTTGAGGATCGCCGGGATGCGTCCGATGACCGTGTAGGAATTGTCGTCCATCAGGGAAAGCACCACATAGTACGGAACGATCTTGTCATCCAGCGCGAGCCATGTGCCGTTCCACGTTCCGATGAAGTCTCCGTCATCATCGAACTGAATGAGATTATCGGAACCCAGGTCAATATAACCTGTACCGTCATCGTAGAACACGTTGAGTTCAATCTTCTCAATGAGCTCCCACGCCTCATCCGAGAGAACAAGTGCGGACTCACCATTCTTGTCCGTCCAGACGAGCTGTGAGGCATCGAGGGTATTCATCGCGATGAAATCCTTCTTCTCCGTGATGAGATCCGTATCGAGCCATGAGGAGTTCTCCTCTGTCAGTCCGTTCACTTCCATGCCCGGGGCGATGGAGCGGGTTGACAGGAACGCGTTCAGAAGCTGTCCCACGATCTCCGCGGAACCGTTGCTTCCGCCGTAGGAGCTGTAATCATAATAATAGGAATCCGATCCGCCCTGGGAACCGTAAGAGCTGCCCGAGGAACCGTAGCCGCTGCCCGAAGAAGTATAGCCGTTGCCGAACAGCTGATAGAGCGGCGAGGAGGAACCGCCGGCGCTGATCTGGCCGCCGGCCACAAGGCTTGCAAATGACCTGCACGCCGTCGTGTAGTTCTCATTGTAGTTGGTCTTGCTGAGGGTCGACAGAACGCTGTTTACATAGGACGTTCTTCTGTACGGGAAATACGCCGCAATGCCGTAGGCTGACTTGTAGTTGCTGCAGGTGCGGTTGTATTTGACAATGCCGCGCAGCACATCCGCCAGAGCCTTGCTTTCCTTCGAATCGATGCGCGTGCAGAAGTCGATCAGGTCGATCTGGTCGATCTTCGAGGATTTGGCGAATTCGAGGGAGGCGGAGCGGGCATTTGCAATCTTAATGTACTCATCCCCGCGGATGTTGTCGTTGAGCGTCGATGCAAATGTATCCAATGCCTCCGGCACCGTTCCCGCCGCCTCGGCGAGGTCGACTACCGAAAGGGTCGTTGCGTCGCCGCGTGTGCGCTTCGCGTTGTCACTCGTGAAGGTGTCACAGATGATCTTGCCCAGGGAGAGCGTGTCCATGGACGGGTTCGAGCTGAGCTGTGTCAGCCAGGTCGTGTAGTACCAGCCGTAGCCGGGTTCCGTCTCTTCCGAGGCGATCAGGTAATCGGCGTAGGGCTCGATGGCCATGGCGTTTTCAAGGGTTGCCATCAGGCAGGCGTCGAAGCCGATGAAATCGAACTTGACTCCGCCGTCCTTCAGCGCTTTCGCGATACCGTCGAGAGCCATGGTGGTTCCCGGAAACTTCTCATCGCAGCCGAAACCGGAGAGCGTTCCGCCGCCGTGATC
>ODAI014068309.1_pt1 | contig 11761 bp, 5 predicted proteins | sample 1539321 | NCBI WGS metagenome assembly ODAI01 (sample SAMN02144231, study PRJEB22623) | gut metagenome | biome: sheep rumen | host: Ovis aries | place: New Zealand
ATTACGCCACTGACAGCCCGTTTTCACCAGATACAACACCGCATTGACCAATTCGCGCTTTTCCCATTTGCGTTTTCGCATGTTGACGAACAAAGGCGCAATCACTTCCCATTGCTCATCCGTTAAATCTGTTTCGTATTTTTTTCCCATAATACACTTACTATATCACTTTTTAACCTTTATGAACACCTGTTCTTAGATAGAACGCCACGTCGGGGGGAGCCGCACGGTTTTCGCGGCGGGGGATGTCCCCCCTAAAGGGGGCGTGGGGAAATTTCCCCCATCGGAAAGGTTGCAAGATAATGCTTCGGATAAATGACAACCCAAAAGCAACCTTTCCTTCTTCGCTTTTTATTTTTTTGTTGCGTAGAAATTTTTGAGGTCGCTACCGAAAAAAATTTCACAGCAACAAGTGAAAGCAAGCGCAGTCTTTAGACAAGCGTAGCCTGAACGCTATTCAAAGCGGTTTTTGAGCGTATGGGTATGCAAAAGCCGCTATGGTTTTGCACGTAGTGCGCGGCTTTTAAAATACTCATGCGCGAAAAAACCGCTCAACGAGTCGGAAAAATTTTTAAGCTGGGGGTAGCATTCTGGTTGCAATTGTGACGGTGGTAATTGGGTGGGGGGCGCGGGCTGAGCATTAGGCGATTTAGTGAACGGAGCGTAGCGGAGTGAACGTTTTTGAGCATCGCGAAAAAAAATCGCCGTCTGACAACGTGGCGAAAACAAGGATCAAAAGCCCCTTGCCCCGTAGGGGTGCACAAGCGTAGCGCAGTGCAGGACTGTAGACCGCAGTTTTTGCCCGATGTCAGTCGCGAAGGGGGCGCAAGTGGAAACTCAAAAAATTTTTGACTATGTTAAATTATTGTATTGAAAACGTGAATAAAGTTTAATTTTCAAAGTAAAAATTTCCTACCTTGAGAGTGTGGCAGTTTTCCGAGATGACTTCCTTTAAGTCTTCAGGAATTCCTTCTGGTGCAGAAATGTTTATGGCGAGACGAATTGAAACTGAAACATTTGGCAAATGCATGAGATAGGACGCTATTTCATCAATGTAGGCGTTAAAGCTTTTATTCAATCTCGTTTTATCCAACTCTACGTCCATAGAAAAATGTTTTGGCAAGAGTGGTTGTGGCGGAGATAGTGTAGATGGTGACGACGGGTCTGTTCCGGCGTCGCCGTTTTCTTTTTTGGGAGGGTCAGGCGGTTTAATTTTCAATTGCTCTTGAGCGACGGACGATTTGACTAAGAAACTTTCTGTCGAAATTTCTCTGAGAGATATATCACCAAATTTAATCTCGTGAGTTAAATCTTCGTTGTCAGACAGAGCAAATGTTTTTTCAGCGACGCCTTTACGAACGGTTTCAAGCAAAACGCTTTTGTCAGTGAGACGTGGCATGTAGTAGTAAGTTGTGAAATACTCCCAAAGTTGATTTAAATTGATTGTATTACGTTCACGCCAGATGAATTTATCAAGTAGATTTTTTAGCTTTTCATGACCAAGCGACTTCAGCAACATTTCATTGCTTGAGAATTTTTCGACGGTTGCTGAAATGTTATCTTCAGTTGTACAGTCAATTTCCGCGAAAAACCACTTCAGAACAGTCATGTCGGCTTCGCTAAAATTTTCGGGCGCGAATAATTGACAGTACGCTTGAGAAATTTTCATGGCAAAATTTTTTTCCGTTGATTTGCGATTGCTTTCGGCGTCGACGAGTTGAACTCTGTCGAGATTGAGCCGGTCGGCTTCGTCTATAACTTCAGACCATGCTTTGAATTCACGGACAGTTTTTTTCAGTTTAGTTAATTTGTCGCTGTCTGGTGCAAGAAAGAGCAATGTGTTCTTATATTTGCGAGGAACTGTCCCGCGAGTGTTCAAGATGGTTTTCGCGAAAGCTAAAGCGGGATTATCGGGTTGCCTGTCGTCGAAGGCGTATTTTGGAGCCAGAATCACGAGCCGCGCATTTTGTTCGTCGACAACATCGGCTGAAGTCTTTGGACAACAGTGAACTGCCGACCATGACGATTTGCGCCATGTACGAAGTCGCTGTTCAATCTCATAATCAATATCGTCGTCCGAAAATTGTTCAAGCTTGTCGTCGACGAGTTTGCGGAGCGTTGGATTAACGCCAAACCAAAGGCGCGTATTCTGCGAGTAGAGGTAATACAAGTTCGCTTTAAGTTTCGTTAATGCGTCGTTGAATACGGCAATGCTGTCCAAATCTTGCGGCTGAATCGTGCCCAGTCGGATTTCGTTTTCGTCGATGCCGCTCATTTCGTTTCTTCGACTGCCTGGCGCGGTTCCCATGAAAATTGTCCGCGAGATTTTTCGCGCCGCATTTAATCTTCCGAAACGTGGGTTGTTGCCGTCGAGTTCATACGGCTTTGACTCTTCGCCATCGACTTCGGAGTTGATTATCGAATCCCAATTTCCTTTGAAATATTTCGCCAGCTCAGCGCGAACGGGAGCAAAGTCAAGCGGAACATTTCCCGGCATAATCAACGCGCTTTGGTCGTTTTGTGACCAGAGGCAATGAATTACGTTAGCCATCAAGCGCAAAACGCCGCGAGTTTTCTGGAAACCTTCAAGGCTCGTCCACTTGTCATAAAGGTAATCGAAAAGCTTCGGGTGAATCGGATAACATGCAAGCAATTTCTCGCGATAGTTATTTTGGCGGCTTTCATTAGGAAAATCATTCGTGTTGTTGATGTACATGCTGAAAAATGCCGAGCAAGTTTCCTCTCTTGCTTGATTGTCATTACATGTTTTGAAAAGTCTTCGACGGACAATTTCATAGCCTTCGACTGGTGTAGCGGATTCCCAGACAAATTCAATGCGTCCAAAATAGTGTTCGACTTGTTTAAGGACTTGTCGCCCCAAATCGTCGCCGACTTCAGCATCAGATTCGGGAATTGAAACGACGACCGCGCAATTTTGGCTTGCCTTCGCCGCTTCAGTCAGCTCTTGGATAAAACTCAGCAGGTTGCCGAAAGTGCCGCCGTCGACCTCGCTTTTTCTGAGTTTTCGACCGTAGGCAACAACTTCATCAATCAAAATTAAGCACGGACTTGCCGCGTTGAAAATTTCTCGGAGAGTCTCAACGCCTGGAGCAGTTTTTTTCTCGTCGTTTTCTCGAATCAGTTCGTAAAGTTCAGGCTTGCCCGTTGAACGTGCCAACTGCGCGGCTATTTCGCCCCAAAGTGTCGATTTAAGCGGATTTGTCCACGTGCCGACGATAACCGCCGTGTGGACTTTCGGCAGAAATTCAACTTGCGCGGCGTTCAAAATTTCTCTGACTGTCGACGATTGCACCGCTTGAATCTTGCCGCCGAACAGATGATATAACGCAAGCAAGCTGTGAGTTTTGCCGCCGCCGAAAGAAGTCTTTAACTGGATAACGGGTTCACCATTGCCGGAAGTCAACCGCCGCAGAGTTTCGACCAGAAGATTTTTCAGACCGCTCGTTAAATACGTCCGCGAAAAAAATTCAACGGGATTAACATACTCGCTACTGCCTTCGCCGCGAACGACTTGCGCCAAATCCGCCGCAAACTCTGCTTGCTTGTAACGACCGTGTGCAACGTCAGGATATGGCTCTATCACGTCGCGCCAAGATTTTAAGTTGCCCGTCAACGGCAAAGGCTTCTGCACCGGCTTGACGACTTCAACGGGTTCGGGTTGCCGATTGAGCTTTGAACTCCACATTGCCCGCAACTGTTCGGTTGTTTCCGCGTCGAAGCTCTCGCAGACAAGTGCCATTGTGTCCAGTGCCCGAATCGTCGTCGCGTCGTCGAAGGACTCAGAATCGTGCGCCCACGCATTGCGAATGCTCTTGAGCTCTTTTACCCAGTTGAATGCGTTGCGCGGCATCTTCAACGAAAAAATATCTCGCCAATGAATATCAATCAGCAGTGCGCTCAATCCCACGTCCAGCCGCTCCGTCAATTCTTCATACGTGCCCGACGCCGGCAAAAATCTTTTTTGTTCCGGATAGAGTTCCTCCAAAACGCCGCGTTGCCACCAATTATTCGCGCCGAAATGTTGCGCCAAATTTTTCTGAACGAACGCCGCAAGCATCGGACGCAAGACGTGATTCAATGCCTTGCCTATTTCCGAATGATTTTTTTCGTTCATAATCATCACCTCCGCAAAAAATGTCTTCGCCGCCGCAATAAAAAATCCCGCAACCTTTCGTCAACGGGAATAAATTTTCTAGAACAATTCGCCTTGTATAGGCTCCGGCGATTTACTTTGCATGAATTCAGCGCACTTGCTTAAAATGTCTTGCCACTCGACGACAAGCTCATTGTAGCCGGTGCCTTCTTTAGCCCAATTCTTTTTCTCGCAAATGTTATAAAGTCGATAAGCCAAATTCTTAAGCGACTCGGTGTCGCCGTCAAAGTGCGTAAGCAATTCGGCGCAACCGGCAATGCCCGCCTTGTCGAAAATTTTAACGAGACTTTGAACCCAGAGCCACGCGCAATTTGATTCGGCAAGAGTTTCTATCCAGTCTTTGTTGAGTTGGCGGTTGTCGTCCAGCGCAGGAATTTCGTCACGGTCTCTTAGGCGTACTCGTCCCCGCGCAGAAATTACCGCGCCCGAATCCTCAAGCCCGCCGACCGAGATATTTTTCGCCCGCGCCAACACGTCAGCCTCGCCAAAATTTATCTCGTTGAAGGCGTTCTGCGTGAACAGGTCGACGCAAAATTGACTTGCCGAATCCAGTCGCCGACTTTGCCCGTTAAAATATTCGTCGAGTTCGGCGTTGATGATTTTCAGCGCGTCGCGGACACTGACGGCGTTGTCGTTCATGTCGGTGATTCGTTCGTAGCGCGAATAAACGCTGATGCCAGGACCGATTGCCGCTTGAGCCATGTCGACCGGCGCGATATTTGCCTGTTGCATTTTGTCGAGCGCAGTCCGCAGTTCGGCTTTAAGTTCGCGGAGAAAATCGCTCTTGTCGCACAGATTATTTTCCGGCGGACGTTTGCGGCAAGCCAACACTATCGACGACGCCAAAGCATTTGTATCTATCGCTAATGTTCGGGCAGTTCGTTCTGTTCGTACAGGCAAAGTCGCCGTAATTTGAAAACCTGCGCGGATTATCGCCGTCAACATAGTCTCCCAACCTGTCGACGCCGCGCCATCGCCTTCGGAGTCTTGTTGCTTGAAGGCATAATAAATCGTAGTCGGAAAGTCTTCGTGAGAAATTTCATAGATATTTTGAAGGACTTGGAACATACCATTCTCAAAAAAATTTTTTGCCGCCAACTTGCTCCCATTGTGACGATAAGAAGCCGCTATAAGTTCGTCATCTTTAGGCGTAAGCATTTGTCCCATAATTGTAGGATAAATCTTCTTCAGCGGACGACGCAACCATACATAAAAAAAATCCGATAACTCAGCATAACTGATATTGTCATAATAGGGCGGATCTGTCGAAACAATTACGGGTTCATTTAATGAAAAATTTTTCAACGCACTGCGTTTAGCAACACCTTCAACTAAGTTTGTTGGAATCGTTCCAATAACTTTTATAATCCATTCTAGCATATTATCAAAGCAACCGCTTGAATTGCTGAACGGATTTGCCTCTGCAAAATCCCACGACATAGGAATCGCTTGGCGAGAGAATGTATGACACACTGCTCCAAGAGTATTTAGCCAAGTACAAATTGTCGAATGTATGTCAGCAAGCTTATCTATCAATAAAGCCAGATATACGGATATAGCGTCAGCATAATCTTTGGAGCCGCCGTCAACTTGAACTTGGTCTTGAACTTCGGAAATTAAATCGCTGAACGTCATCAACGCGGTCAGTTGTCTATTGGTAAATAAGTCGGCAAAAGTTTTCATGCCATAGTTCGGCGTTTTAAAGTCTCGTGGATTTTTCGGCAGGTCGCCGCTCGGATAATCGTTGGGCTTTTCAACGTCGGCAATGCGTTCGTGTTCGGCATCGGGCGCGAGATAAACTCTGCCGTTCAAACCTTCGGCGACAATCGCCATGAGTTGAGCCGACAACCTGCCGGCTTTGCCCTCTGCGCGGACGTGTTCAAGCAGGACATTCGCGCCGCAGAAAAGACAACGTGCGCCATTACGATTGACAGTTCCTTCGGGAGCGTCGGAGCCGTTGCAGATTTCAAAACGAATTTTATCGCCGTCGACAATCGGATTAACGAAAACTTTTTGCTTGGTCGAGAGCTTGAACGAGTGGACAAGCGGCATACGATGACCACAAGCAGGATTCGAGCAAGTGACAGTTCGCGCCCACAGCCACGCAATAACGGTCTTGCCGTCAGCCTTCGGATAGAGTTCGCCGATTTTGTCGAACGCCAAAGCTTTCAGCCGCCGACCGTAGTAGAGAATGTCGTTGGCAAGACCTTCCGCGCCGCGATAGCCGCCGATAAGTTTGTCAGCAGTCGGGTTGACGGGCGGCTGATTTTTAAACTTCGCGGGCAATTCAATCATTGCTTTGTTAATCATGACGGCAACGGGATTTAAATCGGAGGCATAAGCTTTCAAGCCGAGCCGTTGAGCCTCAAGGGGAATTGTTCCGCCACCGGCAAACGGGTCAAACACTGCAGGCAAATCTTCGCCGACAGATTTTTTTATCTCGGCAAGCGCGTTGGCAAAAATTTCTTCATTGCCGCTGTTCTCCCATTCGACAAGTTCGCCAATGATTTTGAACAGTCGCTTGCGTTCAGCCTCCTGTAATTCGGGTGTCGGAAATTTATCTTCATGTTCGGACGGGTCATCAACCAACGACGCAAAAAGCACCGCCCGCGCGGTTGCCAGCGGACGCCGTGCCCACCAAAGATGCAGTGTTGAGGGGTGTCCGTGTCGAATGGATTTTTCACGCGCCGACGCCTTGTTGATAACGTCAAGCGGCATTGCCACTTCGATTAACTTCTTCTTCAGCCCAAACACCTCCTCAAAAAAATTTTGCGACAGCTTACAAAGCCGCCGCGCGGATTTTAGCAGATATGAATATCGCGTTCAAGCAAAATTTTCCCCTGCCGAATCAGCGAAGAAATTTTGTAATTGACGCTGACGGCATTAAAGTCGGGCGGACGAGTGAACGGCGTCTTGAGATAAACCACGTGCGCTGAATGTCCGTCGACCGTGACTATTGCGAGTATAAAGTTTTCGGACGAGTTCAGCGCAGTTAAAATTTCATTTTTGGTGACAGTCACCTCATCGGCGGCAGAATTTCTGCCCTTGACTTCAATAAATCGTAGCCGACCGTCGGTTTCAGCAGATTCAACGTCGTAGCCGCATTTCAAGCTACTTACGTCGTTGGGCGAATTACCAAGTTCGCGCTCAATATTCATGACGGTTTCCATTGCAATTTTTTCGACACGAGAGCGAGCTTCGGCATCTGCGGAGAAATTTCCTTTGGAGGTCGAATCAAAATAACCACGCGGAACAATCAATGCGCCGCCGACTACGACAGGAGCCGCCACAGAAATTTTTCTTTGCAAAGCGATTTCGTTAAGCCGCTGATTCAAGCGATTTGCTAAATCGTCGGCGCGTTGTGTCGCACGGTCAGAGTTGATTTTGTCTTTGTCGCGAAGTTCCCGCGCCTGATTGTCCCAGTAATTTATTTCGCTACTGAGGCGTTCTCTTACTGCCTGCTCCAATTTGTCGAAATAACTTTTCTTATCGGCGGTGACTTCGCGCAGGTGTGACGGTATAAGATTTTTTATCGCGTAACTGACGGCAATATTTTCAATGTCGCCCTTGAGCCAATCTGCTTTTTGAACTGCCGACAAAATTTCTTCACGTTCGGATTCTTTCGGCGAACGATAATCGAGATAAGGAGCATAATTTACAAGGATAGCTTGTCCGTTCTCCGGAATTTCTACGAAATGCAATCGCTTGGCAATGGTCTTGCGCCGCCCGTCCTGAAATTTGACTTCAACATAGAAAAGCAAACGAAAATTTTTCCTGTTGTCGTTATCGTCGATAAAAATTGTTCCCTGCTTCAAGGTGTCGCCGAATTTATCCAAAGTCAAAGCACTCACGGCATCCAAAAGCGGATTCGTAGGAGCTACCAAAATTGCAGAGACTACGCCCGCAATATGACAATTCTCTTTAGCAAAACAAATGCGCTCATAACTTCCCGCTATCGGCTCCGCGAAACGACCTTTCAAGGCTTTATTACGAATGGCGGCAGGTACACGAGTAATTTCATAACGACCACTGCCGCGCTTATAAATTTGACCGCCTAATTTTTGAAACGCCGCAAGAAAAAAGTTCTCGACGAAATGTGGTTGGAGTCTGTGCAATGCGCCGCGTTTCATGTTCTGACTTATGCCAATAACTTCGCCAAAGCTTAGAGCATCCTCCGTTAAAGCGCGTTCGTTTAAAAGTTCTCGAATCTTGTCAGCGTTAAAACTTTTATCCATCACGCTGTTCAGACGTTGCACTACCGAAGGATCATTGCCATAGCGAATCGCTTCAATCAGCAAATCGCGTAAAGGTTTGTTGTCAAAAGAAATTTTACCGAGAATATCAAAGACTTGTCCGCCCAGTGCTGCTCGTTCTTCTTCAATTTTTTTCAAGAGCTTGAGGAAAACTTGACCTTCGCGAGTGTCATTGGCGACCAGATTCCACAAATGGCAAACCTCTTTTTGCCCGATTCTGTGAATTCGCCCAAATCGCTGTTCAAGCCGATTAGGATTCCAGGGCAAGTCATAGTTAATCATGAGATGGGCATTTTGCAAATTGATACCTTCGCCGGCTGCGTCCGTCGCGACAAGTACCAGAAGATTTTTATCCCGCTTGAATCGTTCTTCGACGGCACGTCGCTCTTTTCGATTTAATCCGCCGTGAATGCTGGCGACCATTTCGGCTCGACCGAATAACGAAGAAATTTTTTGTTGCAAATAATCCAGCGTGTCACGGTGTTCAGTGAAGATAATTAACTTCTCAAGTCTGCCGTCGGGTTTTGAAATTTTTTTGTTGTCTTGAAGAAGGCGAGATAATTCATACCATTTTTTATCCTCACTGCTTTTACGAACTTTATCCGCCATAGAGGTAAGCTGTTCAAGCGTTTGAATTTCATTACGAAGTTCACGGAGAGTCTGCGAAGCAGTTGCACGGTCGACAAGCTCGTCCTCCTTACGTTCAATTTCCCCATTCGGAAATTCTTCGTACTCATCCCAATCCTCAACGTCAAAGGCTTCGTCCGCAAATTTTTTCTCTTGCAAAATTTTTTTAAGGCGTTGCATTCGGCGTTTTAACGATTCGTAGATTGCTTTTGGCGATGAGGCAAGCCGACGTTGCAAAATTGTCATGGCGAACCCGACTGAGTTTTTCTTATCGCCTCTCAATCGCTCTGCCCGATTAAAACCATCTGTAACATAGTCCGTCACACGCTGATAAAGTTCAGCTTCTTGTGGCGACAAAGAATAGTTGACAGTATAAGCAATTCGTTCGGGGAATAACGGCTTGCCATCGAAAGTAACCAAATCTTCTTTGACCAGCCGCCGCATTATGTCCGACACATCGACACGATTTTTGAGCCGCTTTGCTCCTTCAAATCGATCTGGGTCAATGAGCGACATGAACAGATGAAAATCTTCTTCCTTGCCATTATGTGGAGTTGCCGTCAAAAGCAAGAAATGCCGCGTAATTTTTCCGAGTAATTGTCCTAACTGAAAACGCTTTGTATATTTGATTTCATTGCCCCAAACTGTGGCGGACATTTTATGAGCTTCATCACAGACAATCAAATCCCAATCGACACCGCGCAACTTGTCTTGCAGGTCATTGTTGCGAGCCAATTTATCTGTACTGACAATGCAACGATTCATATCGAAGAAATCATTATCGTTTGCAAAAATCTTAGAATCTTGGTCGACCGCTCTGCTTTTTTAAAAATTTTTGGTAAGCGTCGACGCAATCTTTTATCGCTTGCTTGGTCACGTTGTTTGAAATTGTTCTCAGCCACGCATATTCGGCGGAGTTCCTGAGCACGGTGAATTCTTTGCGCAAGTCAAAGTTACTGATAAATTTTTCGCCCGTTTCGTAGGCGTCAATTTTTTTTCTCAATGCCCAGTTATAAGCAAAGCGAGCTGTGCCCGCGAATTGAAAAAGCCGCGTCCGTTGGAGATTGTTTGGTATGAGCATGATTTTAAACGACTTTATCATGAAAGCTCACCATCAACCAATTCTTTTATCAGCTTACGTGCTTTGTGCGCCCGCTTGCCCTGCAATTTGCAACTGAACACCGTGATTATCTGAACCAAATCTTCTACCAGTTCTTCTTGTTCAGTCTTTTGCGTGTTGTCGATGATTTCAATTTCGCACCCGTGCAACGACGACATATATTCAATCAGCTCAAAACCAAATCGCGATAATCTGTCTTTGTAAAGGATTACGACTTTTTCTACTTCGCCTTGATTTATTCTGTCGAGTAGTTCAAGCAACCCTTTTCGTCTGCAGTTTATTCCCGAACCAACGTCGCTGATAATTTCAAACGGTTTGCCTTGAGCTAAAAGATATGTTTTCACATTTTCAATTTGCCGCTCTAAGTCGTCTTTCTGCTTTGGGCTTGAAACTCTGCAATAGCCTACTATAGTTCTTGACTTTGGCTTTGTCCTTAGAACTTGTTTTAATTGTTCTTCAGAATAATACCTGTAGCCGTTTTCGGTTGTGTGATGAGGCTTTAGTTTTCCAGTTTTATCCCAGTTTCGCAACGTTTGCGGAGTTACTCCAACAATTTTTGAGAATTTATTGATTGTGAAATATCTCAAGAAGCCCACCTCCTTAAGATATTCTATCAAAAAAGCTTCAAAAATCAACAGTGTTTTATAATTTTTTATAACTTTATCTTAACTGTTAGCTAGCCTCCAAAAAAATTGGCGCGGCTATTACTCTTCTCAAATCCTGTGATTCCATTCTCATCACTGCCGACGACCTCAATCGGCACAACGAACTTTTCTGCGTAAGAAACGACGTTGTCAATCTTCAAACCGGCGAACTTTTTCCACTCGATCCTAAATATCTGATAACCCAACAATCTCCCGCCATTTATCGCCCCGGTTACCGCAATCCCACTGTTGATAATTTTCTGACTAGCATTCTGCCTGACGAGGAAACTCTTGCCGCTCTTATTCGCTTTCTTGGCTATGCCGCTATCGGCGAAGTCTCCGAAGAAAAGGCTTTGTTCTTTTATGGCGGCGGCAATGGTAAAGGCACTCTTACCAGAACTCTCATCATCTTATTCGGTTCCTATGCTACCACGCTCAAAACTGGCGCAGTTTTATTGATTGGCAGAACTCAAGACGCTGGAGCCGCCACTACTGAACTCAATACTCTAGAAAACATTCGCATTGCTATCGTCGAAGAATTACCCCAAGGCGGCAGACTATCGGTACTCAGCGCGATCCTTACTTGAAGAAGAAACTTGCTGAGTCTAACGCTCTTAGCGGCTTCTTTTCTCTCATCGTTGACGCCGCGCAGGCTTGGTATCGTGACGGCTTGCTCGAATCAAATGTTAAGTTGAGTGTGGTTCTTGATTCGCTGAAAAAATTTCTCGCCGATGTTACGTTTTTTCTGCGCGAAGACGTACCGCCAATATTCGTTGGTTCCTGTCCTACTGACGGCAGAAACTTTTTGTTGACGGCTGAAGAGTACAAAGACTTCATCAAATACGAATCCGATGTAGCCAAATTGATTCGTAATTACGTCGGCTCCAACGAGTTAATCAACGGAATCACGCGCTATTGTTTATGGCTGAAAGATTGTCCACTC
>ODAI010629943.1_pt1 | contig 11760 bp, 11 predicted proteins | sample 1539321 | NCBI WGS metagenome assembly ODAI01 (sample SAMN02144231, study PRJEB22623) | gut metagenome | biome: sheep rumen | host: Ovis aries | place: New Zealand
CAGTATAGCCATCCGCCATCAGTTCGAAGGTGCCGAGTTGGCCAGCAAGGTTCTCAATCTGGCCATTACCCTCACGGTATGGTTCATCTGCGGCATACTGCTTATCCCGACACTGATACGCCTGATCAAGAAGCACTTGAATGACGAGACGCTCATCATCCTCGCCTTGGGTCTGTGCCTGGGCATGGTGCTGACGGCTGAGGAAGCTGGGTTCAGCAGTGCACTCGGTGCTTTCGTCATGGGCTCCATCCTGGCCGAGACAATAGAGTCGCATCGTATCGAAAAACTGATGACGCCGCTGAAGAATGTCTTTGCGGCTATCTTCTTCATCTCGGTGGGTATGCTCATCGATCCGGCTTCATTGGCGGAATACTGGGGAGGCGCCGTCTTTGTCAGTCTGGACATTATCATCGGAATGATTCTCTTTGGCACCTTGGGTTGCTGGTGGGGCGGTCAGACCATGCGCGACTCCATGCTGACCAGCTTCTCGTTCGTCCAGATTGGCGAGTTCTCGTTCATCATCGCTTCGCTGGGTACTAGCCTGGGCGTTCTCAATCCTATCATCTATCCCATCATCGTGGCAGCCAGTGTGGTGACTACCTTCCTCACACCTTATATTATGAAGGCTGCCGTACCCTGCTATACCTTCCTTTACAATCACGCATCAAAGAGCTTGCGTGCCAAGATTGACCAGCGCGAGCAGCAAGTGGCAGCAGCAGAGGCGGCCAAGTCATCTGGTGGTAAGGATTCATTGGCAGGCAAGGTACGCCATGCCGTCAGACATACCTTTATCACCAAGCATCTTGTCAATCTGTTCATCAAGAACATGAGTGCTCACGACGAGTAATGCTATAGAAAGGTTTGTTGATACACGTTAAATAATCTCAAAAAGAGAGCAGCGAACGTCTTTATTACAGAAATAATTATTATATTTGCAATAAAAACATGAGGCATGACTGAAACAATGGTGAACAATCCCTTTGTCGTAGGCAAATATTTGTCAGACAAATACTTTTGCGACAGAACAGCAGAGACAGCGTTTCTGCATAAGCAAATTCGCAATGGACGAGACGTTGCACTCATTTCCCCACGCCGCATTGGTAAGTCTGGCCTCATCCAACACTTCTTTAACCAGCCTGACATCAAAGAACAATACCATGTGTTCTATGTCGACATCTATGCTACTACCTCGTTGGCAGAATTTGTCTATGCATTCGGTAAGGAAATCTACGTTCAGCTAAAACCACAGGCAACTGTCTGGAAAGAGAAGTTCTTCCAAATCATCAGTTCCTTCCGCATGGGTTTCAAGTTAGACCCCATGACTGGTTCCCCCACGTTCGACCTCGGTCTTGGAGACATCCAAGTCCCTCAGATAACCCTCGACGAGATCTTTGCCTACATCAACGAAGCTGACAAGCCTTGCATTATAGCCATCGACGAGTTCCAACAGATTGGCGAATATACGGAGAACAACGTTGAAGCGCTGCTAAGGACCAAAATTCAGCAATGCCGAAAGGCCCATTTTATCTTTGCCGGCAGTAAACGCCACATGATGAGCAACATGTTCAACTCGCCATCAAAACCTTTCTACCAGAGCGCCATCAGCATGGGTTTAGAGCCCATACCCATAGACACCTATTGTGATTTTGCCATACGGCTGTTTGAAGAAACGGGCAAACACCTTGACCGCGATGTCGTTGAACACATCTGGCAGCAATACAGTGGCTACACATGGTTTGTGCAAATGATGATGAACGAACTGTTTGATCTGACGCCCTCTGGCGGTACATGCCAACAGTCGATGATAACAGAAGCGAAACGAAACATCGTCCTGCAACAAGAGAGCAGTTATAAGGACATGATGTCCAAACTGCCCCCTAAGCAGAAAATAGTCCTACAAGCCATCGCCAAAGAAGGCATTGCGCACAACATCACCTCTGCCAAGTTTATCAAGAAGCACAATCTCAACTCTGCCAGTTCCGTACAGGCAGCCGTCAAGTTGTTGCTGAGAAACGACTTGATTACCCAAACAGATGGAGCCTATCGAGTCTGCGACCACTTCTTCTCAGAGTGGTTATCTACATATTATTAAAATTACGAGAACTAACGATAAAGGGAGAACCGAATGAGAGTCATCTGCGATGCACCAGGACAGACCTGCAACCGGCTGTGGACTTACGTCACCAGCGTGGCGCGCTGTGTGGCTGAACACAGGCGGATGGTCATCATCTTCTACGACTGGACCATCGAGGACTTCCCCAACCTGCTCGGTTGTCCGTTCATCTACTTCCCCTTGTGGCACAAGTGGTATCTGGAACGCGGCAACGGGTGGAACAACTACAAGGGACTGACGTGGAAGGTGACGCATAGCAAGACGTGGGACAAGATATTTTCTGCTCTTGGTTTCACCAAAGGATGGGACACTATGAACGATACACGTTATCTTGCTCAAACGAAGAAAGAACTACAGCACATATTCCGTCCTCGGCAAGAAATAGTTAATAAAGCAGAGGCTATGATAGCCGAAATTCGGAAAGAGGCAGACTTTGTTATAGGTGTACATATTCGCCATGGTGATTATAAAACATTTGAAAATGGCCGATATTATTATACATTGGAAGAATATTATCAAATGATGCTCAATATCCAACAATTATATAAAGATAAACATGTTGCATTCTTCATCAGCAGCAATGAATCTTTCTCCACGGATATATTTTCCGAGTGTACTTGCTATCGCTTTGGTAAAGAGCCATCCGGGGACATTTTAGATTTACATACCCTTTCCTTATGCGATAGAATCGTAGGTCCTTGGAGTACATACAGCAGATGGGCATCATTTATTGGTGAAACACCCTTGTGTTGCATAAAAAACAAAAATCAAATATTCACAGAAGACTCTTTTTCTATAATAATCGATTTTTACCACTTTGAAAATGGAGAAAACACAGTAGATTATTGGCTTAGTTAGTGATTATTTAGGCAACTCCAGCCACTCTCCTATCTTATAATCCCATTCATCTGGTGTAACACTAAATATGCCGGAATTGTGGTAGAAGGTCATTTCACCAAAATATATGTTATTATTAATAACATACATATCAACACGAACATGAGGAATTCCCTTAGAAAGTTTACGAGCGATTTCCTTCATCTCCTCAAACTTCTCGGGTTTTGTAGGCATTCTATCAGCATGAGGATCTTTTAATCTAAACGGGAGATGATTCCAGTTCATATCAAAAAAGTCCGTTCTTGGATCTGTCGAAACGTCTTTTGAAATATACATCATTTGGGGCTCGCCATTAAAACAGAAGAACTTATAGTCTGTTAATGGTTCACCATCGCCTTCTTCCATAAACTTTTCAACAATTATTCTTGGTTTAACATTTTTATAGGGCCATTCACGAGTCCACCAAAAAAAATTATTATTCATGGATTTCTCCAACTTAGACTTTGCTGATTGAATATCAAACGCCGTCTTGTCTTTACAGATACAAAAGCGTCCAGAATCATGGGTACACTTCATCACGAACTTTTCTGGAAGTTGATCAAAATCTATATCATCAAAATGATTCCAAACCCCATATGATGGAATAACCATCTGTTCACCTAAAATTTCTTTAATATACTGCTTCACTTCATATTTATCAACAAGTATGGTATATAAAGGATTGCGATCGTGCAGTTTCAACCAATTGAGTTTTTCTGTAAATCTGCGAGGATTCTTTAAATTCAAATTACGATGTAGTCTATGCCAATATATAAATCTAAGCCAAACACTATCTGGCCAAAATTTGTATGTTCCTTTTATAAATCTCCAAAAGAGACAATGTAAATAATTAACCATAGTCATTTTTTTTTGAGCTACAAAGATACAAAATAAATATATTATTATTTCTATTTCACTAAAAAAAATGTACCTTTGTACCCAATAAACAAGCAATGCGATGAAAATAGCCATTTTAACATCAGGTATTCTGCCGGTTCCAGCAGTCAAGGGCGGAGCCGTTGAGAACCATATAGACATCTATTTAAAATACAATGATGAACACCAGTTACATGACATGACTGTGTTTAGCGTATGGAATGATGCCATCAAGGGACATCCCGCACTCCAGTCAAGAATAAACCACTATGAATATATTGAGGTAAAAAGCCTTTGGGCTAGAATACGCAAGAACATAGAACATCGTATATATGGCGAAGGATATTATCACTACGTAATCGAGTATTACTTTCGAGAAGCGTGGAAGAAGCTACAAAAGCAGCACTACGATATCATCCTGTTAGATAACCGTCCTGGCTACGCAACACATATTGACGTTCCAGAAGGTTCCCGTCTGTTCCTTTATTTACACAACGACCTACTTAACATCCATACAAAAAGCTGTCATCAGATATACGATAAGGCTTCAAGAATCCTTACTGTATCCGATTATATAGCGCAATGCGTAAAGACAATAAACCCAGATGATGACAAGTGTTTCACAGTTCTCAACGGCATTAATCTGAAGACGTTCTCTCCAACCATCAATTCTACACTAACAAGGAACCAGATGGGTCTTTCAGATAATGATTTTGTGATGGTATTTAGTGGACGTATTACAAAAGAGAAAGGCGTTTCTGAACTTATAGACGCCATGATACGCTTGAAAGACCATTCAAACATTAAACTCTTGATTATAGGTAGCCCATTCTATGGAGACACTGCTAATGAAGACAGTTTTGTAAGAGGACTCAAGCAGAAGGCAGAAGTTCTTAAAGAACGTATCATCTTTACTGGTTTCATTTCCTATTCAGAAATACCACAATATCTAAAACTTTCAGATATTGCCGTCATCCCCTCATTGTGGGACGACCCGTGTCCCAATACGGTTCTTGAAGCCCAAGCGATGGGGCTGCCTATCATCACAACACGCCGTGGTGGGATTCCAGAAGAGGTAACAGAAGAAAATGCCATCCTTCTTAAGACAGACGAAGCCTTCACAGATCGTCTCGCAGAAGCAATACTAAACTTATGTGAGCACCCCCAAAAAAGACGACAAATGAGCAAGAAGGCTATAGATAACTCAAAATACTACAATCATCAGAGATATGCAGAAGATTTCTTTAAAGGCTTAGCCTTGCCAGGATTTCGTACTAATGAATAGAGATCTATACTCGTATCTTTTTGCAACACTAGTATGAAAAGAATTTGTTTTATCACCGACTCGATTTTCTCCGTCGGAGGAGTGCAGCGGGTGACGGCCGTCATCGCCAAGGAACTCGCGAAGACCTGCGACGTGACCATCGTCACTTTCGACGAACCGTCAGCGCAGGATACAACGATATATGGACTTGGGGAGGCAAGCATCAACTATCGTTTCTTCCACTATCCCAAGGTAAGTTATTGTAAACAGAAAACCTTGAAGGTCTACAGTCTATTATATAAAAAGGTATTACCCCAGACTCACTCATTCTCCCATCTTTACACCTACAGTTCCTTCCCTTCAGAACTCCAACAGGCCCTTGCTGCAGAACTACAACAAGGACACTACGATACCATTGTGGGGGTCCATGCCCCATTGGCCGTACGGCTGGCAGCATGCAGAAAACATCTCAAGGGAGTTCGACTGTTGGGTTGGATACACAACTCCCACGAGGCGCTGTTCGGCAAAGGCTCTACCTATATCGGTCCCGAACTGCGTCGTTACTATGAATACATGCTGCAGCAGCTCGACCAAACCATCGTGCTCAGCAAGGATGATGCTCGAAAATATCCCTTCCCCCCCCTTGTCATCTATAATCCGTTGACACTACAGCCAGGCCGACCGTCGACAGGTACGTCCAAGAAGTTCCTCGCCGTAGGCCGCTTTTCCTATCGTCACAAGGGGTTCGACCTGCTCATCGACGCCTTCTACCTCTTTGCACATCACAACCAAGAATGGACACTCGACATTGTCGGCGAAGGTCCTGAGGAAGCGCTCTACCGCCAGAAAATTGCAGACTATCATTTGGAAGACCGCATCTGCCTGCACCCCTTCACCAACCACATCCAAGACTACTACTCCGAGGCACAAATCTATGTACTCAGCAGCCGCTGGGAGGGTTTCGGTTTGGTGCTCGTCGAAGCAATGGCACATGGTCTGCCCGTCGTCAGCAGCGACCTACCGACCAGCAAGGAGATTATGGGCGACAACGCCCTCTACTTCCCCAATGGCGACATCGCCGCTTTAGCCTCCAAGCTTCAGGAAGCCACCCTGTTAGACTGGCCGGCAAAATCTGAGGAAGCCATCAGGACAGCACGACGTTTTGACATCAGCGAGGTAATGTCACAATGGCAGGAAGTGTTGTAAGAAATATTACTTGACGAGATTGTCCTCGCTATCCTCGTAATGCTCTTTCTTGAAGAATATACGGGTAATGCCCTTACCTTGTATCTTTACATGATGTACAAAGCTCTGCCATACAGACTGTTGCCCTACCGTTCCGTAGCCTGTTACGGGACGAGCCTGACGGTCGTAAAGGAACGCTATTCTGCCAAACTTCTTGAGCGACAATGCCAGCGAACCATCCTCGCCACGACGGATATCTGTACGGATGGTGCACTGACGGGCATAATCAGCATTAAAGGCAAAGGTCATACCACGGATATTCAGTTCGGGACGTTTGAAATGCTGCAGCCACAAGAAGATGTCGCGTGCCAGTTCAAACCAGAACAGACTGAATGCCGAATGCTGCTCGTCAGGATAGAAACTCCAAAAAGTTCCCACACAAGAAACCCCAGGCTGCAACAGCTTTTCCATCATCTTGTCGACATAGCACGAGGGATAGAAGGTGTCAGCGTCAATAAAGAAATGATACTTGCCGCGAGCATGCTCTAAACCACACTGACGGGCAAAGCCGGGGCTCTGGCGCGTCTCGTTGAAATAAGGAACGCCCAACGATTTGTACACCTCTTCCGTACGGTCTTTGGAATTGTTGTTAACACCCAGAATCTCTATCGGATAGCGAGTCTGCAATTCGCTCAGCGACCACAAGCAGGACGCCAAACGACATTCCTCATTATATGCAATCACTACTACCGACACCATCGGTTCCGGACTCTGCAATTTCGCCAGCCGTTCACGAGTCTCTTCAACGATATGCTGGGGAACCTCGCTAAAAGGTTTCCCGTAAATACTCATATATTTTTCGTACCAATGTGCCATAATGGAAATATATCTTGGTTACCAAATTTAGTACATAAATCCCATCAGCCAGACAGGCAACTTTTTTCCAATAGGGAATTCTATGTTATCTGCCAAAATATAAGAATTAGGGATATCAGCTATCTGATGCTTCTTAAATAATGCTTCCATTATCATTATATTTTGGCTTGATTTGAGTGCAAATATACAAAAGTTTAGTCAACTAACCAAAAAAAACAGAAAAAAGGTGATTGGACTAAGCGATTTTTATCAAATTTCGCTTACCGAACCAACCTCTACAGTGGTTTTATCGTACCAGTTTGCCATAGTCCCATCTATTTCAGAACACAATTATAAAATAAAATTTGGAAGAATGAATTATAATTTGTATTTTTGCACTAAATATTGCTAATAAGAACATTTTGGCAGGCATGGACTTAAGCATCATCGTTCCTATCTATAACGTGGAAAAGTTTGTCCGCCCTTGCATGGAAAGTATTTTCCGGCAGGGACTGGACGAAGACTGCTTTGAAGTTATTGCCGTAAATGACGGGAGTACGGACAACAGCATCAAAGTCATTGATGAGTTGTTGGAGAAGCACCACAACATCAGCATTGTCAACCAAAGCAACCAAGGATTGTCAGCAGCACGCAACACCGGTATAGAAAAAGCCTCCGGGACATACATTTTATTTGTTGATTCTGACGATCTACTGATAGACAATACGCTTTCTACCCTCTTGCAAGAGGCGTTGAAAGCACACCCAGATATGTTGGTGGCCGATTATATCAAGATGAACCAACAGCAGATTGAGCGCCGCAAGTCCCTATTCTCCGACTGTACTTTTCAATCTACCACCGGTACGGATTTGTTTTTACACCATCTGGATCCTCGTGCTTGCTATATTTGGAACAAGCTTTATAGGAGAGAGTTCCTCAGCAAAAATCACCTCCGTTTTACGCCAGGTATCTATTTTGAAGACATTCCCTTCACGACAGCCTGTTATCTCAATGCGGGGACCTGTATCAAGTCGACCTGCATATTTTACATCTATCGCCAGCGGGCATCGTCCATTTGCTCAACGATTGATATTAAGAAAATATATGACTTAAACGCTGTTTTAGCCCTACTAGAGGACATCATCAGGACGAAACCAGATTTGCAAGACTGCCAACGCCGTCAAGTTACGGAAATCATGTTTACCACATTCTCTATTGCCCTTTGGTATACGGTGAGCGACCCACAATTATATGAGCATCGGAAGAAAATCATAAAAGACCTACGCGGGAAAGTTCCCAACCTGTACTTTTCAAATACCAGCAAGCAACGCATGGTCAGCATAGTGTTTCGAGTGATGCCCTGCACCTATTTGTCTGTTCGCCGCTTATTAGGTCGTCTCACAAAGAGTTTCAAATAGTGTTTTCCATTGTTGCATAACAGCTTTTAGCTGGAATTTCTGTACATAGCGAATGGCACGTTGTGAGAAACACTGGCGCATCGATTCGTCACCTAACAACGTTTCCAACCGCTCTATAAAAGCATTCGTATCGCCATCCGGCACCAGGAAGCCTGACTTACCATTCTCGATGAGATCTGAAGGACCGAAAGGACAGTCGAAGGCCACACTGGGCAGTCCACTTTGGGAAGCTTCCAACAGCACTAAAGAAAACCCTTCAAAACGGGAAGTTAATACAAAGACTGAACTTCTCAGATATTCTTCCCTGATATGTTCGGTAAAAGGATGTATTGCCACTTGGTCTTCCAATCCTAATGACAAGATTTGCTGTTGCAAAGCTTTTTCCAATGAACCAGAGCCAAAGATATCCAAACGCCAGTCGGAATAATGCTTGCTGACAACAGCCCAGAGTTCAATGAGACGGTCGAAGCCCTTTTGCCATTCCAGACGGCCCACCGCTATCACACGCTTTTCTCTTGGCGACTGACCATCGGCCACTGGCATCATAGTGAAATTTGGTATCACTTCCACTCTCTTTGCCGTTCGCCACTCATAGGCATCACCCTTTGTCAACGAGACGACCACATCGGCATGTCGCTCAACGGTACGAAAATAGCTCCACCTATAGAGTCTCATATAAAGGCGGGAGAAGAGAGATCGGCTCAGTCCTTGGTCGGACAAAGTAAATATACGTGCTTCGTGCAGTTCAACTATTTTTTTTGCCCTGCACTGGATTCCTGTAACTATATCTGCCTGAAAATAGCCAAGACCCGTCAGAATATCGGGATCAATGCTTTGAACCGTGGCAGTTAACCTACTTATTAGAGATTTGTAGATTTGCCACTTTTTCCACAAGCGGACTGGATATCGATAGTAGTACTGTGAATAATAAGGTATATTCAGGTCTATCTGCCGGACTTTCTCGGACAAAGGATAGGCATTCATTTCTCGCGACGGATTCTGATAGCAAGTTATGACATAGACTTCGTATCCGTCTTGAAGAGCCAAATAGCCCATCTTTTCCGACAAGATGCGCTCTGCTCCGCCTCTACTGGCCAGAGAATCTATGACATATACAATTTTCATGCGTTATACTTAAACTTCCACGGCATTAAAAAGGCCTCGGCCTCACGAACCCTGTTTAAGCCAAAAATCTTGACCAATAAAGCGCGTGTACGATAATAGAACTTCGCTTTATGAGAGAACCAGGAGTTCTGGTAGTGATGAATACAATAGGTGTGAGGAGTTATCTCCACCTCACGAGAGTCAAACACCTTAGGAGAAAAGAATTCATCATTCAGTATAAGGAACTCTTTCTGCATATCAAAGTTCCTGATATTCAGGCTATCTTCCAACGACAACACACGGAAGGGCTTTAATTTCTCGATTTGTTCCAGCATAATCTCGGTCAACGTACGAATATCCATGCTCCCATCTGCCTTGATAAACGGCCGGTTCTCATAATACTTCAGACACTGGCCCACCCAGTCGCAGCCCTTCTCTGCACCGATAATGGCAGCCTCGGGAGTCTGAGCCTTCTCAGCTCCAATAAAATAAGGAAGATCCAGAAATTCATCGAAACGCTTGAGCACCTCCACATCGGAATCCATATAGACACCGCCATAATGATAGAGAGCATAGAAGCGGATATAGTCGGCCGCAAAGGCATACTTCTTACACTCAAAGGCCTGACGAACCCATTGGGAACTGTTCAAGTCAAAGCGATTGGTATCCCAAAGCATGACTTTGTAATCGGGCAGAATATTTTCCCAAGTCTTGAGGCACTTGGCAATCTTAGCAGGATAAGCATCACCACTGAGCCAACAAAGATGGATAATTTTGGGTATCATATCGTTATCATTTATAAATGTTCTATCACTTGTTTCATCTGGTTCTTCCACGAGAGGTGCTCCACAGTCTTCCTAATGTCCTGAGGTTGGAAATGGTGGCTGCGAACAAACGAGACCACCTCGTGAATGTCGATGGGTGACTCGTCGGCAGGAGCTTTCATCACATAGGGCTGGTGGTCGAAATCGGAATCACACTCCGAATATATAAATGGGATGCCGCGACATGCATACTCTCTATTTTTCAAGGTCTTGATATGAGTAATACCGCTGCGATGGCGTCCTAAGCTGCCCACGGCAAAGTCACACTGAGCAAAGACTTTGTCGAGGTCTTCACCAAACAACTTGTCATGAAAAATAACCCTATCCTTTAGCCCATATTTCTCTATCAGAGGCGTGTAATCCTTGGCCATAAGGTCGGGCGGAACGCCTCCCACGACATGGAAGAAAACATCTGGTTCCTTTCCATTGTCGCCTTGAGCCTCCTTACTTAAATAGTACTCCCCCAGTCCGGCAACGAACCTATCGAAAGCATGCCAGGGATGCACTTCGGCGACGCCTATCGCATGAAGTTGCGAAAGATGAGAGGTGACTGGTGAGTGAAGGGGTATCGCATCAAAGTCTACACCATTACTGATACGGATTGTTCGTTGTCCGAATATTTCCTCTTCATCGGAAAAGGTAACGATGGCATTCATATAGGATGCCAACCTACGACGGAACAGCTTGTCTGCAATATGTTCGAGTCTGTATTTCAACGGCAGCGAGTCAAATTCCCTGTCGTAAGGATAGGTAGGAATCTCCATAACCGCCTTGACACCGTCTTTCTGCAATTGCTGGAACAGATGGATGTTAAAAGGCGAAGCATTCATAAAACTCCTGACATAAACCAGTTCAATGCCGTGATTTTTACAATAGTCACTTATGCAACCATAGCTAATGCGCTGATATAATGTCGCCCACCATCCCTTGCCATAATTCTTGACAGCAATTCCATCGACATATCGCACATGTTCATGTTGAGCGGTGACATCGTAATAGCATACATGTACCTCATGACCATTCTGACGAAGGCCTTTCACCTGAGCAAGCATTTTCTTGCTGATACCACTGGCTTCTTCAAAACCATGATATGTTAGAAACAGGATCTTCATTGTCGTATTTTGCTGCAAAGATACAATTAAGTGGGCACAATAGCAAAAGATTACGAACATTTTTTGCTGAAATTGCAAAAATATGCGTACCTTTGCAACAATTTTGCGAAAACTGAGTTATTATATATAATAA